>Ga0213861_10000020_pt1 | contig 100569 bp, 110 predicted proteins | sample PICome_4_FD_160110 | JGI IMG/M metagenome (GOLD analysis project Ga0213861, IMG submission 160110) | Coastal seawater microbial communities near Pivers Island, North Carolina, United States - PICO131 | ecosystem: Environmental > Aquatic > Marine > Coastal | place: USA: North Carolina... | reverse complement strand
AAAACCAAGTCTTGGTGTTTTGAGAAAGCCGTCTGCGCTATCATAGTTCTTAATATAACTATATCCCATAACTTCGTATTTGTCAACTAAATATTGCTCATTTTCCCATATTGGTATGAATTCATTATAATCGTGCATCAAATTTCTTCAAAAAGAATTTCATTTACGTAACGATTTTTGTCTTCTTCAGATATATCCATTTGTAGTATTGATCTGTGTAAATGCGGGTTCTTTTTTTGATTTTTGCAATACAAATTATGCCAATCTGAAAAGTTGCGAGAACTTGCAACCGCATTGTCTTTTAAGTTTTCAATATAATGTCTTATAAGATCGTATGTTACTTCACATAATTGGTCTACTTCTTCACCTTGAATATTTCCAGCGGCAATCATATCTGGTGTGAATATTTCTCGTGCCCATTCTGGTAATTCTCGTGGCTTATTCCAATTTAAATTCTTAGTTGACACTTCTAAATAGTCACCATACGGATGGTACGTACAATTGGAGTAATCGAAGAATGCGCCCGTAATTTTTCGTGGGCCTGCGACTATGTCAAAACCAAGTATTGGAAGATTGTATTGTGCTCGAGGAAAGATATTGATGTGCATGAGCCACATTTTTCTAGACTCACGATGGTCAATGGTTTTAAGATGGCACTTTCTGATAGAATCAGAAGACCAAAAATGATCTTCCCATCCGTCAAATTCGGTTGTAGTTTTTTCTTTAGTAAAGTTTTGATCAAAAAGCGACATGATCTTTTCAGATAGAGGTACTACTTTATCCCATGTTGTCGTCAAAATATTGTTCCAATTCTTCTAAGAATTTTTGAACCATAATAAAGCACGCGTTTGCTTCATCTACTAGACCGTCGTGCAGTCTTTTTCTTATGGCCGTTTTAAGATCTTCAGGATTACTACCAAACTCGTAAGTTTGCGTAGGACCAGGAACGAGCTTCTTAATAATTTGCCCACCCGATAGATCACCCATGTGTCTTACATAGATATGAGCAAGCAGCTTATTTTTGTCATTTTTAATCTTACTGATGTACTCTTGATATAATTGAATAGATCCAAATATTGGTGCATCTTTAAACTCATGTGCATCTTCCATTTCATTAATATCTTGCAACATGCTCGCAGTTCGAAGTATAGGATATAATTCTTCATTTTCGAAGTCAAACATGTTTTGTAAAGAAGCATAATATTCAAGAGTACGATATGCTTCAGCTTGGTTTTTAAGATAAACATAATATTGCTGTGGAGTAATATTGCGTTTAATAAGCCTTTGCATAAACTTTGTTCGCTCGGCTTTTTTATGGTTTTCCCAGGTGAGTTCTTTCAATGTCGACATTTGCTATTCCGTAATAAGAAAAGGAGGCGGTACTTAGTACTGCCTCCTCTATTTATAAAGTACTTCTAATCATTAGAAGCGAAAAGCAACACCAAGTGTGGTTTCAGTACGATTAAAACTGTCATCAGTATCAATAGTTGCGTATACGTCCATGGCGGTCGTAACTGCGTAACCAACTGTAAGTTCAGCTGTTGCGAATTCAAAATCGCCAGTTGCGTCATTAAGTGTAAGTGCGGGTGTTAGAGTAAAGCCACCGGCATTGTATTCTACACCTGCAGTCATTTCAAAAACTTCTGCTTCTACAGCGTATTCTACACCACCAAGATAAGCAAGATCACCAGCGTTTGCAGCTGCAGTAGAAAAAGTAAGTGCAGCAACGGCCGCCATCATAGTATTTGTCATATTTGTATTCCTTGTTTTGTTTTCATGAAAAGTGCAACTTTTCTGTTTCTAGGTAAGTTGCCAACCCACAGTACTTATGCTGCTAGAGCAAAAGCCTTAGGTGCGAAATTTTCATTTGCATTTAGTTTAATTGACCAATAACGCAGTCATCCGGTAAACTCCACTTCATCTTCACACCTGTCGATCCTATTTCGACCCCAGCAAAAACAGTCACCCATGACTAGCTTATCACTGCCTTGGCTCTGTGGTCAGACTCATCATCACTTTAAGGATCAGAAGATCGCGACTGTTTATGGTGGAGTCGTCGGGTACCGCCCCCGAGTCCAGAATGTGTCCACGTTGCTTCAACGCCTACAAGTTATATATAATACATTTTATAGTAAATGTCAACTGCTAAATTACTATTTAGTAAATATGTGACAAAAATGTCAACCTTTGTCATATCTACGCAAACATTCTTGTCTGCTCATACGTTTTCCGTAACCTAGTCTTTTCATAATTTCCATACGCTGTTCATTTGTAAATCCATCCCAGTCTTGAATTTCTTCATATGTTCGGCCACAGCCGTTACATATTCCATTGACGGGATCTAAAGAACATATTGCAACACATGGAGTTATCATTACAATACCTTATAAATCCAACGTTCTCTTGGATCTTGCATAAAGTATCTAGCATAAATTATATTATCAACTCTTTCAAAGATAAGTACTCTTTCAAAGATAAGTTTTTGCATATTGACCTCCTATAAGTTAGTGGCTAACCATTGGCCACCGTGAGTTTATTGAGTAACTACCCTATCGTAGACTTGTAGAAATTTGCACTTTTTGACCGAGTGTGTATTGCTGTGTAGTTTCTTCATAATACTCTACGCCGTTATATTCATAACGAATTTTATAGTAAGAAAGTACTGGTTTAATGGTCTGATATGAAACTTGTTCACAACGCTGTTCTAAACGATATCCAGTTACCACTTCTCGTGTAGAACGTGATCCTTGATTTGCACCAATAATAATACCCAATACAGTCATAGCATCTTTACCATCGCCACTTCCGAACTGGTTACCGATTGCACCGCCGATAATAGCACCAGCAAGAACATCGCCACTTGATCCAGAATGTTCTCGGCCATAAATTGGAACTTGAACATCATGACATTGAGTTTGATACTGAACAGCATATTGATCTTGATAGATCGGATGCACTGATGTTATAACAGCATAGTTGTTTGGGGTTATGCCGTCAGCAAATACAAATGAAGGCATAACCATAAGAACGATTGCAGCTACAGTATTTTTCATGTGATTCTCCTTATATTAGTATATTATATCAAAGAATTACAAATGTCAACTGTTATTATTAGCAAAATGATCCGCACCAAAACTTGCAGCAAATGCATCAGGCTTTAATTTTACGCGGTCTTCATTCAAACCTGTTACGCCAAGTACATAACCAGCAGCTTGACTTGCAACGCAGTTTGAACCGTATTTTGGATCTGTATTTACATCAATGTGAATTTCAATATCAAATTCATCAACAAATGGAGCAATTTGAGTATAGAGTTCACACGACTTGATTACTTCGTTCATTAGACGCATAGAAGGACGATTCTTTTTTACATCGTAGTCTGGTTCAATCGTTTTGTGACGAAACACTTGGCATCCATTCTTACCATTTTTATGAACGACACAAACTGTTGCATACTTTGCATACCAACGATCGTCTTTACGAAAGCGAACAGAGTCGGTACCGATATAAATTTTTGTACTACTATCAAGATTTAGTAGAAGGTCGATAATATCTTCTACTTGTTTTTGCGTAAACACGACACTTCCTTTCACATTATTAGTTTTGCTTTATTCCAATTTGGTTAAGCATTTCAGTTGCTAAGTCAACATTGAAGTTCGACTTTTCCATACGGTTTTCAATATTATCAATAAGAACATTTTCATCTGTTACTAAAAATAACTGCATAGAATTAAAGTCTTTCCACTTTTGATTCCAATCAAAATTTATGCTCCAATTATCTTCGTTCATTGTATTTTCCTCGAATTTTGGTAGAAGTGCCAGGAGTTGAACCTGGTCGAGAACGCTAATCTGGCGCTGAAAGGTTTATAAGACCTCCCTGTGTACCGACACCCACTTCCATTATTTTGGTGCCCCCTCCCGGACTCGAACCGGGAAGCCGAAGCGGCAAATTTTAAGTCTGCTGTGGTTACCTATTTCACCAAGGGGGCTATAGATTAATCTTTCATCAATTCTTTCATACGCTTAGCTTCTTCAGCTTGCTTTTCAATTGTTTTGGGTACGAATAGTAAAATAATACCAACAATCAAGGGAGACACTAGCGCTGCGGCAATTGCCCAAAGCCAAGGCTCGCGCCCTTTAGATTCTGCCCATTTGTAGATACCGTATACAAAAGCAGCCCATAAAAATATTGTAAATAAAAGTTCCATAATCACTCTCCATTTTATTATATCAGAAGATACTTCTCCTGTAGTATTATGCCGCTAACTTCATATCGTAATTAGCGTATAAGATAACTTCGCAGTTGCCGTCATCAATAACTTTTGCTACTTCAAGTGCTTTACGTTCAGTCGTAAAAGATAAAACTTCTACTGACTCATCTGAATATAAACCATTTGATTGTCTTGTGAGAACAATATGTTCTACTAAGCTACCGTTCTTGCGTTTTAGTACATAAGCGTCAGAAGTCATTCAGTTTCCTTTACGTTATGTTTATTGGCGGTCCCGGAAGGATTCGAACCCTCGACCTAGTGATTAGAAGTCACTTGCTCTATCCAGCTGAGCTACGGAACCATTATTCCTTATATTTATAATCTTATACTGATTCTTGATATTTGTCAACTAATAAATAGTAATAGTTGAGCTTTTTGATATGAGTAAATCCACGGGGAATAACATGTCAAAAAAATTAGAAACTGGATCAAAGTACGAAGAGTACGATCTCAATAAAGATGGTATAGTGAGTGATGCTGAAATGTCTAAATCTGAAAAAATGATACAAATTGAAAATGAAGACAAAAAACAAGATGCACAACGAAGAATGGCTTGGGTAGCATTGATCGGTATGATATTCTATCCAATTTTGACTATGTTTATGGCCGCGATCGGATTAGATGCTTCTATTCTTGCTTCTATGGCCGATATATACTTCATTTCTGTTGCTGGTATACTTGCTGCATTTTATGGCAAGGAAGCTTATATGAGCAAACACAGTAATAAAAATGATGAAGACAAAGGATATTAAATCTGGAGCGGGTGATCGGGATCGAACCGACGACAATCTGCTTGGAAGGCAGGAGCTCTACCACTGAGCTACACCCGCATAGGTGGCCGTCTCTCCGGCCTGTCATGTTCCGCTAGCCTCACTAGCCTTCATCTTACATTTTGATGGGTTGGCTTCATATCGCATACTATCCACAATTTAATTGACTGGATGGTCTGTGGACCTCAACGATACTATCCAAACCATTCTGATACGTAGGTTACCCTACTTGTTTGGTTGCAGTATCCATCCAAAAGGCGGTGTTTCGTTTGCCAGACGCAATGGCTTGTTTGTTACCATTGTCGAGATTTATAATACGGGGTGCCCTAACGCCCAGACAAAGATACACTAAGTTAATCCTTTAGCGTTCTCTTGGTACCTAGAGTGGATATAACGAGTTATCGTAGTGTATCCATGTCTAGACGTTTATTTTTAGTACTACACCGACACCCAATGTAGTCTTAGACTATTTTACACCACACAGACCCCAAATAGTCAAATTTGCCTATGTGACCTCAACACTTAGAGGATTTAATCAGGATCCACAAAGTGGAGAGCCTGCACAGAATCCCGAAGGACCTGGAAGCGATAGAAACATTGTCCGGATTTAACGCTTTACCGGAAGGAGCCGTCGATCCTAACCTATTAAAAGACCTTAGCAACGTTTCTATCTAGACCCCATTTTATAGGGGACGCGAATTGGTCAGGGTAGCAGGACTCGAACCTACGACTTCTTCATTCCAAGTGAAGCACTCTACCAGACTGAGCTATACCCTGTTTGTTCTTATTTGTTTGCGAGGTAGTATTGAACCACCATCATATCAGTTTTATCGAGAGGTGAACCACCCCAAGTTGCTCCATGTGCAGCTACCTTTTCAGATACACGAGCAAGGTTATTTGAAATCATGTCATTCTTATGACCGCGTGCCATCTCGGACATTCCGTAGGCAATCTCTGCAAGTTTGGTACCGTTAATCTGCATGATGGGTTCCTTTTCCTTTATCATAATTAGATAATATACTGATTCTTAAGGTTTGTCAACCGCAAAATGCATAATCATGATAAAGAATTTCAAGCACTCTATCGATCGTTTCGCGATCAGTTGCTAGTAAAGATTGACCCGCACTGATGTACTCTTGCTTGATTGCCCAGATTTGATCGTAACGATCAGCATTAGAATCTATCTTCAGAGCAACTTTACGGGCAATTTGTTTGGTCGTTAGCATAGTGTGTATCCTTTATCAGATGGTATATTATCATACTATACTGATTCTTTACAAATGTCAACAAGTATTTTTTGGCGGAGGTGGGGGAGCACGATTCCCATGGTAGGGTTACTACCACGATCTGCTTAGCAGGCAGTCCCAGCAACCTTACTGGCTCTCACCTCCATATTGGCGGAGAAGGGGGAGCACGATTCCCATGGTAGGGTTACTACCACGATCTGCTTTCCAAGCAGACCTGCCAACCTTGACAGCTCTCTTCTCCATTATAGGACCTTTAGATACTAATTTGGTGTCCTTGGTGGGACTCGAACCCACAACATTTACGCCCTCAACGTAACCTGTCTACCAATTGCAGCACAAGGACATTTTAATTTTTGGTTGGGAAGGGAGGATTCGAACCTCCGACATCCTGATTCAAAGTCAGGCGCTCTGCCGCTGAACTACTTCCCAAAATGAGTGACCTAACAGACGATCTTAATGGGTATTGACTTTTTTGTCTCAGGGTTTCTGGTCTGTCACTCTCTACTACAAACCCTTGTTCGATTATTGGTGCGAGATAGAGGGATTGAACCTCTGACCTTCTCCGTGTAAAAGAGCTGCTCTACCGCTGAGCTAATCTCGCGTTATTGGCGATCCATAGGGGTTACGATCCCCTTCCAACAGTTAGACAGACTGTCGTGCTACCATTACACCAATGGACCATTTTGATTTAACTGGCAGTCAAACATGCATTCTTTTAACCTATCCACCCTATGTCCTTCCTAATAATTTGACAACGATAGGTACCAGTTTAGAAGACCGAAGTGTATGAAGGTGACAAGACCAGCACAGTGACTTTCGGTCATAAAATTTGGAGCGGATGATGGGTTACGATCCCACTACCTTCTGCTTGGCAAGCAGACGCTCTACCGATTGAGCTACATCCGCAATACTATATCACTTGCTTGGACGCCATGTTATCGTTCCAAGGATTACCTTACGGCTCAGGCGATCCAATCCTTGCGGTCTTGGACAAGTAAATTTTGGTGGACCGCCGGGGAATCGAACCCCGTGACGCCGATCTTGCAAGGATCAGCCGCTACCCCATAGACGCAGCCCGAAACTATCTAGAAGGGACCTATTCCTCTAGTAGGTAGAAGTGGCATAATCGCTTCAACGAGTCAGGTCGAAAACTCTCAGCATATGATCAGTGGGCAACTTCTACAATATTGGCAGAGAGCGGGTGGTAACGATCCCCAAGCGGGTACTAGCCGCTCCACCGGTTTTCAAGACCGGGCTACAGACCTCTGTAGATCACTCTCCAAAATAAGTGCCAGTTTCTCCCTACTGGCAGGTCTCCTAGCTTTCTCACTACATACAAAGCCTGTAGTTTCACAACGTCTAGGACCTTGGCTATTGGCAAGGGTGCGCGGAATCGAACCGCGTTCTCAAGGTTTTGGAGGCCCGTGGATTACCATTTTCCTTCACCCCTATAAATTTCTGACTAAAGACAAAACTGCAACAGGTATCGAACCCATATCTCCCCACTGTAAAGCAGGGCGTCCTATCCATTAGACGATACAGTCTACTAGTTCGCTTTCTCGGCAAAGACTGCTACTGTAGTTCTTTAGTCAAGGCGATTGCCGTCGCCTATAAAAATTTCCAGAACCCCCAGTTGGGACTTTTACCCCTGCACAACAACTGTCATCGTCGGTACCCCGAGGTTCCACGGGGTATGCAGTGTTCTCTCTATGCAAGATGTCGACCTCTTACACAGTGAATAAGTATAGACTGGGTTGTTTGCAACCTTGACCAACAACCCTTCGCTGTATCTCGTTACTGAGTCCTTGGGTCACCCTCACAAGGGGTGATTATATCCAGTCTATTTTGGTGGACCTTAGGAGAGTTGAACTCCTGGCACACTTGAGTTACAAACGCCTGTTAGCCATTTACACAGTCAAGGCCCATTTATTGGTGCGGGTAGAGGGACTCGAACCCCCACGCCGAAGCAACAGATTCTAAGTCTGTCGTGGCTACCAATTACACCATACCCGCATTATTCTATCAGGATCGTTTTTGTCCGCTAAGACTATAATAATTAGCGTTTTTGTTTGCTGAACCGATCCTATTTTTGGTGCTCCCGCAGGGACTCGAACCCCGAACCAAAGCGTTATGAGCGCTCTGCTCTGACCAATTGAGCTACAAGAGCATTGTTTTGGTGCCCTCACGACGAATCGAACGCCGGACATCTGCATTACAAGTACAGCGCTCTACCAACTGAGCTATAAGGGCAAATTTGGTTGCGGTGGGCTGGACTTGCACCAGCGATCTTCTGATTATGAGTCAGACGAGATGCTACTTCTCTACCCCGCAATATTCTTTAGTAAGGGCAACCGTTGCTACGCAATGAGACTGCCGTTGTTATCCCTTACCTATTTGGCTCCTCAGGTTGGAATCGAACCAACTAATCGCCGATTAACAGTCGGATGCCCTACCTTAGGGCCACTGAGGAATAATCTTGGCCCGAACTTGTTTACTAACGACGCGCAGGCTACGTCAGACGATGTATCTCTTAATGTCGTTTTTGGAACTTTAGAACCAGGGGTTCGACAACCACTCAACATCGTCTCGATACTTAATTTATATACTGATTCTATCACAATGTCAATGGTTAATTGACGAACCAGCAATAATAATTCGTTGTAACCGTATGTCAAATTTATTAGAAGTCCATACGGTAGATAGTAGCCATATTTAGTATCTCAACACCATTGATACCGACTCTATCTTTGAAGCTCTGTTTTCAGCTGCACTATACGCTTCACGTCCTTTCGCTGAGCTTAATCAGACACTTTCTTTAGTGCATGTGAAAACAGAGCAAGTCTGTTTCCATCTTCATTATCGGCATGTGCCTAGAAGATAAAAGGAGCAAATTTTCAAAGAGCGTAGGAATTTTCATTCCTTATATTATCATATTAAACTGATTCGGTGTATTTGTCAACCTAAAAAGTTCAGTTTAAGGAAAAAAGTTTTACCGTCTTGAGCTTGGCTCGTCGTGGTTTATTCCTTGATTCCTTATATTATCATACTATACCGATTCTCACGAAATGTCAACAACAAAATAAAAAACTCGGGATTTTTATGTCCCGAGTTGCTTAAAGTAGATATGTACATTCCACGTCAAAGCAACTCGAACCCTCCACCCGGAAGATCGGACCAATTTGTTACACTATTCTGGGCGAGTATCGAAAGCATTTTTCTCTTCTTTATTATCATACATTTATTTATATCGGAAAGACGGCGTGCTACAAACTTTTTTACACTCTAAACATAATAGCTGCAGCTTGCAACGTCGTTCCTGGTATTGTATACGTTGTGGTTCCAGAACCGGTATTTGTACTGTCAAAGCTTGCTATCATTCTGCTGGTTGGTCCGTAATTGAAATTTGTTCCAGCAATTGGGCTGTTGACGTTATTTCCTATCGCTGAAATAAGTACAACATTTATCGAAAGCGCATCACCTATACCAGAATCATATCTGACTCTTGGTCCTTTTAGCGGAAGTTCCGCAACACCGCCACCAGATCCTAAAATTATAGCATCTGAACTACTTGAAGATTCAAATGCTACAACATATTGCTGCGTTGTAAAATATTGCAAATCAGCGCTGTAATTTGGTTCTGTGTTATATCCAGTAATAATAAGATAATTAGAAACCGCAGCTGGAAGCGATATGGTAATACTTGAAACTGTAGTATCGTATGTAACAACTGAATAACCATTTACTGTAGCATCTGAACCCAAATTTGTAGATGGTTGCTCTGGTCCAGTTCTCAACGAAAGAAAGCTGCTTGAAAATGGAGAAGTTATTGTCGGCAATGGCAAATTATTTACTGTCGTGTTAAGTGGAAGTGTGTCTGTAACTCCACATACAAAAATAGTTTTGTAATATCCAGTTTGTACGTTAAATGTTACAGTGCCTGATCCGCCTCGATAAGATTCTTCAAAAAAGTATTCTCTCGCAGTACCAGAAAAATTGCTTAAACTTATGGGCACATTCGAAATTATATTGTCAAGATTTGCTGGTATCCGCTCTACGTTTCGTCTTAATGTTGGTATCAGACCCCCATCCACATAATATTCTAAAATTGAGTGCGGAGTAGATCCACCAAACTCGTTGGCAATTGTGTTCATACTCAGATTAGATAGTGATGTAATAGCCATGTGATACTCGCGCTTGTTTTGTATTATTTATACGCGAGATACCAATGCAAAACATTTTCTGAAATCCTTGTACCGTAATTATTTCTAAATCTATCTTTTACAATACGAAAGTATCCGTCTCCATCACCATACGCGATAAAGTGTTGACGTGCTATCACATCTGAAGTCAACTTACTGAATGCTTCGTTATTCTGCAGTACCATTACGTTCATCGTAGTTCTCCATAATATATTTTGTAAGTTTTCTTGCTTCGACTTCCCACCAAGCCGTTTCATAGTTTATAGATTGAGCGTCAAGATAACTGCCAAGATTTTGTTTCATGTACTGCTTTGCATGTACGAGTTCGTGGACCAGCGTATGCATCATTCTGTCGTGATCTCGTAAAAGTATCAAAAACTCATCTTGAGATAAATCGATGCACATACCATTTATACCTTTTTCATACAAATCATCAATCTCTATATTAGACGGATGAAAGTCAAGAAGCTGACACACATGAGATACTAATTCGGAAATAGCTTCTTGATTATGAGTTTTCAGTACTTTTATAAGCATTACGCAGCGTATTGATCAAAATTTTCATCAATAAAGTTCCAAAACTTGCGACGAGTATCGAAGTCACCATTCGGATCAATATATCTACTATAGATTACAGACTGAACACGCCGAACATTGAGAATATCGTGATAGCCTTCTGTCAGCTTTTCCACGATTTGATGAATACGCTTCATAGTAGCATTTTTGATTATGATACTTGTAGCATATTTATTAGTGCCAAGATGACGAATTGATTTTGAGCCGCGGCTACCTGTAATTCCATAACCCTTTGAAGCAAAAAGCTCTGAAAGTTCGTGAGCAAGATCTTGAGCTTGACTCAATTCTAGATTTTGAGTGTTTGAATCAACTTCCCACTGATCGATACTCGTATTCATTAGACGAACTTGAAAAGAATTACCAAAAGCACGATCTGTGCCTTTTGCATCTTGCTTATTTGCGTGACGCCGTGCACGTACAGACTCACGATACTGCGAATGAAGAGAAGCGCCGTAGTTCGGTCGACCTTCTTTATCATACATGTTGTATACACCGATATGAACGAACTTATGATAGTCGTTTACGAATACCGATACTTGTTGATCTTCAATATTTTTCATTTGTTTTTCTCCTTATATTATAAATCTATACTGATTCGGAGCAAATGTCAACTACTCAAACTCACAAACGAGGTCTTCATAGTAAAAACAATCGTCGATGTACTCTGCGTCATACTTCGTATAGAGCCATTCAAGATATGCTTGATGCGCGTGAAAGTCGCGCTCTGCTTCAAGATGATCAAGAAGCGGTTGATCTTGCGAGCTACACGCTGCAAGCAAAAGAACTGATGCAAGAAGAGAATATTTCATTGTTAGTACCTCTGATGATTTTTGATGTTCCACTTTTCAACGATCCAACCAAAGTCAGTTTCGCCAGTGATAATATGTACACAGGTTTTCATGACGTTTGCTGCGCGATATTCGCCAAGAGGACCAACCCATACCTTGTGAGGAAATCTCATGTTTTTACCGCCGTGTGCAGGCGGAGCAAGTACAAAATCATCATGCATGGCATAATCAAATCGATGACCATGGTCAGATTCAGTAAAGCAACCAATAACAGGTTCGCCGATACCAGTGGTTTGATTGAAAGGTGCGTGGGCCATAATGGTCTCCTTTGGTTAACCTATTATGATACTATACTGATTCGGAACAAATGTCAACTAAAAAAGTTTTTGTATTAGTTAAAGTTCACCAGCTTCAGCTTTACGACGACGAGCAGCTGAAGCATTATTAAGTTTTCGCGCCTTTTCTCTAACTTCAAATATGTTTGTACGTGGTTCTTGAACAATACCATTAGCCTCATCTTCGAGTAATTTTTTTGCCCGCTCTGGTGCTAACTGTTCTGCTCTAAGTTCACGAGCTTTATCATAAAAGTGGCGATATTTTTCATCTACTCGAAGGCGCCTTGTTGAAAATGCGTTGTCATTTTCGTCATCAATTCCACGTTTAAATGCGGCTTTTGCATTCTTGATAGCAGTTTCGCTCATATTTTTATTGGTCATGTCTTATACTCCAAATTAGACTGATCTAGTTGATCGTAGAGTGCCCGTGTTGAGTCTGTTTATGTCAACATAGGCAAAGTTTTAAATGTTAACCAGTGGTCAACTCTTCAAGGTCATTGAGAAACTGCTTTTTGGCGGTTGTTTTCATCCAGTACTCGAGTTGTTTTTGAGCTTCCTTAATTTCTTTGGCAAGTTGCTTTACCATTTCATCAGTCAAACTCATGATGTTGATACGAAGCAAGCGGTCAGCATCATCATCTGAAGTTGCTTGAGTATTAGCAAAAATCTGTTTTGCAACTTCTGCTTTCTTCTGATTTTTGAATTTGATCTTATCATCAAGAACAGCTTGAATGAATTCCATTTTTACCGTCAACCAGCGGCCAAGTTCTTCAGCTTCAGACTTACGAAGATCAATGCGTTTTTGCAAGATAGTATTGCGATAGTCGCAGAAGTCACGAACAAGATCGCGTTCATCCGTGTATTCTTTTAGCTTCCCACGATAATCAATAACCGTCAAGTTTTCAGTGAACGGCTTTGAAAGCTTAAAGGCGGAGATAATCTTTTGATTATCCCAATTTGCCGAAGTGTTTTGCTTCAGTTTGATTTCGAACTTAAACCCAGACTTGTCGCATAGATCATCGTAACCGACAATATGACCAGCGTCCTCAAGATTGTCAAGAACCTTTACATAACCTTCGCGGTCATATCCATAAGGAACTTCAGTAATAAGGAGCTGAGTTTTGCTTTTGCGTTCAAAAATGCCGTTGCAGTAGTATCGTCCTTCTTCTGGATTGCATATTACAGTTCCGTTGAAGTCTGGAAACTTTACTCGAACTTTCTTGTCAATGTTACCAGTTTTGATATACTCAGCACAAGCGCGCACAAGATCTTCAGGATCGCGAGGTAGAATATTAGTTGCAAAACCAGTTGCAATACCCTTGACTCCATTTGTAAGAACCAAAGGAATTACTGGAACATAAAAACGTGGAGGTTCGTGCTCAGGATCTTCGTGAATAGGAGCAAGATCAATATCTTTGATGTATTTGCTGAAGTTTTTGTGCAGTCGAGTGTAAGTGTAACGAGCAGCTGCAGCTGATTGAACTAATCGAGTACCGAAAGAACCTCGACCTTCTACGAGACAGATATTGTTTGACCATTCAGCAGCCATAAGCTGGCCTGCACCAGCAGCAGAACCCTCACCGTGGTTATAACCATAGTCTGAAACTACGCCAGAAACCGCGCTGACCTTTTTGAAGTCGGTCTTACTGTTTTTGATAGACGAATAAACGTAGAAACGCTGCACAGGTTTCATGCCGTCAATCATATTTGGGATGGCACGAGACTCGACTGTGTACATCGCAAAGTCGAGCCACTCGCTTCGAGCTACATTTGAGATTGGATATTCCCGAATCATAGAAGTTGTTTCCTTTTCATTTGATTCTATATTATCATCATCGAAGAAGTTTGTCAACTCATTCATTCATCAGTTCCTTACGAAGTTGAGCATTTCCTCCAAACATGATTTGAAAATAGGAAGCATCGTCGACAGTGACTGTATCAAGCATCGGATTGTTGATCACGCGGTCATATTCATTTTCGGTAAGCGATCCCAAACCCTTGATATAGCGGTGGTTATAGCCTTTGCAGTTTGACTTAAATTCATTTGCATCAGAGTATGTAAAGAACCACTTTACATCCTTGCCATTGGTCGAAATCATAATCGGAGAACGAGTAATGTGAATGCGCTTTTCAGTCAAGAGTCGTGGCCAGAACTTGTAGAAGAATGCAATGATCAAAGGAGTAATATGACCTGCGCCATCATGGTCAGCATCAGTCAGTGTAGCAACACCAGCATAAGTCATGTCGTCTACACTGTCTGGATTGTTGATGTCAAGACCAAGAATTGCTACAAGTTCACCAAGTTCTTTATTTTTCAGCACATCGGCAGGCTTCATATCCCACGTGTTCATGATCACACCACGAAGAGGATAAGCACCAAGTTTACTAGAATCGCGAACCTTGAGAAGGAAGCCCATAGCAGAGTCACCCTCGACCAACGCAAGAAGTGCGTCATCACTGTTTGCAGCAATATGCTTTGCAACTTTAACTTTTTTCAGCTTTTTCTGAGCCAGAGTAGCAGCACGACGATCAGCAGCAAGTTTTTTCGCAAGTTGAGCTTCAATAATAGGGTCAATGATCTCAGGAGTATTTAAAAGCTTGCGCGCGAAATAGCTGAAGTCTTTTACTTTGGTTTGGTCAAAGTGGTTACGAACTTCAGATACACCGTTTGTCAGACGTTCTTTAGTCTGACTATCAAACTTGGGGTTCATGAAGTTACGAGCAAACATTACAAATGTAAGACCATTCTTGACAGTGCTTTTTGGCACTTCGATCTTATGTTTCTTTTTGATCAAAACAGCAAGCTCATCTGCTATGTTGTTTACGATATGGTCGACATACGTGCCACCCTGGCGAGTATTCACACCGTTGACAAAACTATTTGAACGAAAGCCATCTTCGGACGATGCAAAGAAAAACGAAAGATCATCAGAACGTTCGATTACAGAAGTATCGCTGAACATAGCAGCATACTTCTTGAGGTCACTTACCTGAATTCGTTTTTTATTGAACGAAAACTTGATCTCAGGAAACGCCATTTGAAGACCGATGAGACGATCCTCGAGAAGTGAGATGGTATCCAGTTGGTCAAGAGAGTCAGTCTCAAAGAGGCTGAAGTCAGGAGTAAAGGTAACGATTGTACCATTACCGCCTTGGTTTTTTTCTTTTACATTCGCATGAAGACCGCCTTCAGAACACTTTACTTCGATGAGCTTTCCGTTCTGCCATGTGCGGCCAATAAAGCTTTCAGACAGAAAGTTAGTTGCTGCGGAACCTACTCCGTTTGTGCCGATAGTAACTCGTGCATCATCAAAACTCGTGCCGGCATTTACCTTAGTCCATGCAGCAACAGGACGAATTATCTTTTGATTGGTAGCTTCATCAAAGATTTCATCTTGAGGAATACCACGGCCGTTATCGGCTACAGTGACTTCATTATTATTGATCGAGACGTCGACCTTGTTAGCATATTCAAAATTTGTACGGATAGCTTCGTCGATAGCGTTGTCAAGGATCTCGTCAATCATCTTTGACAACGCAGGAACATAAGTCGCTTTTTTCCATTCACCGAGAACAAAACGCTCGACCTCTTCGCGAGAACTCGAGCCCATGTACATACCAATTCTTTGACGTACGTGCTGACGTGCTGTCAGAATACGAAAGTCTTCTTGTTTAGACAAAGTGATTCTCCATGTTATTATAGTATCATACTATATCAAGTATGATGATTTGTCAACCGGTTATTTATCGTAGTATGAGCAAATATCTGTGAAGACGCATTCTTCACATTTTGGAGACCTAGCTCTACATACATACTTGCCATAGTTGATAAACCACTCATGCGCGCTCATTTTATATTGTTCTGGAGTATTCTCAGCAAGAAAATCCGCTGTTACGTCTGCCGATGGCGTGTTCACCAAACCAAGTCTGTTTGATAAACGATGAACATGTGTATCAACAGCGATTGCTCCTTCATGATATACAAAGCGCATCATGATGTCAGTTGATTTTCTACCTACTCCAGCAAGAGCCATCAGCTCAGGACGAGTCTTAGGAACTTGGCCGCCGTGCCTTTCGATGAGTTGGGTACACATTTTTTTGAGATTTTTTGCTTTGTTGTTATACATACCAACAGGACGAATGCATTCTACAAGTCGTTCATCTGTTAACTCGAGAATGCCTTCTGGAGTATCAGTAATTGCAAAAAGATTATTGCACGCTCGACCAGTCATCTCGTCTCTAGTTTGAGCAGATAAAACAACTCCTACTAAACTACAAAACGGATCAGCATGAATCTTCGACTCAGGAACAAAACGACTCGAAGGCGGATAGATCTTACTGAACCGCCGATAGACTTCATTGATTTTGCTCATGCCATTCTTTCCATTTTTTACGTGATACAGATTCGTATAAGTCTTCTTCACCAATTTCTACGCTTTTATCAGAACCGCCGAGTTTGATATGAAAAAACGCTTTTGCGCCTTTGTTATGCTTACAATAGTTTTCGATAGGCTCAAGCTCATCTGCAATCTTCATGAGCTCTTCAGAACCAGAAAAGAAATTTCCTTGCCAATCTAGTTTTAAACCGTAGCATCTTACATTAATGTTCATTTCATCAACTAGGTATGCAAGATCCCAAACCTGTTCTTTTGACAAGAACTGAGACTCATCAACTAAAACGTAGTCCAATTTACTTTTGTATTTTTCTAGAATAATTTTACTGGGGATGTCCTTTGATTCGAGAGCGATACATGGATCACTAATACCAAGTCTTGTGGTAATTGAATCGTTGCTTCTGCTATCTACAGCGGATTTCATCAGGACGGTATGAAATCCTTTTTCACGCAACATAAAGTTTTTAGAGAGGAGTGACAAGCTCTTTCCACTATTCATGGATGAAAATATGAACTTTAGTTTGGCTTTCATGTCACTCCTCTTATTATGTTAACTGGATGGTGTTTTTTGTAGCGGGGATCGAACCCGCAACCCATTGCTTGGAAGGCAATTGCTCTACCGATGAGCTATACAATTTTTGGCTGAAACCATCCAAATTTTTACAGGTTAGCATGTTTGCCCACCATGGGCTCACTACGCGATATTATGGAGCGTGGTGTTGGAGTCGAACCAACTATTTTTTGTTTGCTGAAACTAACCTAAATTCTTATTAAAGAGTGTTACCTGCGAAATCTAACATCGAGGTACCAATCTTATAAACTCGTTTACGTGGAAGAGTGGTAGTACCATAACGCATTTCATCTGTTTTAGTCCAGACTTTGCGTTGCTTTTCTTTGTTCCAAACTTCTACGTATTTATGCCCCTTTGGAACATTATCAAGACGAACTGCCGTAGGAGCCATCTCAGTGTAATATTCTCGCTTAGGATACTGTCGGCCGTGGCGTTCTTCCATTACAACGTTACCGTCGGCATCTTTTACTTCACGAGTACGTGTTACAATGCTATACCACAAGCCCTGATAGCGGCCGCGATTTACGCTTACCTGATGGGAATAACCAGTAGCTACATATACTACTTCGTCACCGGGATTAATCGTTTGGTCAAATTCATTTTTGAAAGATTCAATACGTAGTTCTGACATGATATAACTCCTGAATGTTTAACTGGATCAACTTTTTGCTTTTACGCGGCTTTACCATTTGCCCACTCCCCTTCAATTGTAGATGGTAGGGGAGGCAGGACTCGAACCTGCAAACTCGTGCTTTCAATGCATAGCTGTTTTGTTGCTGAAATGATCCAAAGATTGGAGGCTAGGCCCGAAGGCCTAACTCTTAGTAATCGTAACGATCGCTCATAAGAGTCTTAACCATCACGTTGAACGGCGTGAAGTCTTCCAGTTCTTCAACAGACAGAATTGCCTTCATGATTGCTGGGCTGAAACCAGATACGTGGCAGACACCCTTATCATCGAAACGAACAGGAGTGTTACCTGTACCTGATACACGAAGGTTCCAGAATACGATCTTAGGAACTTCATAACCTGCTTCAGCATACTTACGCTTGATCATCTCTTGTGCAGAGTCATCGAAGCGAGTGCAGCTGTCGAACTGCATATCCGAGAGGATGAGCAGCATCTCAGGCATATCTGCTTGAGCAACCTTACCCTTCTTAGCAACACGAAGGATTTCTTCGAATGCTGCGTGAAGGTTAGTGTTCATGTCCCAATGTGCTTTCTCAAGCTGTGCGACACGCTGAGACAGAGTGCCTTTGAGAACTTCAAGCTTTGGCTTGCCACTGAAAGTCAGGAACATGTCCTTGAAATCAGAAGTGTTCTTTTCAGACAGATACAGACCCAGAGAGATTGCTACGTCGATTGGTTGAACAGTTCCAGCGCTACTGTAACGAAGTCTACCCATAGAACCAGATACGTCAACCATCGGCATGATACGAGCATCACCAACGTAGTTAGGCAGAGCCTTCCACTGTTCGTTAGCAACAGCCGCATTACCCTTTGTAACAGACTTCACAACATCGTATGGATATACTGCAGCTGCGTTGATCTTAACTTTAGGATCTTTACGATCCTCTGGTGCCTTCTGGAGTTCACGAAGATATTCTCCATATGCTTCACCAACGTTACGACCAAATGCTTTCTGGTAGCGGGCAGATGCTACAGAAGGAACGTGAGAGAAGTTGATTGCTTCCCATTCCTTTGCACACATCTGAGTTTCAACAACCTGAGTTAGACCAACCAGCAACTTACGATACTGCTTTGGAGTCAGATTAAGAAACTTAGTAAGTTCTACAGCTACAGAACCTTTGCGAGGCATCCACTTAGCGCATAGACCATTCTTCATAGTCAGTGCTTCACGGATCATTTCAAAAGCCTTACGACGGTTGATTGGATCAGTGTAAGCGAATAGATCATCCCAACGGCCAAGTTCAGGAACTCGTGCCATCAAACGACCAGCTAGAGTTGGGTCGGAAGCCTCTAGCTTTGCAAGCAAATTACGGAACTGAGAACGTTCACCAGCACCACCACGAATGTCACGAGTCCAAAGAAGAGCCCGAACAGCGAGGTCCTGGTTGTCTACAAGTGCAGACATAAAATCTTTTGTAATATCGGTTCCACGAGCGGAACCAGCTTTACCGAAAAAATCAAGAACTGCAGAGGCAGAAGTCTTACGAGCTCTCATACCATTTTCAGTACGAGCTACCGCTTCGTTATTCATATTTAGTGCTGCATTTTTAAAAGACATAGTGTATTCCTTTCTGGTTTGTATGGTGGGATTTGAACCCATTCGATCAAAGTTATGAAGTTTGATTTTTATCCGAGTTTTTGCTGAAACAAACCAATGTTTCATAGTATATTCAGGATCGTGCCTTTCGGCTTTTCGTTTGATTACAAGTCAAATGCTCTACCTGAGCTAGGAAATGCTGTAACGATCCTATTTTCTTTATCTGGATGATGTTTGTCCGCTAAGACACATCAAAAGTTTTTTAGCGTGAGTTTTTGCTGTAATCATCCAATTTTCTTTATATAATTAATATAATCCAATTCCTTACAAATGTCAACAATTATTTTCATCATCGTCATTATTATTTTTACCTGCAAGGTAACCAGCTACTATACCAACAATTCCAGTAATAGACATTTGTAACAATTCAATAACACTATCATCTGGTGGTCGACCTTCTTGAATTGCTATAGTAAAGTCAAAACCAACTATGCCAACAAGTAATAGAATCAGTCCTAAAGAAAGAATGAGTACTATTTTGTCCTGCGTTGTCATAGACCACTAGACCCTGCCATTGCCCATTCTCTAGCACCTGATGGCAGAGTTTGTTCACAAGCAAGTTGAGCTACGATAGTAGTAACGACTCCAGCTACAACAGCAGCACAACTTTGAGGTACTACCATAGCACCCGCGGCTGCGTCAATACTTTTTGATAAAGTAAATGCAATAGCAGCTGTAAGAAGCTCTTTGTTTTTGTTACCTACTGCTTTACGAATATCACCAGAGATCCAGATAAGTTCAACGAAAGCTTGTGCTGTAAGATCACATGCGGTACCGAGAGCAACTGCACCAACAGTTTCTTTTGCAGCTAGATAAAGTATCGCTGTAGATGAAAGAGGAGCGGTTGCAGCAACTGTAGTAGCCTGGCTTGAAGGTTCTGGTCTATACAATAGAGCTGCAAAGATTGTACCTAATGCAACGCTTACGCCGATCTGACAGTAGTTTGCTTCTACCCATTCAGCAATAAGTTCACCCGCTTCTTCTACAGCTTCTAATCCAGCTTCCATACCCTTTGCAGCTAACACTGCTCCAGCTTCGATGTCAGCCATTGCTTCATTAGCAACATTAGCAGTAGCCATTGCAGTCTTTGTCGCAGCAACCTTTACTTCACTCGTTGCGTCAATCGTAGTATTTTTGATTACATTAGCAGCGTTAGTAGTTTCTTTTGCTACAGTTTTAGCAACCGTTGTAGTTTCTTTTGCTACTACATTTGCAGTGCTAATAGTTTCTTTTACCACAGTATTAGTAACCTTAGTAGTCTCATTCGCTACAACATTTACAGTTTTTGTTGTTTCTTTGGTTACAGTATCTGCAGCTTTTGAAACACTTTTTGTTGCCTTTTTAAACCAGCTCATTCTTTATTCCTTTCACGAATAATACATTGAGTACTATTTATCGTGATTTATTGGTCCTGACGGCTGGTTTCGAACCAACTCTACCGAGTCCACAGCTCAGTGTGCTACCATTATCACTACGTCAGGATGGTGCTGACTAGAGGGATTGAGCCTCTTCTTACTGTATACCACACAGCCGTGCTACCATTAACACCAAGTCAGCTTATTTATGGTTGTCTCAGGGAGAATCGAACTCCCATCTAACGGTTATCAGCCGTTTGCTCTACCGTTGAGCTATGAGACAAAAATTTGGAGGTAGACTGCGGAGTCGAACCGCATAGCTTTCGCTGCCTGGGATTTGCAATCCCGCCCCTTACCGTCCGGGCCGTCTACCGTCTTGGTGTGCCGAGTGGGAGTCGAACCCACGACCTTGGGATTAAGAGTCCCCTGCTCTGGCCACTGAGCTACCGGCGCATATTCTATTGCGGTTCAAACTGATCCATCTCTATAGCTTGTTTCAGAATGTGTCGCTCCATCTCCCAGTGTCTAAGTATATCCTGTTTCAGATTATATTCAACAGGGTTAGACTCAGGAAGTTTATTAGCAATACGAATCTTTTGACGAATAAGTTTCAGATCTTGTTTCATCATCTTCTTCCTTCATTCTCAATATTTTACATCGGGTGCCGCACGGTGGGAGGGCGGGGCGATGATGTGCTGGAACAGTTTATCTCGAGAAACACTGAACTCAGCCTATATTGTCGCTTAAAAGCATTTCTGTTTTATTTTGCAAAACCGATGCTTTTTAGTGTTGCAATAAGTGCAGGAACCAGCTGTGCATCACAGCAAAGAACAAACTCGCTTTCTGGCTCATTGGGTTCTCCTAGCCAAACTTCAACTGTATTTTGAGTATGTCTAACAATAAAAGGATTAGTCTTGATTTTCATCATGTGTTCTCATGTTGCGTTTTGTTTTACCTTATATTATGAATATATACTGATTCTTAGGTAATGTCAACTGTTTATTTTGGTACTCCCTGAAGGATTCGAACCACCGACCTAACCCTTATCAGGGGTTTGCTCTACCACTGAGCTACACCACTATATTCATTACTTAGAAGATACACTACTATTGTTTGCGGTAAGTGTTGTTTTACATGAACCAGACGAACTGGATAACATTCTTTTCCGCGGGGCCCGTAGTGTATCATCAAAATAATGGTGAACCCCCTGAGATTCGAACTCAGGACCTGCCGATTAAAAGTCGGCTGCTCTAACCAACTGAGCTAGGGGTCCATTTTTGTTGTAGAGAAACTTTAGCAGCCCTACGTTCTGCTTTTTGTGATTTACCGTGCACACCGGAACCAGCACCAGCTCTTTTAACCAATTGAAAAACAGCTTCGTTTCGTTCCTTAGGCACCTTTGGTTTTCGTTTCATTTTCTTTAGTCCTTGTTTACCTTGAGGGAAGCTTTACTTCCTTGTTTGCCTTGAGGGAAGCTCTACCGAAGAATACAGTCAGAACGATCATAGCAAGCCAGTTCCAGAATGTATAAGCAATACCCATAGCGAACAGAGTATTGAGAGCCCAGATCCCTACGAGAGGCCAGAGAAAGACCCAAGCAATGACCGTAAGCACAAGAGTAGTTCCAAACATCGTTTTCATTTTAGTTCCTTTCGTTCCTTACATTATTAGAATATACTGATTCTAAACGAATGTCAATAGAAAAATTCATACACACTAAAAATTGGTGCATCAGGGAGGGATCGAACCACCGACACCATGGGCTTCAACCATGTGCTCTACCAACTGAGCTACTGATGCATTGGTACTCCCGGAAGGATTTGAACCCTCGACCTACCGGTTCGTAGCCGGTTGCTCTGTCCACTGAGCTACGGAAGCATTATCTTTTGTGCCACTGACCCATTATGCTCTGGGCCCGTTGCATGTGTTTATAGAGTAATCCATTTTCAGGATCTGTTCTGATAAGTCTTTTCTTACCTAAGACTTTTTCAAATCCATAATCGTTGTCATCAAAGATGAGATAATCAAGAACGTCAGAAGCGTACTCTTCGAGGTAATCTTTGATCTCGTGACTACGATCATACGGCGAAGGTTTGTTAGCCCAAAGGTTGTCCGGATCGGTTTTCCACATTGTCGGGAAATCACCTCTAAAACCAGAATTGGCAAATGCTGCACGGATCCAATGTTCGATTTGATTATCGTCATTACGAAGATAATTCTTCCAAGTCGAGATCAAAACAAATTGAACTGGATAACGATCATGGATTTTGTTCATAAAGTCAACTGCAACAGGGTCAAACCTGTGCCACATTTCATAAACTGCGTTGTGTGCATAATGTACACGAGACGAAGTAAATACGCCATCAATGTCTAGAAACACGAGATATTTTCTATCAGCCATTTTTACTCAATTCGATTAAATGATGGTCTTTATATTTCTGCTGAAGCTTATATGATTTCATATCGGCTTCCCATTCATCATTTTCAATCCGGTTAAGAACGTGTTCAAGCATACCACCATATAAATATTTTCCAATATAGCGACGGGTACGGTTCTTTCTCGCGTGATAAGTATCATCTTTATCTCTATAAAGAACAATATCAGCTTCGGCTCGTCCTTCATAAGACGAATCGTCATAAAGCTCTTTTGAGCCGTATATAAGAACCTTAACCATTATGCCTCACAATCGTATAGAATACCTTCATCTTCGTCTTCAACATCAACATCAAGATTGATGTCAATACCCATGGAGTCAAAGAAACGAACAAGAGTTTCGTCAGAAACTTCCATTACCATTTTTACATACGTATCGAGTGGATCAAAAGAAAGTGTCATATTGTATTCTCCATTTGTTTATAATATCAATTTATACTGATTCGGAACGAATGTCAACCTTTTATTTTGGTAGCCCCACTGGGACTTGAACCCAGTTCTCCGCCTTGAAAGGGCAGTGATCTAACCCATAATCTATGGGGCCATGGTGGTGCTAGTAGGGATCGAACCTACGACGCACGGAATATGAGTCCGTTGCTCTACCAACTGAGCTACAGCACCGTGTTTGGTGGGAAGGTGAGGACTCGAACCTCTCCCGGTTAAAGAACGGATTTACAGTCCGCGTGTCGGAACCCCCGACTTTACCTTCCCATATTCTATTTACAACTGCACTACGGAAGGATTCGAACCTTCGTTTATCCAAGCAAGGAATCGAACCTCGTCAACTCGCTATCACTACTGGACAGGTTGTACCACCAGTAACATAGTGCATGTGAAAATAGAATATTTCTATTTCCAGCCTATCATCGGACTAACCTAAGGCCACTTCTAAATTTTCAAAAAGCGTAGGAACCTTGATTCCTTATATTATTAATCTATACTGATTCTTACCGAATGTCAACCCATAAAATAAAAAACCCTCCGAGACTTTCGCCTGGAGGGTTTGAAACTTATTAACTTACTATACTCGTTAACCGTTTCCAAAACCCTCAGACATGCAAAAGCGTTCATGCTTGCATGTATACATGGTATAAATGTTTTTCATAATTGAGCGGTTCATAGGTTTCCTCTTTATTCTATAGATTATATTTATACTGATTCGGCGCCTTTGTCAACAAAAAAATTCAATTTTTAGAAACTTTTTAACATCCAGCCATGTTTTTCGTGTGTGTCAATACGACCTTCTAGATAGTTAAGTGTTCCTGCTGCGTTCACTTCATCTGCTGTAGTGCGAGCCATATATAAAAGACCAATAAGTTTGTCATTGTCAGCTGCAAGTCTTTGAAACATAACTGGAGCTTCAGGAATATTCATTTCATCTTCAATTCTTGAGATTTCTAAATATCTCGCCAAAGAACCTGGCGCAAAGGATCCAAGTTTACGAATCTCTTCTGCAGTCGTATCGAGCGATTCCCAAACATCGGTATAAATGTCTCCAAAAAACTCATGATACTGAGCAAAATTAGGACCTGTAACATTCCAATGATAGTTATGAGCTTTGAGATATAATGAAAAGCTAGTAGCCAAAATTACCTTCATTTGCGATGTAAGCTGTTCTTTATCCATGTTTATTCCTTTCTATAAAGTGCTATTTATTTTATTTCGTTTACACGTTTGCGAAGACCACTACTAGAAAATCTATGATCTCTTTTGTTGAAGTACAGTTGAATACCTCGCTTCTTGCATATTTCTCGACCGGTGAAATCTTTATCACGATATTCTTCACCAAGAATACGAATGTTGATTGGAAACATTTCAAGAATATCTTGTAAATCTTGCTCTGTCTGGTATACCACTATTTCGTCAACATATTTTATAGCTGCAAGTTGAACATATCTTTCTACGATAGTTTGTACAGGACTGTTTTTTTCGGGCCTATCAATGCTTGGATCAGTCTGAAGTCCTACTATAAGATAGTTACAGTGAGATTTTGCTTCACGCAGCATCATTATATGTCCAGAGTGCAGCAAATCAAACGTCGAACATGTGAGTCCTACAATTGTTTTAGAAGATCCCAAGTTTCTCTCCAATCAGCTACATGAAAGTTTTTTCCATTTACTTTTCGTATTGCTTCAGCTAAAGGATAATCGTTTCCATTCGTATCCATTCTATCACCAAAGAAAAACAGCTCATCTGAAGTGTCAAAGTCATGAATTATCTGAGACTTGTTTTTGCCTTTCATAGTAATATCTATGCCAGTTTCACCTGCTATCTGAACGTCATAATCTGGAAAATCATTTTTGAGTGATTGGGCTATACAGTTTCTTTCCTCAAAAATTTTATCGTATTCTACATACTCAGCTCTTTGTTCTGAAGTACAATTTCTACCGATAATAGAAAAATTTACAAGACCTGGGCGAGTATCAACATGATCTTTTGTTCTTATAGGAAAACTACTTTCTGCAAGGAAGTCAGTAAATTTTGCATACATTTCACATGGCACATAAATGTCTGTAGTTTTTATATTTTGTTCTTGTTTCCAAACATCATTTCCAGAACATTGATATACTCTTTGTACCGAGTTGTAAAGATGCGGTCCTATCTGTTCAAGTGTTTTCTTTCTATCACTTCCGGTGACAAGGAAAACCTGGTTTATTGATGCAAACTCAATAAAATACTTTTCAAATTCAGGATCTATCAGCTTTCTACTTGGAGTAATAGTTCCATCAACATCAAATATAAATTTTTTCACAAATGTCCAATCCAGTGAGTTACATCATCGCAAGGGTCATCAGTTTTTGGCAAGTTTTACCTCTAATCTAGTACGTCTACATACGAACAATGGTTTACATAATTTTGAATATTGTCGAGAGCTTCATTATTGTGTTCGAAGCGGTGGCTACCGCCTTCCCAACAAGCCATAGGAAATGCTTCAAGATCTTTACGAGTTTGAAACGAATCAATTACTTCGTCACCCATATCCAGTAAAACAAGTGGCAGGTAATGACCAGCCCGACTAATTCCAGAACTAGGATATGAATTGGCGCTTTTGCTATTAAGTGTATTTACATCACCATTGATATAATTTGTCGAAGCCAGACCAACATACTTTTGAAGCATATTAGCAGGATCAGTACAAGGATTGATGATCACAGAAGGAACACCAAAACAACTACCCATTTCTGCAGCCCAGAAGCCACCGAGTGAAGTTCCAACAAATACTAAATCATCAGAAAGGTCAACTTGAGCAGAAATTTCTTCAACGATTTCTTCGTATGTTCCAAATGAGTTATATGTTACGCCACGAACATTGCCAAGCGAACTAAGAGCTTGAACTTTACCAGAATTTGGATCGTATGCCGAGTTGAAACCGTGCAAATAAACATAATTCATTTTGATTCTCCTTATAGAATCAGTATATATCAAACAAACTCATTTGTCAACTAAAATATTCAAGTTTGGAGTTCCCATAGCAACTTTCAAATGAAGTTCTCCGTCAAGTTCTCGAACATAAAAATATGGCTTAAGTTCTGGAAATTTGTTGTAAGTCATCTTATCTTTTTCATCGAGATCACTCATGTTGGACTTCGATAAAGGTGTTACTTTTTTACCTGAGATTTTTTCTAGTTGCTTGGGCGTAAAAAGAAACTTCTGAAGTTCTTCCCACGGAACAATTTTCATCATCGTTCCAAGAGCAGGACCAGATTTTTCACCATATGAAACGCCAAGAGAAGATTTGAAAATATCTCCAACAATTTTTTTACCAAGATTTGAACCATCTGTAGCAATAGCAACAGACTTACGACCGCCTTTATCTTTATAAAAAGCTGCAGCTATAAGTTTATCATCCTTCGTGTAGATCTTCCAGAACGGAATATTATTGATCATATCTTGTTTTGAGTTGAAACCAGAACCCTTGATGCCTCCAATAGGAGCATAAGATTTTTGAAGAATATCCCAAGCTTGATCTATCCACATTTCTCGTTTTTCTCGAGAGTTTGGGCCAATGAAGTTTTTATAGTTTTCGTTGATGAACTGAGAAAAAGAAAGCATAACTACCTCTGTTTTTTCAGTATTTATACAAACTCAGCATCGAGAACAGTCTGGTCAACGTCATCTGCAAAGATGCCAGTTCCCGGCTTGAAATATGCGACTTGAGAGCGAGTCGTACTATCAACATAGATGCAACCAGCATCGCCCTGAGAGTCAGTACGCTTCCAAAAATCTACACTGTAGTCACCCTTGAGGATGCGAGTCAGCATGTTCTTTTTGCTACTGTCGTTTTCGCGATAGTTGCCGTTGCAGCCGCACATGCAGCCAGGACGGCCAGAGTAAACGCGTGTGATGTCAGTGTGTGAGATCTTCATCTTGGGTTCCTTTCCCTTTTGATATTATGATACTATACTGATTCGGAACAAATGTCAACCCACTATACCACGAAAAAGTATCCAAACTAAAAAAAGTGGCATGAGAACGAACATCATAAGTACTGCAAGACAAAAGCTTTCTGATAAAACTAACACCAAGCCTCTGAGCATTACAAGAACAAGTACTATAAGAATCAGTTCGTTCATGGTTTCTCCATTCTATATAAATAGTAATACATAAACGAGCTAATGTCAACTGGAAAGTTCTTATGATTACAAATTACCTCTCTCCGTTGGAGTTTATTATCGTCGTGAAGCGTCTGCCAAACGTGCAGTTTTTCACACAAAGAACAACTATACCTAGTATTTCTGCTACTCCTGTTGAGCATCCAACGCCGTTCAATCGCGTTTTTGAAACTGGAGATCGCCTTAACTATTCAGACCTGAGCTTCAATTTCATAATTGACGAAAACATGTCTAATTACATCGAGGTCTTCAACTGGATCAAAGGGCTTTCGTTTCCAGAAAATTTTGACCAATACAAAAATCTCGAGAATAGCGCTGATGGTCTTCGTACAGACATATCAATCAAGGTCCTCAACAGTCATAAAAACCCTGCTGTGCAAATAGACTATTATGATTGCTTTCCAACAGATCTTTCAGACGTTGTACTTGACACAACGCAGACTGATGTAACATATCCAGAAGCTACTGTTACATTTAGATACAACTACTTTGAAATCACAAAATTGTAGTTGACAAAATCGCATACGTGTGATAAGATTTATATTATTTATGCGGAGTAATCAATGACTGACGATATTAATGAAATGTGGTCAAAGGACTGCAAAATCGATGAAGCAAACATCGTAGGTGAAGCAAAGCGAATTCCAGAACTTCACAGCAAATACTACAATCTTTTCTTCAAAGAAGCTCTTCGTGTCAGAAAGCTAAAGGCAGACATGAAAGAACTCGAAAAAGCAAAGCACGAGTATTATACAGGATCGATGTGTGAAGAAGATCTTCGTGAGCGAGGATGGAAGCCAAATCCTCTTAAAATTCTGCGTAATGACATAGATCGTTACATGCAGAGTGACAAAGACGTTATTCAACTAAGTCTCAAAATTGCTCTTCATGAGGAAAAAGCAAACTATCTAGAAAACATTATCCGTCAAATAAATAATAGGAACTTCGTGATTAAATCGATGATTGATATGATCAAATTCCAGGCAGGAGAATTTTAGTGAGATTTTTATTATGACTGAACAAGTAGTAGTTGAGCACCACAACGAAGTATATATGAAAGTAACAGCTGATCCAGGCACTCGCCAAGAAATCATGAATTACTTTTCATTTCGACCAGACGGTTATCAGTTTTCACCGAAGTTCAAGGCTCGCGTATGGGATGGTTATATTCGTTTGTATCAACCTATGCGACCCTTTTTGTATGTCGGTCTGCTTCCTTATCTTCAAAAATTTTGCAATGAAAGAGAATATGAACTTGTAGTTCCAACAGAAATTGGACAACCAGAAAATATTAATGACGATTACGGTTACGAAATTGCAAAAGATATTGGCTGTAAATTTGAACCGCGCGACTATCAAAATGAGTACATCGTAAACGCGCTTCGTCATCGTCGGTCATTATCTTTGTCTCCTACATCTTCTGGTAAATCGCTTATCATTTATTTGATACAGCAACATTACTTCGAAACTCTTGGTCTTCGTACTCTTATTATTGTACCAACTATCAGTCTTGTGCACCAGATGTCTGGAGACTTTGAAGACTACGGTTGTGATCCATCTCAGATTTATAAGATACAAGGTGGTGTTGATAAGAAAACTTCTTCTCCAATCGTAATCAGCACATGGCAGTCGCTTGCAAAACTTCCAAAGGAATGGTTTGATCAATTTGGAGTAGTTCTTGGAGATGAGGCGCATCTCTTTCAGGCGAAATCACTTACTACAATTATGGAAAAGCTTACTGATTGTAAATATCGCCATGGCTTTACTGGAACAATTTCATCTGAAAGCAAGGTACATCATCTTGTTCTCGAGGGCTGTTTTGGATCAGTCAAAAGAGTCGTTTCAACTAAAGATCTCATGGATCAAGGTACTGTCGCAGACTTCAACATTAAAGCAATTGTTCTTTCGCACTCTGTAGAATCTCGTAAAAAATTCAAGGACGCGATGAAAAATGTGAGTAACAAAGCAAAGCGTTACCCAGCTGAACGCGAATATCTCGTGAACCACGAAAAACGCAATCTTTTTATTCGAAATCTCCTTTGGTCTTTACGAGGTCAGAATAATCTCGTTCTTTTTGACTTAGTTGAAAAGCACGGCAAGATACTCGAACCAATGCTGAGACGCGATGATCGTCAACTTCATTTCATATATGGTGGAGTGAGTGGTGAAGAAAGAGAACGCATTCGTCACTTAATTGAAAACGATCCTCTCAAGCAGCATGACATTCTTGCATCTTATGGTGTTTTCTCTACTGGTGTAAACCTTAAAAGACTTGATAACGTGATCTTTGCATCCGGTTCAAAATCAGAAATCAAAGTACTTCAGTCGATTGGTCGATCACTTCGTAAAGGAAATGGTTCTGATACAGCTACGCTTTATGATATTGCAGATGATCTGAGTGTAGGAACGTTCAACAACTATACTTTAAATCACTTTCGTAAGCGTATTGAGATTTACTCTACAGAGCAGTTTTCATTCCGCATTTATACGGTAGATATATAATGAGCTACGCTCATATGGCTACGCCATATTATATCTTTTTATCAGTAACTGTTTATAAACACTATTATAGTTTGATTGAGATAAATCTATTATAACACATCCTCAGAATTTGTCAACTAAAAAGTTTGATCAGAACGAAAAAAAGTTTGTTGACAAATTCTGATGTATATGATACTATAAATCTATATTAGAATAAAAAGGATATTTGTATGGCAAGAAGAGCAAAAAGAAATTACGTCAACAACCCAGATCTTCTGGAAGCTTTGATTCAATACCAAAAAGACTGTACAGAAGCAGAAGACTCTGGTGATGAAAAACCAAGAGTACCAGACTATATAGGCAAATGCATATATCAGATTGCAACACGTCTAGCTACAAAGCCAAACTTTTCTGGATATACCTACAAGGACGACATGATCTCAGACGGTATTGAAAATTGTTTGCAATATATGCACAACTTCAATCCAGAAAAGTCTCAAAATCCGTTTGCATATTTTACTCAGATTATTTGGTACGCATTTCTTCGCCGTATTGCAAAAGAAAAAAAGCAAATGTATATTCGTTTTAAGTCTTCGCAAAGTATGATTTCTATGGGTGGAACATATGATTCTAACGATGTTCAGCTCAATCTTAACACGGGCGCAGACTACATCAATAAATTTATCGAAGACTACGAAGAAAAACTAAGCGGTGGTAAAAAAGAAGAAAAAAAGGAGACCGAGTAATTGAAGTTAGCAATTGTAAATGATACTCATTTCGGCGTTCGTGGAGATTCTCGAGTCTTTTTAGATCACCAACAAAGATTTTTTGAAAATATTTTCTTTCCATACCTTGACGAACACGGCATCAAAGTCGTACTTGATCTTGGAGATACATTTGATCGCAGAAAGTATATCAACTACGTAACTCTCAAAAGAGCAAAAGAATTTTTCTTTGATCAGCTCGCAAAGCGAAATATCGAATATCATGCTGTAGTTGGCAATCATAGTGTGTATTATACGAATACCAATGAAGTAAATTCTATGTCGTTACTTTTGAAAGAGTACGGCAATTTTCATTTTTACGAACAAGAGCCTGCAGAGTTGACATTTGGATCAACTCGTATTATGATTGTACCGTGGATTACTAAGGATAACGCAGATACTTGTTTTAAAGCAATATCTGAAACTGAAGCACCTATTTTGATGGGTCACTTTGAAATCAAAGGCTTTGAGATGCTTCGTGGATCTCTATGTGATCACGGTATTGATAAGAACATCTTTTCTGGTTTTGAAGCGGTTTATTCGGGCCATTTTCATCACCCGTCAGAATATGGAAATATCAAGTACCTCGGTGCTCAATATGAAATGACTTGGTCTGACTACGATGGCAAAAGAGGCTTTCACGTTTTTGATACTGAAAACCGAAATATAGAATGGATTGAAAACCCATATAGAGTATTTCTCAAGATTGAATACGATGACGAAGACATGACAATCGAAGATATTGCAGCTCTTGATACTTCTATGCTTAAGGATACTTATATCAAGCTCATTATCAAAAATAGAACAAATGCTTATATTCACGATTTATTCATGAATAAACTGACAGATGCTGGCGCTGCCGATGTAAAATCTATTGAAGATAGTCTCAACCTTGAAGCATCTGGAGTAGCAGAAATACTTGACGAAACGCAAGATACTAAAGATATTTTGCACAATTATATTGAAACAATTGAAACCAAAATTGAAAAAAGTCAAATCAAAAAATTAATTGATGAGCTTTATACAGAGGCATTGAGCGTTGCATGAGAATAAATTTCAAAAGAGTTCGTTATAAGAACTTACTGTCCTCGGGAAATGTTTTCACCGAGATAGATCTCGACAGACACACAACAACACTTATTAGCGGATCAAACGGTAGTGGTAAATCCACACTTCTTGATGCTATTGTGTTTGGCTTATATGGTAAGCCTTTTCGTAAAATCAATAAACCACAGCTACTCAACTCAATCAATCAGAAAGATTTATTGGTAGAAATTGAGTTTAGTGTTGGCGGAAATGAATTTCTTGTGCGAAGAGGTATTCGTCCAGGAATATTTGAAGTCTATAAAAATGATACGCTTGTAGATCAAGATTCTGCTACACGCGATTATCAATCGTATCTTGAGCAAGAAATACTTGGTATCAACCACAAATCATTCAATCAGATTGTAGTTCTTGGTAGTGCTACGTATGTTCCGTTTATGGAATTATCTGCTGGCGCAAGAAGAGAGATCATTGAAGATCTTCTTGATATTCAAGTGTTCAGCACTATGAACATTCTTTTGAAAGATCGAATTTCTCGAAACAAGGAAAGTATCACTGATAACAGTTATAAAATAGATATTCTAGAATCAAAAATTGAGTCTGCGAAAGAACACAGCGATTCAATAAGAAAGCTTCGTGAGACAGAAGTAAATAGAATACGCGAAAAGATGAATGAACATATCAATAATATTGAAGAACTCAAGTCAAAAATTGAAACGATACAAGATATTATTGCAGTACTATTATCAGATATTGATGATAAGAATTCTGTCAAGGCTAAAATTGAAAAAGCTAAATCTTTGCAGCGTGACCTCGAGACGGCTTTGAAGAACCATAAAAAAGACTTGACCTTTTACAAAGACCACGACGATTGTCCTACTTGTAAACAAGGTATTGATCATGACTTCAAAGCGCTTATTATTACTTCAAAAGATGAAAAAGTATTAGAACTCGAAAATGGATTATCGGAATTATCTTTGAAAATGAAAGAATACAACGATCGTATTGAATCCATTTCTGCTATTGAAGATCAAATCGCGAGTGCTAATTTGATGATTGGCGATTACAGAGCAACAATGCGAGTATCAAAAAATTCACTAATATCTCACAAAAATGAATTGGCAGCTGCTGAAAAAGAAGTCGAAGAAATAGATATGAGTAAACTGGAAATGTTTAAAGAAGATCTCAAAGAGCATCAAACAGAACACAAAAAACTTTTAGATGCTCGAGATATAATGAGTGTAGTATCAACCATGCTAAAAGACGGCGGTATCAAAACGCGTATTATTCGTCAGTATATTCCAGTCATGAACAAACTCATCAATAAGTACCTTTCTGCGTTTGATCTTTTCGTTGACTTTCATCTTGACGAAAGCTTCAATGAGGTAATCAAGTCTCGTTTTCGTGACAGTTTTTCTTATGCTTCATTCTCAGAAGGTGAAAAACTTCGTATCACGCTTTCGATCATGCTTTCATGGAGAGCGGTTGCAAAACTTCGCAATTCAGTTTCGACCAACTTGCTTCTGCTTGATGAAACACTCGATGGTGCTCTTGACGGTATCGGCATCGAAAATTTGATCGAAACGCTGCACAGCCTCAACAACAATGACAACATCTTCATCATCTCACATCGAGGTGACACATTTGGTGAAAAGTTCGACTCGCACGTCCGATTTGAAAAAGTTAAAAACTTCAGCCAGATTGCATCTTGATGTTGACAAATCCTACTTTGTAGGATATAGTACTATTATCACATTATGAAAGGATTGCTATGAAAGACTTTTATACGTCTATCGAGCGTCGAGGCAACAGTTTGTTGTGTATCGGCTATCGCAATGGAAAAAAGTTCTTTGACAACGTACATTTTGCTCCAACACTTTTCGTGCCAACTCGAGAGCAAACAGAATACAAAACTCTGATCGACGAAAAACCGGTAGCACCAGTCAACTTTGGATCTATGTCTGAAGCTAAAGAGTTTGTTGATCAGTATAAAGACGTTGGTAACTTTGCCGTATGCGGTACAAATAACTACGTCACTCAATATATCCAGGAAAATTATCCAGGCCACATTAAATTTGATCCGAGCCTCATCAATATCGTATCTTTTGATATTGAGGTTGACATCAGCAACGGTTACGCTAATATCGAACTTGCTGATAAAGAAATTACATCCATATCTTACAAGTCTTCAAAAACCGATACGTATCATCTTCTTGGTCGTAAAGATTATGATAAGTACAAAACTGTTACTGGTATTGATCCAGAAAATATCACTTTCATGAAGTTTGACACTGAAGCTGAACTTCTGCGGCGATTTGTTCAAATCTGGACTAACGATTTTCCTGATATTGTTACTGGTTGGAACGTTCAGTACTTCGATATTCAATATGTTATTACACGCATTCAAAATATTTTTGGCGAAGCTTATATCAAAAAACTCTCTCCATGGAATAATATTCGTAAAATCACGAATGAAATTTTTGGTAAGACGCAATCGACATATGCTATTTCTGGTATATCAGTTATTGACTACATGGACGCGTTCAAGAAGTTTGGTTACAAATATGGTCCGCAAGAATCTTATAAGCTCGATCATATTGCTCACGTAGTCCTTGGTGAAAAGAAACTTGACTATTCTGAGTATGGAGGACTGACAGAACTTTACGAAAAGAACCCGCAACTCTATCTTGATTACAACTTGCAAGATACTCGTCTTGTTGAACGTATGGAAAATGAAACTGGTCTTTTAGCTTTGGTTATGACTGTTGCATATGGCGGTGGTGTAAACTTAAATGACGCGTTTGGTACTGTTGCTATTTGGGAATCTACTATCTATCGCAAGCTGATGGATAAAAAGATCGTACCATTTCTTAAAAGAGGTCCTGGTGAACGCGGCAATGAACTAGTTGGTGGTTATGTAAAAGATCCAAAAGTTGGAATGCATCCTTGGGTAGTATCCTTCGATTTGAACTCGCTGTATCCTCACTTGATGCTTCAGTATAATATGTCACCAGAAACTTACGAAAAAGACGAACGAGTTTATGTTACTCAAGATATGGTTTTGAATGGAGAGTTTCAAAGTGAAGTTACTGAGTCTTCTGTATGCGCAAATGGTGTGCAGTTTACAAAAGAAAAGCTTGGAATCATTCCTGAGATCATTGATGAGTACTATAATAACCGGAAAAAAATCAAACAGGAGATGCTTCGTGTAGAACAGCTTCTTGAGAACGAAACCGACCGCGTCAAGAAAGCAGAACATAAAAAAGAAGCAAACCAACTTCACAACTCACAGATGGCTATTAAGATTGCCATGAACAGTTTGTATGGTGCAACTGCTAATATTTACTTCCTTTACTATATTGCAGAAATGGCTGAGGCTATTACCACTTCAGGTCAACTATCCATTCGATATGCTGAAAAGACCGTGAATGAATATCTTAACAAAGTGCTCAAAACTGAAAATGTTGATTACATCATCTACATTGATACAGACTCTATCTATGTTGACTTTGGTCCCATGATTAAAAGTGTTTTTGGAACTGTTGATATCGATCGTAAAAGCGGTGAAGAGTTTCTCGACAAGATTTGCGGTACTAAAATTGAACAGGTAATCGAAAAAGGTTACAAAGAACTTGCGAGTAAAATGGGCGCATATCGTAACGCAATGTCGATGAAACGCGAAAAGATTACAGATAAATCTGTGTTTATTGCGAAAAAGCGTTACATCATGAACACACTAAATTCTGAAGGCGTTCATTATGAAAAGCCAAAGATTTCTGTTACTGGTCTCGAGTCTGTTCGCTCATCCACGCCTGAAGTATGCCGAAACAAACTCAAAGCAGTCTTTGAAGTCATTATGAACAATGGTGAAATTGAAACGCAAGAGTTTATTGAAAAGTTTCGTACGGAGTTTCGCAGTCTTCCAGTAGAAGCTATAGCAAAGACATCTGGTACTGACAATATCAAAAAGTATCAAGATCCTAAGGGTGGATATAAAAAGGGTTGCCCGATGCACGTACGCGGTTGCATTTTGTATAATGAATTTTTGAAAGCTAACAAACTTGATAAAAAATATGAACAAATTCAGTCTGGAGACAAAGTAAAATTTGTGTATCTCAAAAGCCCAAACCCAATTCGAGAAAACATGATTTCATTTCCGGGTGCATTACCAAAAGAATTTGCTCTTGAGAAATATATAGACTACGATAAGCAGTTTGAAAAGGTGTTCCTATCACCTATCGAAAATATTCTTCAGGCTATTGGTTGGTCTGCAGAACGTGTTAATACCATTGAAGACTTTTTTGCATAAGGAGAAGCAAATGAAAAAACTAGAAACCCGTTTAAAATTCTTAAAAACACAGCATAAAAAGCAACATGACATCATTGAAGCACTTGAAGCTGAAAAGGCGCCTGAAGAAATTGTTAAAAATCACAAACGACTAAAGCTTTCTATTAAGGATGAGATCATAGCTATTGAAAGCGAAATGGAAGGATTACAAAATGTCAGCTGATATGATCAATGATATGTATATGATGCACAATAAGTTTGGAGTGCACGACTGGTTTGAAAAAAACAAACACGATAAGGATCTTATGAAAAAGTATCTTACTTTTCGTTTGAATATGTGTTTAGAAGAATTGATCGAAACTGCACAAGCATCTGACCTTGAACTTGCAATTAATGATGAAGGAAATTTTGCTTTTATCGGTGACGTAGACAAAGTTGATTCTGAAGAAGTTGTAGATGGTCTTATTGATCTATGTGTTTTCGCTATTGGCACTCTTGATGTATTTGGCGTAGATACCAAAGTAGCTTGGGATCAAGTTTATAAAGCAAACTCAATCAAAACTCCTGGCGTAAAACCGGGCCGTCCCAACCCATTTGGACTACCAGATCTAATCAAACCAGAAGATTGGAAAGCTCCAAGCCACGATGGCAATCATGGATCACTTCCAGAAATTTTTAAGTAACAAAATATTTCATGTTACCGCTATCATTGCCAGTTAGCGGTAACATTTTTTCTTTTCGTCTATAAATACTATTATAAAAATGGCAAAAAGAACTGAGAACTATATGACAAGATTTCAACGTAAAGAAGCAAACCGTTACTATTGGATAGTAAAGGGTCAACTGATACCTGAAAGCTGGAGTGAAGCTGATGTCATGAAGACATACGAAGGCTACTTCAAAAGAATTTGGGGCAACCACGAAGCTATCGTACATGAAGTTGGCTTCGAAGCTGCATGGGCTGCGAGACAAGCTAGTATCATAAACAAATCTAAAAATAGCTGTTGACATTTGTTCCGAATCAATATAATATCTTATTATAAGAAATGAAAAGGAACTACATCATGACTCGCACTTCTGCTTATCGTTTTACAATTCGTATGATTGACGGAAAAGTTCACCCCGAAGATCAAGCTTCCGTTGACGGTCTTCGCACTGTCGTCAAGCTCGGCAACTCTGCATTTAGCACTACTCAATATGTAAAGCTGCAAGGCCGGCTTGGTAAAGGCAACCCTGCTGCTGTAAAGTATCGTTGCCGTGCAAATGGTGGAACAGGTACTTACTATAATCACCAAGCTATTCGCCTTGCTGATGCTACTACTGCTGACGTCTATGTTTACAATCGTTAAGGAAATTTCATGAAAACCAAAGGAATACAAGTAACTCACCTAACAGATTGGTTTCAAGTCTCGAAGATTCCAACAGAGAAGAACCCTTTGTATGATGAAATGAATGAGCAATATGGCTTACATGGTATATACCAAGTTGCTTTTGCTGACGACATTGAAGACATCGGTGATAATTTAGTTCATCAAAAAATTGGATATACTGGAAAGTCTGAAAAAAGTATTTTGAACCGTACTTATTCCATTCGCATTCCATCTGGTGGGCACGGCGTAAGTCGTTACATTCGACAAAACGGTATTGATCGTTCTCAAGTTTACATCCGATACGCGTATTGCGCAGAAGAAAATGTTTCAAATCTTGAAACAAAAATTCACACTGAGTCTAAAGAACGATTTGGATATACTTTTGAATGGCTTGAGGCTTCTGCAGGCTCGAATGGCAGAGTTCACCTTCTTCTTGATGAAGGAAAAAGGTTGACATCTGAAGAATTGTTGTATATAATTTCTGAGTATAAGAAGTACGCTATCGAAACAAACGCACGAGAATTTTTAGAAAAACTTGAAGAGGTATAATATGACCAATCAACCAGAATCAGCCAAAGTCCTACAAGAATGCATGGACTTGCAACTACGAAAAAGCCGTGACTATCAAAATCCAAACTCGACTGTCAAACAAGCAGACTATTACCCTAATGGTGTGATCACAATTCATGACATCATGCATGCAAAAATGCTTCGTATGAAATCTGTCATGGAAGCTATGCAGAGTGATGGATACGATCCAAACTTTGAAAGTCTTGAAGATAGTGCAAAAGATCTTATCAACTATGCATCTTTCTTTGTTGCATACTGCCGTGGTGAAATTCCTGGTCAGTTAGTCGATCATAACATCTTTAACCGAGAAATTCAGAGGCCAACAGTTGCAGATGATGATGACATTATTGTGTCAGATCAAGACACTGTTACGGTTTACACTTTGAATTCATATCTTCCGGATGAAGCCTGATGTTTGACATTAAAGAAAAAATTCAATCACTCGGTAACCTTGCTGAAGATGTGGTAAAAAACTATTTTGAAAAAACTGGGTCTGTGGTAGAAATGGCTACAGATCCATTTGATGCGTCTATGGATATGCTCGTGGATGGTAAAACCACCGAAGTCAAGTTCATGACTATTCGGCATTATTTTAAGTCGCATGCTACAAAGGGCAATGTAGAACCAGCATTCACTGTTCCTATCACAACTCGAGATGGTAGAGTAGCGCAAAACCAATTAGATAAGTGTCTAAACGCCGAACGATGGATTATTGTACAAAATCCGTCTGATATGAAAAACGAGACCACGATTAAGTTGTGGGAGGCTCCTCCACTTGGTAAGCGCAGGTTTTCCAACATTAGAAATTCTAATGACGGCAGAATTATTGCTGGATTTCTCATGAAAGACTTCAAACTTCTTGTTGACATTGACGATCGCGTGTTATATAATAAGATCAAATCACTTAATATATCAAATTATTCATAGGAGCATTTATGCAAACAGTAAGTGATATTCGAGCTAAGCTCATTCAAAAATACAAAGAACAGGATTTCGTGACTGATAAGACCGGAGTTAAGACCATCGAGCTTATCGGTGAGTCGTTTATTGCTGATGAGGATTGGATCATCCGCAAACCAAACTATGAATATATCGAACGCGAACTCCAGTGGTATGAGTCGCAGTCTCGTTACGTTGAAGACATTCCTGGTGATACGCCTGCCATCTGGAAACAAGTATCTGACTCTAACGGCATGATCAATTCTAACTACGGCTATCTGATCTGGTCAGAAGAAAACGGCAGTCAGTACGAAAACGTAAAGACTGAGCTGCAGAAGAACCCGAACAGTCGTCGTGCCGTTATGATCTACAATCGCCCGTCTATGCATACCGACTACTGCGCAGATGGTATGTCTGACTTCGTCTGCACATACGCAAACACCTTTATGATACGCGATGGTAAGCTCATTAGTCACTACCTAATGCGATCCAACGATGCTGTGTTTGGATATGACAACGACGTACATTGGGCGATGCATGTTCAAAAGATGCTTGCCGCAGATCTCAATGTTGCGGTTGGTGATCTAATTTGGACTGCGACTAACTTGCACGTCTACGAGCGCCACTTCAAGTTCATTGAGGAGCTTATGAATGATTAACTCCAAGTGGGACAACCGCTTTATGAAACTTGCTCGTGAGATCTCGACCTGGAGTAAGGATCCGAGCACGCGCATCGGAGCAGTGATTGTAAATGATGAGCGTCGCATCCTCGCGACTGGCTACAACGGGTTTCCTCGCGGTATTGAAGATACAGATGAGCGTCTTAACGATCGTGAACAGAAATATCCATTGATCGTTCATGGTGAGATGAACGCATTGATGAATGCGCTCTACAGTGGTGTATCAGTCAAGGATGCGACGATTTATGTTTGGGGTCTACCGGTCTGTGCTGAGTGTACAAAGAATGTTGTCCAATCCGGTATCAAACGAGTCGTGATCACGCATCCTGAGCATGCTCCTGAGAAGTGGCAGACTCAGTGGAACGACCTTTCAAAGCCGATGTATCAGGAAACTGGCGTATTGCTTACTTACATGAACGAACGTCACTGGGCCTTTGAAAATGAATAAAACAAAAATAGCAATTATAGGCTATGGCTTTGTTGGAAACGCTGTAGAATTTGGGTTTCGTAACAAAACCAACGACATTATGATTGTAGATCCTTATAAGGGCCATCATGATATAGATGAAATGATTTCTTTTAATCCAGAGTTTGTATTTGTTTGCGTGCCAACACCGATGAATGACGATGGTTCGATAAACAAAAATATCATAACTACTGTTGTGGATCAACTGAGTGATATAGATGCAACAATCATCGTAAAGTCGACTATTACACCAGACGTAATAGAAGAAATTTGTTATAATAATCATTTTGTATACAACCCAGAATTTCTCACAGAAAGAAACGCGTTAGAAGATTTTTTGAAACCAGATTTTCATGTACTTGGCGGAGACATCCATCGCATAGAAAAGGTAAAAGATCTTTACACGTATAATTCAAACTGCAATCCTGCACCATTTCATTACATGACACCAGTTGAGGCAAGTCTTGTAAAATATGGGATCAATTCATTTCTTGCAATGAAAGTTGTTTGGTTTAATCAATGGAAAGAACTTACAGAATCACTCGATGCTCGATATAATGTTGTTTCTAGATCCATAGGAGAAGATGATCGTATTGGACATTCTCACACAAAGGTTCCAGGACCCGACGGAAAAAGAGGTTTTGGAGGAAGCTGTTTTCCAAAGGATACTGCCGCGATTTCTGCCTTTTCAAAACTCAATGGTGTATATCTTTCTGTACTTGAAGAAGTTATTAGCGTTAACTCTCGTTATAGATCTGAGTATAAACTAGACGATCGTGAAAAGGAACAAAATATTAGATATGGCCAATAATCTCAAAGATATTTACGTTGGTGTAAAAAAAACAGATACAAACCGCAGAAAAAATGATTTTTATCCAACACCACCACTCGCAACTTATGTTTTACAAAAATATGTCAATCTACCTCATGTTATCGTTGAGCCTTGTGCTGGACGTGGTAACATATCTATTGAGCTGCTTCGTCACGGTTATGATGTTCGTTCTTATGATCTTCACGAGTATGATAATAGCCTATGCGCAATAACTGTTGATACAGACTTTATGAGTCTTCAGAAACCTTCTGACGCAAAAGGCCTGGTAACAAATCCGCCATATCATCAAGATCTTCCTCGAAAAATAGCAGAAAAAGCTGTCAATGAATATGATTTTGTTGCAATGTTTGTTCGTATTACTTTTCTCGAAGGAAAAAAGAGAAAAAAATTGTTTACAAATAACCCTCCAAGTGATATAATATTCATGTCAGACAGAGTAAAATTTAGTGCCGATCATATAGAACCCATAAATAAGAATGACCAAATTGGTGGCATGATTGCTTATTGCTGGATAGTTTGGAACAAAGAAGCAAATCATACAAATACAAAATGCCAATGGGTTACTCTTGACGAGGAATATGAAGATTGGCGGTTACATTATGAGGTAAAAATATGAAAGTACTAATTCCATTTTTTATGACTGACGAGCATGATCTTGACAGTCCACACGTTTCTGGTGGCATTGAGCGTTTTATTCAACTGATCTATCAGAATTTTCCTGGCGAAGTGATTCCATTTTATTATAATGAAGAAGATCGCAAAAAGCGTAGAACAACTACAAAACTTTCTCAAGCTATCATTCAGCATGATCCTGATGTACTGATGGTAAACTTCGATAGTAATACGCTAATTGGAAATATACGAAAAGTATTTAACATTCCCATTTTATGGGTTAGTCATACCGCTGCCGGTGGAATTAGCAAAGTTCTTCATATTGAAAAAATGAAAGAATTTATTGATACGGGTGGTACTCTTGCAATGGTAAGCCCATGGCAATTTCAAGGCATGGATAAGCTTTCGCAGCGTATCAACGAATGCCCTCTTAATTTAAATGGCGGATTTATCAACGCTGCGTTTTGTAATGGTGATGAACCAGTATACAAAGATCTGGAATATGACATCACGACTATTGCACGAATGAATAGAATCAAAAATCCTTATATGAACCACAAGTTATCTCATTCAAACAACTATCACAGTTTGATTCTGACTACAACAAGTAACCTTGTTGATGCTACCAATAAACATTACTACAATATTAATCAACACTGGAAACATCCACAGGACACAATTGAAAATCTTCCTCATAAAGATGTCATGGAAAAGCTTGCTCGTTCTCGTGTTTATTTTTCGACATGTCCTGCAGAAACTTGGGGTATTACCGCTTTGGAAGCACTTGCACGAGGCGTTCCTGTAGTATTAGCAACTGATACGAAAGATACTCACGCTTCTGAATGTATTCCAGCAAAACCAGAACATCTTGCAAAAGTTCGTTCAAATATTCGTCCTGCTGCATTTAAAGAAGTTGTTGACAAATTACTGGCTTTGGATTATAATGAACGTATAGCAATATCTGAACTCACAAAACAAAAGCACTCAAAAGAAAATTGGATTAAGTCTTTGCAGAATATGTTTGAGCAAACAATTGACAGACAAAAAAATACCAAAGAAACTACAATTTTTGATATGTTTGCTTGAGTTCGGCTATAAATACAACACCATCTAGACTGATGGTAACCTTAGTGCTGGATTGCACTCGACCTACCCCGGACCTTCCGGCCAAATATAGTCGTTAAACTGATATAACAGAAAAGGAAAATCAAATGAAAAAGATCAAAATTGGTATTATTGGTGTGGGTAACTGCGCTAAATCTATCGTAGAGGGTGTGCAATACTATAATGAAAACCCGAATGATAAAGTTGGCCTGATGTATCCAGAAATTGGCGGATATGTTTCGGGTGACGTCGAGTTCGTCATTGGATTTGATGTAGATCGCCGTAAGGTTAACAAGCCTCTTGTAGAAGCTCTTCGTGCTTCACCAAACTGTGCTATGGATCACGTTGCGGAGATTCTTGAAACTGGTGGTAATTCTCCAGGCGCAGTTACGAAGGGCGCAATGGTTTACTCTAGCCCGACACTCGATGGTGTTGCAGAATGGATGGAATACTATCCTGAAGAAGTTTCGTTCAGAACTGGTGCTGAAGCTGCAAAATCATTTGATGATATTGTTGAATTGGTAAAAAAGACCGGAGTTGAAGTCCTTGTCAATTATCTTCCTGTTGGTTCTGAAAAAGCAACTCGTTTCTATATCGATGTTGCTTTGAAAGCTGGAGTACACTTCGTAAACTGTATTCCAACAATTATTGATACTAAAGAAACTCAGAAAATTGAGCAGCGCTTTATCGATGCTGGTCTTACTTTTGTTGGTTCTGATATGCGATCTGCTTGGGGTGCATCCCGCTTGTCTGAAGTTCTACAAGGTGCGATGATTGACGGCGGCCTGCATGTAACATATCATACTCAAACAAATCGCATCGGTGGTGCTACTCAGGGTAAAGAACATATTCGTTCTGGTGTTACTTCAAATACTGACTTCATCAATATGGCTGAAAAAGAACGTCTTCATAATAAACATATTTCAAAGGAAAACGTTCTCAAGGGTCAAAATACCGTTCGTGGTGTAAGCTATGCTGGTGACACACTTTATGCAGGTCCTTCGTTGACAGTTCTTCAGAAGCCTGGTGGAACGTATGTTGGTTCTGATAATAAAATTGCAGATCTTGACATCGTAGCGTTTGGCTTTGGTGGTGCTCGTTATACACTTCAAGCTCGACTTTCTTGCCAGGACTCGCCAAACTCGAGTGGTGTAGTTATTTCTGCCGTTCGCTTCTGTCGAGTAGCTTCTGAAATGGGTATTGTTGGAATTCTTCGTGGGCCTAGCGCGTATACGCAGAAGACGCCGCCTGTACAACTTTCTTCATCTGATGCAAAGTTTGAATGCGATGCGCTTGCTCGCCGTGAACTTACTTCAATGACCCGACCACAGCTTGCTGCTGAAAAGCCAATTGCAAAAAATCTTCCTTACACATACCAAGATGGGAAGACAGACTATGAATGATATTCCTAACAAAGTTATCAATTCTTTTGATATTGATGGAGTTATTTACATGGGAGACGCCTTTACGGGCGTCTTTCCCGGGCCCGACGACGTAATCATTACTGGACGTTCTCGTGATGATGAAGGCGAAGTTACAAAAAATATGTTGACAAATCGTGGAATCTATAATACAGTATACATGAACCCACTGAAATTTGACGAAAAAACTCGTAAATCATCTGGGCAGCATAAAGGTCGTACACTGTTTTATCTTGAAGAAATGGGATATCGTTTTGGTATTCACTTTGAAGATGATCCTATTCAAGCAGAAGAAATTCGGAAGATTATGCCTAGCATAAATATAGTCATGCTACAACATGACTTAACGGAGAAATAAAATATGAAAAAAGAAATCTTTACTGTAGACGAACTCAAGTCTATTGCTGATCCAGATGCATTCAAATATTTCAATAAATGGGTCTTGGATTTCTTCAAGCGTGAAACTCTCCGTGAAACCGGCAGGATTGAAGAATATGAGATTGATCCTGAATTTGGATCTGCGATGCGTCAAGAAGTTTCGTATTGGAATCCAAACCGTTCTAAACACGCTGAGGTATTTTGGCTAGAGAATCATGTCTTTGGTCAAGATACCTCAATGCGTAACAAAATTCTAAATGCAATGGCGGTAAAATTTGTTGGCATGCCTACGCTTACTCTTGTAGCTTCAGATACTGCAGATTATTCTAAGATTATTGACTTCGATGAATATCGACTCAAAGGTGATTATTATCAAACTGTAAACAGAAACCTAGACGATAATATTCGCAAGCTTAAGGTTTGGGGTGCTACTCAGCTTCAGACTTCGCTTCAGACCGCGGCTCGAAACTTTGTTCGTGAAGAAGAAGATGATCCTACAGTTCAATTCAAACTATCGCATATGATTCGTTGGATGGATCAACTTGATAAGCTAGGAATGAGCGATGTCGTACAAGATCCTAAAAACTCTCTTGGCGATGTCTGCGAATGGCTAAAAACTCATCGCGGTATTGGACCTTATTTTTCTTACCATCCACCTTGTAACTTTTCTCGGTGCGAAGATCTTCCAAATATTGATGAAGATGATGACTATTGTCTGGTCGGTCCTGGCGCCCATCGTGGTATGGCTTTCGTATTTCCAAACGTTAAGCTAAATAAAAATGATATTATGGAAAAGATCGTAATGTCAGTTCGTAGTCATCAATATGATTTTTTTGAGTTTCCTGATGATACTGCAAGAAAATTTTACTCAGAAAACCTTGAACGTAATGGCCATATGACTACCTTTGGCGCAGAAATTACATTTTGCCAGTTCAACTGTTTTCTTGGTATCAAAGATACACCAAAGCTTCAAGAAAAACGCATTTTGCCTCTTACGTTTGATGCTTTTGATAAAATTGCTCTTGACCTTGAGTCAAGACTCAGCTGCACTACGGTTGACAGCTTTTTTTGCTAGGAGATTTATATTATGAAAATTGCAGTCGTTTCACCAACTAATACTCTCACGAGTTTAGTATACTCGCACAGAACATCACCAGCAGTTATTTACTGCAATCAGCTGAAAGAACTTGGTCATGATGCTGAAGTTGATTTTGAAGGAAGAATCAAAGATCTCAACGAGTACGATGCTGTTTATATGTACCATGCAGATAACGGAACTTCTAGAACAAAGCCAGCGGCAATGAATATTTTTGGTGGCTTTCAAAACTGTCCATATTCAGAAAATGTCGTAAAGGTATCAAAGTATAAAGGTCCAATTTATAGTTTGAATTGCGACTTTCCTGAGTATGAACGACTACTCCGTCGTAAATTTGAACTCGCAAAGAAAAATAATATCTACATTGAACCTATTTGGCATGAGCTCGACATTGACAACTGGGGTAGGATGGAACGTGAAGCCGTAAAAGTAAATCACGTCAATCCTACAAAAAAACTTGTGATTGGTGACAGTCATGCGATCTGTATGTATAGACCCGGTTGGTCTTTCAATTCTACTGTATTCAAGACTTTGAATGGAGCACTCAACCAGGGTCTTAAGTCTTTTGTTGACATAGATGCTGTTGAAGAACTTGAGTTTTATTTTGGCAATATTGATGTTCGTCATCATCTCTGCCGTCTTGAAGGTGATTTGATCAAAAATGCCGAAGCTCTTGCAGATCGTTATATTGAACAAGCTCGTGAACTTGGAGCAAAGATTTATGAACTGCTTCCAATTGAAAACGAGAGCCGTGTAGTTCCTAAAACTGGTTATTATGATGGAAAACCTTTCTGGGGATCGTGGTCAGAGCGAAAAAAAGTTCGCGATCATTTCAATGATTACATCGAATATAAATATAGCATAATCCGATGGACAGATTATCTACTCAATGATCGTGATGAACTTGATTTTGCCTATATGGAAAAACCAAGATCCATACACCTTTCAAGAGAACATTACCCGCATTGGACGGGTGTTGAAAAACAAATTATGAGCATCGAAAATTTCTTCGCTTGATTAAAGGATGAAAAATGACAATAAAACATGCAGGAATTGTGCCGCTTATTGGCGGTGAACTACTTGCTTCAGATGAAGCGTATGGCGTAAAGCCAGAATATATTATGAGCTATGGTGCATTCGCGTCAAACGAACAGCATCTATTGAACCATTACAGAAAGGACGGCTATGACATTCCTTATCATGTACTTGATAGCGAGAATGCGCCAATTACGACAGAATCAGTAGACGTAGTTTCTTCAGTATGTCCTTGCGCAGGACTTAGTTCTTATCATAAAAGTTATGGAGAACACAATCAAAATAACCAATGGATGGAAAAGACTACACGGCACGTTTTAGAAAACGTTCGTCCAAAAGTTCTTTGGGGTGAAAACGCACCTGCACTTGCTACTAATGTCGGTAAATTTATGCGAGACAAGTTGCGTCAGATTAGTGATGCAGCTGGATACAATATGACAATTTATGTGACTAAATCTCTTCTTCATGGTTCTCCTCAGATCCGTCGTAGAACATTTTACTTCTTCTGGCGTAGAGACGCTTTTGATAATTCTGTTCCAGTTTTTAGCAGGTTTAATACGCAGTATCCAACTATCCGTGAACTGCTTGAAAGCGTAAAGAGTAACTTTCAAGTCGAGCCAATCAATAAAAAAATTCCTTCTCAAGACGATCCATACTATCGTTTTTATCTCACTGAGATTAAAGGTGGTATGAGTCACGTTGACTTTGCTGCTTCTGTAAAAGATCATACAAGACCTTCATATAATGTTGAAGGAGAGATGCTCGAACAAGGTATTAATTATGATCAAGTCGGTAAGTGGATGAGATCGCAAGGTCTTGATAGAGAAGCAGATCGGTGCGATCGTCGACATGCAAAGTTGACAAGTGGTAAAGGTGTAATGATGCGCGGAACGCTAATTCCAGTAGATCACATCGGTGCGTTTGTAGTACACATGCCTTTCGTAGTAACACACCATCTCGAAGATCGCTATATCAACTTTCGAGAAGCAATGACGATTATGGGTCTTCCTCAAGATTATGAACTTCTTGACGAAAGAAAGAACATAAACCATATTTGTCAAAATGTTCCATTCAAAACTGCGAAAGACATGGCGACTGAAGTACTTGCTACGATCAATGGAGAACGACCAATGGAACGTGCATCATACATGATTCAAAGCAATCTCAATGGTGCAATCAGAGAAAAAGAAAGTAACACAGATTTGACGGATTTTATGACATGAAGCATTGTTTTATTGACTGCGAAACTCTCGGACAGCCTGCACAAAATTGCGCAGTAGTTGACTTTTCATTTATCGTAGTAGATACTGAAAAGTTTGTTTCAAACAAACCTTATTCGGCTGAAGATATATCACTCGTGAAAAAATTTAAGCTTTCAGTGAAAAATCAGGTTGACAATTACGACTGGGTGGTATATAAAGATACTGTAGAGTGGTGGCAGTCTTTGCCAAGCGATGCACGAAAAAATATTGTTCCTAGAAAAGACGATCTTACAGTAAAGGAATTCATCACTCAACTTGTTTCTTATCTTAACGATTTTGGAAAAATTGATTACTGGTGGTCTCGATCAAATACGTTTGATCCAGTAATCCTTGACCGTATTTTTGCTGCTGAAGGAAAAAATGAAATGTTCAAGCAATATTTTCCTCATTGGAAAGTGCGAGACATTCGAACTTACATCGATGCTAAACTCGATTTTCCAAAAAAGAATGGCTTTATTCCAGTAGATGACGAAGCGCATTGGGCAAAGGTATTTGTTGAACACGACAGCGCTTGGGATGTTTTAGCTGATGTCTTGAGAATGCAAAAAATTGTTCGTATTGAAAACGACTTATAGGAAATATTATGAGAGAATTTAAAGCCGGTTCGAAAGAATTTGAAAAATTTGTTTCTGAAATGGATAGCAATCCAGAGCTTACAATAAACCCTCCAGTACAATATGCGAATTACTTTTTAGTAGATGTCAAAAGAGTCGGTTATGCTGAAGAAACGCAAGAAGAAATTATCATTGAAACAGTAAAAGTAATTACTAAAAATAGTCAAGAAATTCAGTGACAAAAATAATTACTTATAGGAGATATTATGAAACTTGAAGTAAATACCGAAGATCTAAGAAAATGTTCTATTTTCGTAGGTACGCCTATGTATGGTGGAAACGCACATGGCTTATATGCTAAATCTTGTACAGACCTGGCAATTCTATGCACAAAATATGGTATTGAAGTAAAATTCTATTATCTATTCAATGAAAGTCTTGTTCAGCGTGCTCGTAACTATGTAGTAGATGAGTTTTTGCGATCAGAATGTACTCACTTGTTATTCATTGATGCTGATATTGGTTTTCGTGCAAAAGATGTACTTTCCCTGATTGGAATTCAAATTTCAGATCCAGAGAAATTTGACGTTGTTACTGCGCCATATCCAAAGAAAACTATTGCTTGGGAAAAGATCAAGAAAGCAGTAGAACTCGGAAAGGCTGACGAAAATCCATTCTTTCTTGATTATTATGCTGCAGATTTTGTTTTCAATCCTGTGCATAACGTAAAGTCTTTCCGTATCGATGAACCAATTGAAGTTGGAGAAGCTGGTACCGGTTTCATGCTTATTCCAAGGGAAACATTCAAAAAATATGAGCAAGCATATCCAGAATATAAGTATAAACCAGATCATGTAAGAACTCAAAACTTCGATGGTTCGCGTGATATTATGGCATACTTTGATTGCCAAATTGATCCAGACTCCAGACGTTATCTTTCAGAAGATTACTTCTTCTGTTATAATGTTCGAAAAGCTGGAATGAAAGTTTGGATGTGCCCGTGGATGGAACTGCAACACGTAGGTTCTTATATTTTCAAGGGTCACATGGCAGCAATTGCTTCACTTGGCGTTACACCCACGGCAGATAAATCTTCAAACAAAAGCAGTTATGGAGATAAAAAACAGTTGACAAAATCGCGAAAGCGGAATAAAATAAACCGATAACCACAAAAGGAGTGTTATACACTATGAAATTTTCTGATCGTACTCTTACCATCCTCAAAAGCTTCTCTTCAATCAATAAATCTATTTTGATGTCAGAAGGCAATGTACTCAAAACAATTACGCCTGAAAAGACTCTTGTTGCAATTGCTAATATTCCAGATGAAATTCCATCTGATGCTTGCATTTATGATCTTTCGCGTTTCCTTTCGATCGTAGGTCTTTATCAAAACCCTGACGTCGAATTTCATGATAAGTTCTTTACAATTTCTGAAGGTCGCCGTAAGACCAAATATGTTTTTGCAGATGTATCTATGATTCATACACCGCCCAATAAAGAAATCAAAATCCCTTCAAACGACGTTGAAATCGATGTATCCTGGGAAGACATGCAGTCGGTTCTCAAGGCTGCTGGTGTTCTTCAGTTTAGCGAAATTGCTTTCGTTGGCGAAGATGGAAAGTGCTTCCTTCGTGCGGTAGATAGCGCCAATCCAACTGCTGATACATTTGGTGTAGAGATTGGTGAAACGAACGACAAATTTACCATCATTATCAAAACAGATAATCTAAAACTTCTTCCCGGTGACTACCACGTGACTCTCTGTGCTAAAGGTATTTCCGAGTTTAAAAGCGACGACGTCACTTACTTTGTAGGCATCGATACTAAATCCACATATCAGAAAGGCGAATAAATGACCGAAGAAACCAATCAAGACGCAGCAAACCAAAGTAATATCAATCTTTCTGACCTTGCATTAGTAGTTCAAATTATTGATGCATGCACTAAACGCGGTGCATTTGAAGGTAACGAATTGGTTACTATTGGCCAACTGCGAAATAAAATTGAAACCTTTGTAAAAGCAAATCTTCCACCAAAAGAAGAAGTAACCGAACCAGCACCTACCGAGTAAATCTCAAATTATATTATGGAGTCTTAAATGACTATTGACTGCAAAAATGACGAAGTATTGTGGGTAGAAAAGTATCGTCCTCGAGTAATCGAGGACGCTATTCTTCCTCAGCGTACAAAAGATACCTTTAAGAAATACGTTTCGGACGGCAGTGTTCCAAACTTGCTTCTTACTGGCGGCCCTGGCGTGGGTAAAACTACTATTGCAAAAGCTATGCTTGAAGAACTCGGTTGCGATTATATTATCAAAAACGGTTCGTTGAATGTTGGCATCGATACACTTCGATACGAAATCTCAAGTTTTGCTTCTGCAGTTTCGTTTTCTGGTGGCCGCAAATATGTAATCTTTGATGAAGCAGATTACTTGAATGCGGCAAATGTTCAACCAGCTCTTCGTAACTTTATCGAAGAATATTCTAAAAACTGTGGCTTTATTTTTACGTGCAACTACAAAAACCGGCTGATTGAACCGCTTCGTTCTCGACTTTCTGAGGTTGACTTTTCGATTGAGAATAATGACAAGCCAAAACTTGCAGCTCAATTCTTCAAGCGCATCGTTGCTATTCTCAAGCAAGAAGAAGTTGACTTTGATCAAAAGGTTGTTGCGAAGGTAATTGAGCGACACTTTCCTGACTTTCGGCGTGTGCTTACAGAACTTCAATCCTATGCTGCTTCTGGTAAGATCGATGAAGGCATTTTCGTAAATCTGAAACAGGAAAGCATCGATCACGTTTTTGAATTGCTTAAGGCAAAAAACTTTACTGAAATGCGCAAATGGGTTGCTGGAAATAGCGATCAAGACACGAATGAAATGTTTCGTGCAATTTATGATGCAGCAATCGATCGCGTTGAAATGAAAAGCATGCCAGGATTTGTAGTTACTCTCGCTGATTACATGTATAAGGCAAACTTTGTTGCAGATCCTGAAATCAATCTTGTAGCTTTTCTTACTGAAATTATGATCGAGTGCAGCTACCGATAATGATATTCAAGTCTAAAGTGAAATGTGTCTTCTGTGAAAAGTTGACAAAAAAGAAAACTGCGTATACAATAAATATGAACACCGCTGAGGGCACACATAAAACGCATGCGTGCCCATCATGCGCTTTAGAGTTCGATAAACTTGCACAATTTGCGGAGAAAAATATTGACAAAAGAACATTCACCGTTTGACTTTATCAACGCAGCTTCTCACAGTAAAGAAGATTTGATTGGCAATTCAGATCATCCTTTAATGACTGAAAAGGAATACGTTGCTTATATTATCAATCGCGGTTTTTCTTATTACGACGACACCATCTTACATGCAAATGAAATGAACCAAAGAGCTCACTTATTTCCTCGAGCGCAGTTTGACTATTATAGAGGCGTTCTTAGATCGCGTAAACGATTTTCAAAATGGCACAAAGCTGAAAAAGATAAAGATCTAGACGCTATTCAACAAGTGTATTCTTGTAATCGCACTGTAGCAAAGCTTTATTTCAAGGCATTATCTTCTGAACAAATCAAAACCGTACATTCAAAACTCAATGTGGGTGGAGACAAAAAGAACTGAAAATATAAATATTGATGTGTGGTCTCAATGAAGAAAACACCGTGAATAATAATAATAATAAAGGTGAAAAGGTTATGGAAACAGATCTATTTAGAGGAGTCGGAATTGAGATACGACTTCCAGAGCCAGATAACTTCCTTAAGATCAAAGAAACACTTACTCGCATCGGTATTGCATCTCGAAAAGATAAGAAGCTTTATCAGTCGTGTCACATTTTACACAAGCAAGGTAAATATTCTATTTTGCATTTCAAAGAACTTTTTATTCTGGATGGTAAAGAAAACACATTTACAGATGAAGACAAAGCGCGTAGAAATACAATTGTAAATTTACTTGAAGAGTGGGGTTTACTTGAAGTTGTCGATGCAGAAAAATCTCAAGACCCAATAGCGGCATTGAACCAGATTAAAGTTCTTTCACATAAAGAAAAAGCTGAATGGTCTTTAGAACCAAAATATCAAATAGGAAAGAAAAAATAATGATCGCATTGAAAGTTTATCGTTGTAATGAAAGTGCTCATTTACCAGAAAAGGCCACACGAGGTTCTGCAGGTTATGATCTAAAAGCATGTCTTATAGAAGGCGTAAAAGTCAAAACTTATAATCCGTGGAACAAAGAAGTTGGCGTACCCGCTAAAAAAATCAATGGAACTGCAACAATTCAGGTTCATCCAGGATACAGAGTTGCAGTACCTACTGGACTTATTTTTGATATCGATCCAGATCACGTTTTGAAAATCTTTTCGAGGTCTGGATTGGCACTCAAAAGTGGGCTGATGGTAGTAAACGGTGTTGGAGTCGTAGATAGTGATTACGTAGAAGAGTCTTTTGTACTACTCTACAACACTTCTGATGGTCCCATTACAATTACTCACGGCGATCGTATTGCCCAAGCAGTTCTCGAAAGAAACGAATATAGCGAAATTGAAGAAATTTCTGAGAAGCCTGCTCAGAAAACCGAGCGCGATGGAGGGCTCGGAAGTACAGGTGCATAACTAAACTCACTACACATCACACAGGAGAAACAAAATGATCTATAATTACGATCAACTCATCAAACACAACCTTAAGTTCTACGACTCTTTTATTGACTTGAAAGTCGTTGGATGGAAAACATATTCTAAAGCTATGAATGAATATACTCAAGGATTCTTCAAAGCGCAACTTGAAAAAAGTGACGAAACTGTCGATAGCCTTGGCGAAACGATGAAATCTTCATTTTCTGTTATGAGAGGAGTCTGTAAATGACTAATAAGAACCCGTTTGAAATTCGTGCAGAAATGCTGCAGCTCGCAAAAGACTATATGGACCAGCAGTACCAAATGAATATTCAATTCACTGAAAAGCTGATTGAAGAAGGTAAAAAGACTGCTGATGAACTCAAAGATGCTTACAAAATGTACACCATGGACGAATTGATGGAAAAGGCAAAGGAAATGTACTCCTTTGTTTCCAAGAAGGATTGATCTGTGGTCAAACCGAATATAAAATTTGAACTGAGTGTGTTCGATATTGATATGATTGAACATGCTTTACGAGATCGACAGCATAAAGTCAGTGCGTATTGGCTAGAGTTGGCTCAAATAGATAACAAGTCAAAAGAAGAACTGGAAAAATCTAAACTAGCAAATATTGAATCGCAAGAAATTTCTGATTTGCTTTCTAGATTACATGACCAAAAAACTTGGTATAGACCAAAAGAAAATTATATTGGCGGTTGACATTTACTCAAAAAGTATTATATAAATAAAGTGGGATGCCGAAAGGGTCCCACTTTTTACTAGCCGGTCAAGAGACGGCAAACATTTACTCGCTTATAAAGGAGAAAGACATGAATACTCGTAGATATAACGCAGATTTGCTCAATGATCCGTTTTTTATCGGATTTGATAGTTTGATCAACAAACTGCGCGATCAAGGCGCCGCGCCTGTACCAAGCTACCCTCCATACAATCTTATCAAATTGAGTGAAGACTCATATCTTATTGAACTAGCAGTTGCTGGTTTTGATGAGGAAGATTTTGATATTGAATTGCACGATGGAGTACTTACAATCAAAGCTGAAGTCAAAAATGAAGACTCTGCGGATTATCTTTATAAAGGAATTGCAACAAGAAATTTTGTTCGTAAATTTACTCTCGCAGATACCGTACAAGTAGAAGGCGTTTCTCTTCACCAAGGTATGCTCAACGTTCGTTTGAAGAACTTGATTCCAGAAGATAAAAAACCTAAAAAAATCTTGATTGGTCGACAGTTAGATCCAGAGTTTCTTGTAGAGTCAACCAGTTGATCAAGAGGTTACCATCTCACGTTTGAGGTAGGTAACCCTATTAAATAATAGGAGTCAACTGGTGGACAACTAGTTGACTCTTTTAGTTTCCAGCGTTTGATATACCATATGTACCTCTCGAACGATCGCCACCACCACTACCGATAATGGTAGGAGCATTTACGTTTGGACCACCCTGAACATTATTGACAACTGGTGCATATATTGGATTACTATTTACTGTCATCACATTGACGCCACCTGATGCAACTGTAGAAACTTGTTCTGATACACTTGAAGCTCCTGACATTTTTGGACTCCAATCTTCATTGAAAAACTGTTCAAGAAACCGACCAGCAGGAGTTTCTTTTGGTACTACTGCTTCTTTACCATGAAGAATTGCAAATGATGCAGGACCAAAGTCTTGGAAACCGTTTGTACCTCTTCTATACCCTCTATTACCCGTAGCTTCTCTTAACGCTTCCATAAATCGCGTTTCTTCTGGAGTTAATTCATTTCCACCTAAAACTCTGTTTCTAAGCACTTCTAAAGCAGTTTCTATATTGTATGGATTTGCTTTATAACTCATTGTTTCTGTAAACGCATCAGCAACAGCATCGCCTAACGACGCGCGCATATCGCTTAAGTCAGTTCCTCTAAATTGTATGCCGCCGACAGTAAAACCTAAATTTTCTATACTGTCATTTGCTGACTCTAATAAATCTGCGTTTCTTCTTATTTCTGCAGTAATTCTATCTTGTTCAATATTTTGTTCTCTTAAAACTTCAAGTCTAGCTTCTTCTTCTGGTGTTCTAGCTGCGTCTGCAGCAGCTATTTCTTCTGCAGCTATTTTACTTGCTTCTTCTGTAAACCTAGCCATTTCTGCTTCTAGTTGTTCTTGGTAATTTCTATGCATTTGATCGTACAAATCTGGAGCAATATTTCTTAATGATTCTGCCGGAGGCGTTATCCCTTGAGCTGCTAATCTTTCTTGTGCAGGACCGGTCAATGAACTATCACCCATTTCAGTAGGTATAACAAATCCTAGGCCAGGAATTGCTTTTCTAAGTACTCTCCCAGCTCCTCTTAAAAAAGTTCCAAAACCAGCACCACTACCTGGAGACACTCTAGGACCTCCTTTTAGCATATTTGAGATTTGTAAACCAAGTAAAGTTAATCTTAGCGCGCCAATCGCAGTGCTTAATCCAACTAGGCCAACTATGATATTATTAAATGCATCTTTTAGGGCCTCAAGATCAATACTCTTAATGAAATCGACCAATCCTTGTTCAAAGTTTGACCATGCATTATCATATTTTTCATCAATAAATCCCTTTGCAAAATTATATGCTGCAAACATACCTGCACCGAGTAAAGCACCACCAATAAGAAGATTACTTATTCCCATACCGCCAAGCATAGAAAAAAATCCAGGTCCTTCTTTTTTTGATTTTTCTGAATCTTCTTTTGTAGATTCTTTTTTACTTTCTTCTTGATCTGCTGCAAGATCTTCTCTTTGTTGCCGAGCTTTTTCACGTTCACTAGTTTCTTCATCAATTTTAAGCTTATCCATCGAAGTTTCAGCCATGGTTGCAAGTAACCGCGTTTGCATAGTAACCTGTTCAGAAATTGTTTCAAAAATTGATTCGAAACGATCCATCTGAATACGAACAGCTCTTATTGAATTTGTGCCAGTGTTTCGTATTAATTGGCCTTCAGTTTTGAGTCGTTCTACAATTTCTTCAGTCATATTACTTTCCGTTCTTTTCTTTTTGCTCTTTGATAAATTCGATTAACATGCTAAAGTAAAGATCTCGCTCGTATGGTATCAAATTTTCAATATCTGATATAGAGTATTTATGGTGCTGCGCCAAAGCAAATATCATTCTATAATATTCACCCAGGCTGATATGGCACAGCGCTAGATAAAAAAACTGCGCATTCCCTCAATCACAAAGGTTTGTTCCTTACCTTCGCTATTTTTGTATTTCATTTCGTGTCGAAGCTTTGGCATAGTTTCAAAAAACTTTTGGATCTTTTTAATTATATCACCTTGTAAGTTTTCCATAAAATCATCAATCTCTTCATCAGTGTAATCTGAAAACTTATATACTTCACTTTCAGAAGCAATCTTGTCAAGGCAAGAAATCATGATGAAGTAACTCGTAAGTGAGTCTTTAGGATCAGCGCCAGCAATTTTGATAAATTCTTGAATTGTTGGATAACGTAGAAACAGCGTGTAATCTTCATTGATTTTTACTTTATTGCTGTGCTCTTCATCCTTTGTAACTTTAACATCATTGAGATCAATTTCAAGTTCTACACTTTCATTCGTATCTGGATCCTTAATAGCAAACTTGATATTATTATCAACAGACTTAGAACGAAGTACTAGAATTACATACTCGAGGTCAAACATCGCAAGCTTTTCAACGTCAATATCGATAAGACAGTTGTTAATTACCTGCTTTATAGAAAGTATGGTTTGTTCAGGTTCATTTGACTCCTGAGCTACTAGAAGAATCTTTTCTTCCTTTACTGTAAAGGGGCGATACTTGATTTTTTTTCCTGTTGATGGAAGCACTAGTTCAAAAAGTGGTAAATCAATTTTTGGAAGTTTCTTTGCCATTTTATAATTTCTCCATTAAAATAAGTTTCTCAATTGATTGAATGTGTTTTTTACACGAGTATATTTGTTCACTGCATCTTGTATATTTTGTGGTACTAACTGTTGGTTTATAAGTTGTCCTACTTCTCCGATACTCGCAAGAAGTTTTATTAGACCATTACCACGAGTATTTCTTTCTGAAGGTATGCCTCGTATTTCAGAAGAGTATTGAATGCGATCATAAGAAAACGCGACAGGCAGCATCGCAACGCTATCATTGTTTTCCCATCCAAGATCTAAGCTTTGTACGGTTGTAGGATATACGCCGTCAAGTACTACTTCATAATATCTTACTGAGTTTTCACTTGAACTAGTTGTGTAATATTTGATTACCATACGACAAGAGTATTCGTCCTTGTATCCAAGTTCATACGGAAGCTGATCATCAATCGACGCAAATAGTCCTCCTTGAGTACTATAGTTTACGATTTTTTGCATCCAACTATGAAAGAAACTAAGTACGCGGTGTTCTGAATCGAGCATAAAAACACACGTAAGAGGTTCTGAGTTTATCGAAACTGGCATCGCGTGCGGAATGTCCATAGTATTTTGTTTGTGTGAAAAAGTTTCAATATTAATTCCGGGAAGTGTTACGTTTTTGCAAAAGAAAAGAATTTCATCATCTCTTACATAAGGATTTCCCTTTCTGCTTATAAGCTCGACTGTGAATAAGGAAGTTCTGGCAGGACCGCCAAAGCGATCTATTCTAGATTTGAACTCATTAATACTGAAAGGCATTTATTTTCCTCTTATAATTTTTTTGGAGTCTGCCCAAACTTTTGCTTGACTTGCACCTTGGAACTGAGCTGTCGGTAGAAAAATAGCAACGTCCCACTCTGTAGGATGTACATATACGAGTTTTGTTCTGACGTGGTTTGCAAGATAATGTTTGATGGTTGGCTTGAACTCTTTATACTTGGTTGTGCTACTCAAAATACTATAAGATAATCGTAACTTGGTATTTTCATCATACTTATCATTTGATGTGACATCATAAAGTGAATCTAATAACTTTGCCCTAAGTTGTAACGGCAGATAATGAAAGTTAAGACCAAGAAATCCGCCTTTTGCTTTATTGATAGGAAATATTAGTGGAAATCTATCGTAATAAGGAAGCGTGCTTTTGTGTTTTGGATCATATCCAAACATGTACATATGGCCGAGTCTAAATCTAGTTTCGTAACGATCACTTCCCATTTCTCTAATTAGTTGTGTTTCTTTTACTTCTGATTTTCTTACTAGCTTTGCTTGATCGCGATACCAATCGCGCGCAGCTTGTGTACGAGCTGGCACTTGGCCAGATCTGATACCCTTTAGCAAAATGTCATCAAATATCTTTGCAGCCATTATTTGATTCCTAAATGATGTTCGGTCATTATCATAAACGTCCAGCCACGTTCTGCGCAATAGCGTTCAGCTGCTTTCCATTTTGCTTCATTTGTACCATATGTCTTTACTTCGTTTATGTACTTTCTTGACACTCTGCCACTCTTTGTTGCGTTTTTCTTTGATATATCAGGCGGTTTTGTCTGACTATTCGGTTTAATTTCTATCATTATCGTTTCGTATTTTCCTTCAGGAGTTTTCTTTCTCATCACTACATCAGGAAAGTAACGGTGCATTTTTCCATCTATTGGAGACATATAAGGAATTACATATTCTTCAGATGCCCACCACATCACATCTGGATGTTGATCCACATAACGAAAAAACTTGAATTCCCACGAACTTCGGTAGATAATCTTTGTAGGATCACCCTTATATTTCTCAGGATTATTCGGTCTGAATCTTCCTTTATAGGTTTTAGCCAAGTAACTTCTCACTTATGATATAAATAAATATGAGACTATTTATACAGAAAGAAACAAAATGCCGATGACATCTAAACCAGGAGTTGTACTTTCTAGTGAAAGAAGAAAAAATCAAAACTCTTCTCAGCTAATTAGTTTTCCTTCTAATCTAGGACCGCATACGATGCTTATGGTATTCAAGGAATATCAATACCAATATGCTCGAGCTGGAGAACAAGGATTACTTTCTCTTGGCACCGGTTCTACCATAAGAAGTCAAAGAATAGCAAGTAGAGGTGGAGCGTTTCTTTCAAATTATAGTGGTATTGAACTTCCGATACCGGCAAATCTAAGAGATAACGATATTCTTCGTGTTGAAGGAATTACTCAAAGTGCTTTAGAGTCTGCAATCGGTGGAGCAATTGCCGGTGCTGCATCAGGTCTTTCGTCATCAGATTTAACACTTCGAGGCATGCCTTCAGCCATTCAAGGATTAGGAAGAGATGCAGCTAATGCTAATATGGGAAACATATATTCATCTGGTATGGGAGCTTTAGGTACTGCTGTAGGTGACATACTAGATCAGTCTGTAGGAAGCGCAAGCCGCGATATCATGTACTTACTTCGTTCTGTAATACCGGCTGGAATATCTCAAGTTACAGACCGCGCAGCTGGTTCTACGGTAAACCCCAAAGCATCACTTGCTTTTGAAGGTGTAGAACTAAAACAGCACAGTTTTAATTGGACTCTGGCACCAAAAAATGCAAACGATTCGGAAAAATTGAAAGCATTAATTTACAAGCTTAAGCAAAATTCACTGCCAACATATCAAACTTTAGGAACCGATAATTTTAACTTCAAAGCTTATCTCAAATATCCTTCGATAGTCGACATTTATCTACTTGGCGTAAATCCAGATTACTTCGTGAAGTTTAAGTCTTCAATGATTCGATCGGTAAACGTGGAATACGGCTCTGGCGGTATCGTTTCTATTCTCAAAGGTGGTAAACCGAGTAATGTATCTTTAAATATCGAACTACTTGAACTTGATATTCACACGGCTGAAGATTATGGCGGCTCGAGCAGCGTAGCGCCACTAACAGTTGGTGATCTTACTAATGACATTGCTAAACCCGGTGATCTTATACCGCCTTCAATAACTACTACAACCTTGCCACCAGCAGGAGGATAATAATGGCCAAATATTTTGAAAATTTTCCGACTATAAACTATCAGGGTAGAAGTGTAAAAGACATCACGAGAAGAAATAAGTTTCTGAAAAGCACTACTACCAATCCATTACTCTTTCTTCCATACACGGTAAAAGAAGGTGAAAGGGCGGAAGATATTGCTTATCATTACTATGGATCTACGGATTACACTTGGTTGGTTTATCTTTCAAATAACATCGTAGATCCATATCATCAATGGTCTTTATCTGAAGAAGACTTTCACAAGTATCTCATAAACAAATATGAGACTGAATCTCTAAAAACCGGATACGAAGTTGTAGACTGGACACGAGATGAAAATACTGAAAACAACATAGTATATTACTACAAAGAGGTATAAATGGCAGTAGATATAGTAAAAATTTCTCCTAACAGTTTTAGAACAATTTTTCTTCGTAAAGAAGATCGTGTAATTCTAAGAACTGAAGCTGGCAGAAGAATAGTAATTAAACGAATTATTCCTGAAGAATGGAAGCCTTATAGGGTGTATGATTATGAAAAATCGCTTAATGATAATAAACGCGAAATTTTCTTAGTAGATCGCGCGTTTCTTCCTCAAATTGAAAAAGAATTTATAGAATCAATTAGAAATGAGTAATTCTCTTCCATCACCTTCTAAAATGCGTATTGATGAGGTTACTCTTACTAGTTACGATGGTAGAGTAAGTGAGCGTATAGATCTTTTAGTAACTGAGATAAACTTTTCTCAGTCTATTGAAGCAGCTGCATATAATGGTTCTATAAAAATTACAGATAATGTAGGAATGTTAGAAGATTTTCCAATTCGAGGAGAAGAAAGACTCACTATTGTATTGAGTTCAAACGATACTGATACAAAGAAAACCCTAGATTTGCAAGTGTACAAAGCTGATAATATTACTATAAACGATGCAAATGATGGATTGGGATATTATCTTCATTTCGTTTCAAGAATATCATTCGAAGCTAGTAAAAGGCGTATAGTAGAACCAATTCGAGACGGAACTTTTTATCCGTCTGCAAGTGGAATGGTCAAAAAGATTTTCAAAAAATACTTCAGTCCCATTTCTGATAACAACGCAATATCGCTTCCTTTTGCTGGTCAAAGATATGGTATCGGTAATACTGAAAGAAGTTTTATAGTTCAGCCTACTGAAGGACAGCTCAATGGAATTATTCCAAATTACAGCCCAACAGAAGCGATGTATTTTCTTTCAACACGTGCTTATGTTAGTGGTCAAGGATTTACTTCTTGTTCTTTCAGATTTTTCGAAACTCTCGACGACTTTTATTTTGTTTCAGATGAATATCTTATCAGCTATGCAAATAGACAAAATGAAATTCTAAAACTGGTATACGCGCCGCAAATAAGTAAAGATCCAAGAGACATTGCTCAACAAATTTTGAGTGTTGAAAAAATACATTATCCAAACAGAGTTGATACTGCGGATGACATGTATTCTGGAGGATATATGAACAGAGTGATTGAAATTGATCTCACTCGAAGAACTGTGAATTCATTAGATTCGCAACATTTTAGCTATCTTGACAACGCGAACTTTTTAGATATGAATGGTGCGCCTCATACTCCAGAATCATATATTCATACCGAAAAATTTACACGTGATACTTTTACTAGAGAAAATGCAAAACGATATATTGTCTTTAAGGATTATTCGAGCGCGGGATCTATTCCTAGCGCGCTAAACTCAGATCAGTTTATTCGAAACATAATTCAGCAGAGAACATCTTATAATCATCATATAAATAGCACGGCAATAAATGTTTCATTAAGAGGTCGTTTAGATATCAAACCAGGAAGCGTTGTAAACCTCGAAATACAAGAACTCAATTCTAAGAGTAATAGAAGTAAAAATAGACAGCTTTCTGGTAATTATTTGGTACATACTGCGAATCACAGTATTCAACTAGAAGAGCTCAAAACTAATTTGAGACTAATAAAATATGATTGGAGCACTTAATGTTTGAAACTGGAGTAGGAATACGAAATCCTCTTTTCTTTATTGGCGTTGTAGAAGAAAGAGTTGATAAAAGACACGAATCTCGAGTAAGAGTTAGGGCGTTTGGTGTTCATGGCACAATCGATCAGATACCCACAGAAGATCTTCCTTGGGCTATTTGCGTGGCGGGCAATTATCAAATGAACGTACTTCCACAGCAAAACCATTGGGTTTTAGGAGTATTTTTAGACGGACGTGATGCGCAACAGCCTCTTATACTTGGAACGATACCAACCTTCATGAGCGAAATACTTGATCCTGAAAGAAGCGGTTGGGGAAATTTTCCCGAAGAAAATGCTAATTCCAGATCAAAAGGTTCACTACCAGAAGACTTCGGAAAACCGCAAAACCACGATCTTGCTAGAGGTGAATACATAGAAGAAAATTACCCTCTTGAGCAAGAAAACAATCGTGCTTTAAATGTAAAAGTTGCGCAAAATCCAAGCTCTCCTAGCAATTTTACGACTTGGTCAGAACCTTCTACTGCATACGCTGCTAAATATCCAGATAATGTTGTTTACGAATCACCAGACGGAAAAACTGTTGTAGAATTAGATTCTACAGAAGGCGCAGAACGTTTTATGGCTTGGCATCGTGGGTCATTTATACAAATAGACTCGAATGGAACGAGAGTAGATAAATCAAAATCAGATCACTACGAAGTGAATGATGAAAACAACATGGTTTATATCGGTGGAAGAAGCTCTGTAACAATTATGGGCGATTCTCACGTTTACGTTGAAGGCAATAAAATTGAACAAATTAAAGGTGACCTAGTTCAAATTGTTCATGGCAATCATTTACTTTCAGTTGGTGGTCAAATAAATCTCAATGCAAGTGAAGAAATTCAAGCAAGAGGCGCGCAAATTAGAATTGAAGCCAATTCTTCAAACGTCAACATAAAATCTGCTAGAAATACGTACATTACTTGTGATGAAGACTTTAACCTCAAAGCCTTTAATGTTAACATGCAAGCATCTTTCAATGCAAATCTAAAAGCAAATTTTCAAGCAAGTTTTGGCGGTGGTCTTCAGACGAGCGTCAGAGGAGCACTTGTTGCTATTGACAATGTCATTTTTCTTGCCAACCAACTTTCCAGAGCACCAGGAGGTGCTCTTCCTGCTGCTGGTACGGATCTTCCAGAACCACCGGAAAAATCTACTTCTACTGTTGGTTATCGAAACACAAGATTGTTAGGTAGTGCTGGATATACTTCAAGAGATGATGAACTCAACAGTAATGACGAAAATCCAGATCAGTTAGATACTACGTTAGGTCAAACAAGAATATCTAGACAGCAAGTTTACGATAAGCTTAGAGATGCAGGATTAACTCACGAGCAAGCCATAGGTGCCATGGCTAACATCAATAGAGAATCTTCATTCAGACCTGGAGCTATTGGTGACAACGGAGATAGTTTTGGATTATTCCAATATAATAAAGGTGCAGGAAGATTAGATCCATTTGTTCAGGCTGTGCCAAATTGGCAGACAAATGTTGATGGTCAACTTGAATACACTTTTAATCAAGAAAACACTGGCACAAGATTTAAAAATACGAGTTTTAGTTCTTCACTTGAAGCTGCAAATTGGTTTACAAATTATTTTGAAGTACCGCAGGAGCGTGCTTCATATACAGCCCCTGGCGGTTATAATTCTAGAATTGTACCACAGCTTGAGGCTGAAATTACTAGAAGACCATAATAATTGGAGAAGAAATGGCAATATGTAAAGATCCAAACGAAGTATTAATAGCTCCGTTATCAAACACAGTAGCTTCTGATGGTACGCTACTGCCAGAATTTTCTGTAACCGCGATAGAACAGTACTCAAATGCTGTGGCGGCTGATATAGAATCTTCATATAGAAGCACGCTTATACGACGTCTTGTAGAGCAATATGGTGAAGACGCTTTTAGAAAAGGACTTCAAAATCTAAACAGTAATCCAGCTCTTAAAGAAAATCTTGACCTTTATCCAGAACTAAATAATAGACTGGATAGTACGCTTTTTATAACTCCAATTGAATATGCTAGTTATCTCGATGCATATCTTTACACTCCAGAAAGTCTAAATAACACGCTAATAACAAATACAACTTTGGTAAAATCTCAGCTCAATAACTTTTATAAAAACAACTTTACTCAAAGCGCAATAGGTTCCTTTTGTTCTCTTATGCCAAGTGTTTTTAGTGCTATCAGTGATTTTTTCAACTTTGTTGAAGATGCAAGTGCGGTGTTTGCCGACATTAATGATTTTATAACTAACTTCACTATATCTGGTTTAATTGGCGGTTTATTAGATCGTTTCAGAAGAGAAATACCAAAAGCATTAATGAAACAACTAATTAATAGAATCAAAAAAGAAATAAACGATATAATTAATCAAGTAGTAAATAATGTAAGATTTGCAATTGAAAATCTAACAATTGAGTCTATAGTAGGAGAAATAGAAACATTTGTAAATGAAGAAATTCTTTATAGGTTTCAAAAACTGAAAGAAAAAGCTCTTGCGTTTTTTGATAAAGAAAATATTGATAGTCTATTAAAAAAGGTAGATAACCTTATTAGTTATGCGGTTGGAGTTTTCAAAGATCCTTCTCTTGATGAAATACAGTTTCTTGTTTACAGATTTTGTTCTTTTGCAAGTAATATGGAAAACGCTATTAATGCTACAAAAACAGATCTTTCAAATATGATAAGCAACTATCGTAATATTTTTAAAAGTATACAGGCATCTAGTAATTTAGCTACTGCAGCTGCAGTTACCGATGGTGCAATAAGATATTCCAAAGAAGAAAGAATAGCTCAAATAAATATAGCTAGAGAAAGATTTGAAACTGCTGGATCGTATCAAAGACCTCCAACTGCTTCTGAAATAGATAGCATACCAACTTGGGAACAATTGAACTCAGGTACTGCAGGGTTTCAAATGAACGTAACAAGAGAAGATTGGGAGCCTGTTGTGCCTGACGTAAAAAGAAAAATAGTGGCATTACAAAGAAGTTTTGGAAGAAAATTAATTGTTATAAGTGCGCACAGGACATTAGAAGAGCAGACCATCATTTATCTCAATACTTTACAAAAGCGCGGGTTGACGCGAGCTGAGGCGTTGGCTAGCCTTGCGAGAGGAGAAAGAATTCAAGGTGTTGCTTTTCCTTCTAATGACGCACCTCACGTATCAGGAAGAGCTCTTGACATAAAATGGAGTGGCATAAATATCGATAGCAGAGAAGAGTTTATTCGAAAAGCTCTTGAAGTTGGATTTTTAGGAATTGGCAGATATGGTATAAGGTTTGTACACGTTGATATTAATAGCAGAAGGTCATGGGGATCGTAAATGGTAGTACAATTACTCTCACCAAGACAAAAAAAGATCAGTCTTTACTCAGACATCTATAAGGACTTGACACAAAATCCAACTACTGGAGATTTAGCATTACGTCGCGATGAAGAAGCAGTGAAAGAGTCTATTAAAAATTTGATTTTAACTGACAAAGGTGAACGTCTTATGCAACCGCTTATAGGCGGAAACATACGTGCGATGCTTTTTGAAAATCTTACTCCTGCAGTGCTCAAAATGATTGAACAGCAGATTGCAACGACGATAGAAGAATATGAGCCAAGAGCAGAACTCATTGATGTGGAAGTTAAATCAACAATAGACGATAATAAGGTTGAAGCTACTATTCGTTTCTATATTACAAATATTGCTCAACCAATACAATTCAACGTATTTCTAGAGAGAATCAGATAAATGGCACTCAAAACACCAATCAATAATATTGACTTTCAATCTATCAAAAGCCAATTCATAGAATTCTTAAATCGAGAACAATCTCAATTCAAGGACTACGACTTTGAAGGTTCGAATATGAGTGTGCTACTTGACGTGCTTTCATATAATACCTTTATGAATAACTATTATACAAATATGGCTATCAATGAAATGTTTCTCGACTCGGCTGTCTTGAGAAACTCCGTAATGTCGCATGCAAAAGAACTTAACTACACGCCAAGATCTATGCAGTCTGCACGCGCAATTGTAAGAGTTAGAATAGATGATCCTACAAATACAGAACCAACAATTGAGATACCAAAATTTACCGAGTTTTCTGGGTTTGCGGATGGTGAAATTTTTTCGTTTATTACAGATCAAGTTTACGTCGCACGTAGGACTACAAATGGAGTATATATAGCGGATGAAGTTTCGATTTATGAGGGTGAAATCCTCGATGGTTTTGAAAAAGACGGTTTTTTCGTAGACGATGATGGCGCACTAAGAGCAAATCTTACAAATGAAAATATTGACACGAGAACGATTGAAGTGTTTATTGACGAAGAAGCTACTGAAGGCGAAAATCAGTTTTTTCTTACTACTGATATTTTTGGAGTGGGACCTGAAAGCAAAGTGTTTTATCTTGCTCCATATTTTGATGGTAGGTATTCAATTTATTTTGGAAAAAACCTGTTTGGTGAACAGCCAAAAAACTTTGAAGATGTAAAGGTTCGTTACCGAATTTGCAGTGGTGAACAAGCAAACGGAGTTTCTAAATTTTCTACTGGATTTCAAAATGCTTTAGTGACTACAGTATCTACTGCTGCTGGCGGATCAGAAAGAGAAACTATCGAAAGCATTCGTTTCTTTGCTCCAAAATCTGTTCAAATTCAAGAACGCGCGGTAACTGCAAGAGACTATGAAGTACTTCTCAAGCAGAATTTTCCAGACATTCAATCTATATCCGTGTACGGCGGTGATGAATTAGATCCTCCTCGGTTTGGCCGTGTTGCAGTATCTGTAAATCTACTTGGCAATAAGTTGTTATCAGATACTGCAAAAAATGAATACACTAATTTCTTATCAGAAAAAAGCCCACTCACGATTGAGCCAGTATTTGTCGATCCTGCATTCTTATATCTCAATACAGCAATCAATGTTTATTATTCAAGAAAGTTTACGAGTAAATCTTCGCAACAACTTGAAGCTATTATTCGTAACACCATAACACAGTTTAGCCTTAACAATCTTAATCAGTTTGGTTCTACACTTCGCCTATCTAGACTTAGTGCTGCCATAGATGAATCAGACGAAGGAATACTGAGTAATAGAATTATTGCGAAACCCATTATTGAATATTCTCCAGATCTAAACCGAATTGAAAATCCTAGATTTAATTTTGCGCAGTCTCTTGTAAAACCATATCCATTTCGTGAAGCAAGCGGTTTTTCAGACTATAAGCCAGCAATCAAAAGCTCGATATTTTCATACAATAATGTTTGCGCTCTTCTTCAAGATAATGGTACTGGCGGAATGCAAATTATCAGTAGCGATACCGTCAATACTCAGGTACTTGAGCCAAGTATAGGTACTGTCAATTATGATACCGGAGAAGTAAGACTTGTAAACTTTGTAACAGATGGTTATAGCTTACCAGCTATTAAGATTTTTGCAGATACAGTAAGAAACGATATTATTGCACCAAAAAGTAGAGTTTTTGTAATACGAAACCAGGATGTAATTATCAACATGATAGAGTCTAACTAATGCAAGTAGAAAAAAATATATCATTTCTTATAGAGCAGCAATTTCCTGCGATCTATAAAGAAAGCGGTAAAGAGCTTATAGCAATCGTAGAAGAGTACTATAAATGGCTCGAGACTGATGAAAACCAGTCAGTGTATAATGCGCGCAGACTTTTTGAATATAGAGATATCGATACAACGCTACCAAAAATGCTGCTGTTTTTCAAAAATAAGTTTCTTAGTGAGTTGCCTCTTGATGAGGAAAATACGCGTTTTATAGTCAAAAACATAATGAGCCTTTATCGTAGAAGAGGAACCTCAGAAGGTCTTAAGCTATTCTTTAGATTATTCTTTCAAGAAAATATAGAAATCTATTATCCAGCTGAAGATATGTTCAAACCTTCTACATCTGAATGGAAAATAAATCCTTACATCCAACTGTTTCCAAACTCAGGAAGATTTTATTCTGCAGAACTTGATAGAACTTTTACTTATGAAGACTTGAGTGGAAGAACAATTAGCGGATCAGTTTCAAGAGCTACTGGCATCGTTGATAAAATTAATATCAGAGTACTAAATAATACTGTCACGCCCGTTCTTTATCTTAACAAAATGAAAGGTAAATTTATCGGATACGATGATATCTTTACAAAGATAGATGGCGAACTTGTTTCATTCGGAAGAGTCTTTGGTTCTGTTGATGGTATTATCATCGATGGAGATTTTAACGGAACTACTGGAAACCGCATAGGAGATGTGCTTACGATATCTTCTACGCAAGGATTTGATGCTAAAGCTGTAATAACTAGCGTAAATGATACATTTACTGGTCAGATCAGTTACACGGTAACTGACGGCGGTTTTGGCTACACATTAGAAAATACTAAGCTTCTTGTTTCAAATCAAAGTATTAAATACGCTGCAAATGTTGGAATAGAAAATTCTGATTTTATTCCGTTAGAAAGAGTTGAAGATCAGTTCGGTAATAAAGCTACAGTCATTGGATACGATGAAAATTTTGTTGGTTTTAAATTGGATGCTAACAATGAATTTGCAAATACGTCGAGCATATCTACTCTTGATAGAGATTCGAATGTTACGTTTGACGCGTCTTATATATTTGCAATTACTCCAAAAAATAGCAGTTCTCCTGGAAATCTTTATCCAGAAACTGCTAATACATCAGATGTAATTTTAGCAGAATTAGAAAATTCAGCTAATGTTTCGTTGATTACTGATGTAATAGGCAATTTTGCAAACGTTTCGATAGATGCTAGTAATTATAATGATCCTCCAGCACTAGTTGCAATGTCTGGAAACACAGATCCAATAACAATAGATACTGCACTGGAAGACGCGTTCGACCTTACACCGTTTCAGATTGGTTCCATCAAATCATTCGACAACATAGATCCGGGCTTTGACTACGTAAACGACGTGTTTGTTATTGTTCAAGATCCTGTAATGAACGCTTTTGATCGTTATCCTCAAATTATAACACTAAATGAAATTAATGCGGCTATTTCAATAGGAGATACTGTTTCTCAAAATGAATTTGAGGGAAAGGTTATTGACATCGTAAATAAAAGCATAACAGTGCTGCCTTACTCATATTACGGTTTCAATATTGATGATCCTTTAACATATAAGAATAATGACTACACCATTACAGCTATAGAAACAGATTATTCTAGAAATAAGTATGGATTGAACGCGATAGTAGATCCAGATACTCAGTTTGCAACAGGCCGAGTACTGACTGTAGATATTATAAATTCTGGATTCGGATATAGAGATGGTCAAGTAGTAGATCTCATAGACTCTGATGGAAACGTGGCATCAAGAGGTATAATGCAATGCAAAGGCACAGGAATTACTGGTGGATTTTGGTCTAGTTTAGAATCTCATTTAAATGGATACGTAGTTTCAAATGAATCTACTAAATATTTTGATTCTGGCAAGTTCTTACAAGATAGTGATTTCTATCAAGAATATTCTTATCAGATAATATCTAGTGTAAATCAAACTGAATATGAAGAATTACTCAAAGAATTAATGCATGTTTCCGGTACCAAAAACTTTAGTAGATTTAGATTGGAAAATTATCTCAATAGATCTAGAAATATCAGATACACCCCCAAGTTTTTGATTCCAGAAGAAATAGAACCGTAAACCGGTATAAATAAAGGTAACTACTAATTTTGTTAGGACGGATATGGCCAATATCATTACAAGTAAATTCAGATCAGATTCAGTCAGATTTTTTCTGAATGATCTAGAAACCAATGACTATTTTATATTTGGCTCTTCCATCAGTAGAACCACAGCAGTAAACTCGTCAGTTTCTAAAAATGAATTTTTAGAAAAAACTATTTTTGGTAAAAAAATAGATCCAGAAACAGACTTTTTTTATATGATCAAAAATTATCCATGGCAATCTGGATTGATATATGATCAGTATGACGATGCAATAGATTTATCTGATAAGAAATATTATACAGTAGTTTATTCTGAGAATAATGACACTGGTGATTATAGAGTTTATAAATGCCTATTCAATAATTATGGATTGCCATCTAGATTCCCGCCAAGCACAGATGCGGGAAGTGGTGATGGATATATTTGGAGACTGATGTACGTCATTACAGAAACTGATTTTGACAAATATAACACGTTTGGTTATATTCCTATTACTGCAAATACTTTAATAGCAAATACATCATTTGAAACATCCGTCGTTGAAGAAATAATTGTAGAAAACAATCAAGAAAATAATGGTTACGAAAAATTTGAAGGATCTGTATTTCAGGTAAATACCACGACAGTTTCGGAAACAGACTTTTTTGATACTATCGTTCTAAAAGCCGGCAATGGCTATTCGTTTTCTGAAATTTCAAATTACTATTCAGATCGACTGTTTTATGCGTTCAATACTCAAAGCGGTCTTTCGAGTTATTATACTATAAGTAATTATACTTTCGATACAGTAACAGGAAATGGTATCATAAGACTTTCTGGCAGTCCTTCGACAGATGGCATTATACTTCCTGGTGATGGTATCACGACATTTGAAATTTTACCTAGAATTGAAATATTGGGTGATGGAATAGACGCATTTGCAAAAGCAAATATAGTAAATGGTGCTATTACTAGTATAAGTGTTATCAATACTGGATCTGGATATACAAACGTTTCTGCTAGTGTAATAGATCCATTTGCATTCGATCCAACTGACGAAAATAGGTTGGACGTAAGAGTAATATTGCGACCGATATTATCTCCAAGAGGTGGCCACGTTTCCAATCTCGTAGATGAGTTGGGTTGCAAGCATTGTATGATATATTCTGAAATAACAGAACTAGACAATGTTACTATTCCCGTGGTAAATAGCTTTTCAAAAATTGGTCTAGTAAAAAATCCAGAATTTACATCAAATACTGATATATTTGATAATAGAATAGAAGTAGAAGTCGTTACGACCGAATCATTTACAGTCAATGAACAAATTACTCAGGTTGACACAAACAACGAAGTTGCGTTTTCTTCTATACTTCATGAAATATCTGCAAATACTATTTACCTAACCGATTATCATGGGCCGTACGAAAATGCAGCAAATACTAGCTTTTCAATTGATCCTAATTTGTTTCTTACTGATTCTCAAGGTAATCTAATTGAAATAAATACAATTACATATCCGACGTATGAACCGAAAACCGGTGACGTTTACTACATGAATGATTTCTTTCCAATCGAAAGAAATGAAGACTCAAGAGAGCTATTCAAGATTATTATAGAGTTCTAAGGAAAAATAAATGCCAATCAATACAGATCTTAATACTGCTCCGTACTTTGATGATTTCAATCTCGAGAATCAGTATTACCGCGTTATGTTCAAGCCTTCCTACGCAGTTCAGGCAAGGGAACTTACACAACTTCAAACGATTTTGCAAAATCAGATCGAGCAATTTGGAGATAACGTTTTCAAAGAAGGTTCCATCGTCAAAGGGTGTAACTTCACAGAACTTAATGATCTGCAATATGTAAAATTGCAGAACCCGGCCGATTTTGATCCTTTTTCATATATTAGTTTTACAGACACTGAAACTATTTCTGGTCAAGTATATGAAAGAAATAATGTATTCAAAATAGTAGGTCGAATTACTAATGTCGAAGCAGAAATAGTAGCAGCCACGCGCGGTTTTGAAACGAGAGCTCCAGACCTCAATACTTTTTATATCAATTACACCAATACAGTTGGAAATATCAAGGTATTCCAAGGTGGTGAAACATTAGACATTATCAAAGTAAGTTCTGTGGATATTGGTACTACTACTAGTGTTATTGAAACTAATGTTGGCACAGTTCCTGTAACAAATTTTCCTAGCCCAACAGGAAGCGCTTTTGGTTTACAATCTGCACCTGGTATTATTTTTCAAAAGGGTCATTTCCTTTATGCTGAAGAGCAACTCGTAATTGTATCAAAATATACTAATCAACCCGATGGAGTATCCATTGGTTATGTAGTTGAAGAAAGACTAATTGCAGCACTTCAAGATCCTTCTTTATATGATAATGCAAACGGATCAGCAAATGAAAACGCACCAGGTGCAGATAGACTCAAGCTTACACCAATATTGACTGCTCTTCCTACTACAGAAGCTGACGGCGATACTACATTTTTTACACTTACTAGATACTCAAACGGTAATGCGGTAAGTCTAAGAGACGTATCTCAATATAACGCTCTTGGTGAGGAAATGGCTCGTCGCACATATGAAGAATCTGGCGATTACATCGTAAGAGACTTCAAAACTAGAGTAATTCGCAGAGATAATAATCTCAAAGCTTCAGTTGGAACCGGATTGGCTTATGTAAAAGGCTATCGTGTAGAAACTCTCGCAGAACAATTGTTTGACATCGATCCTATTGCAAATACTTCAGTTGATGATAGAACTAATCAAGCTATATCGTTCAACTACGGCGGTTATGTAAATATTTTAGATGTCGGTACGAGTGGAGTAGTTCCTCTTGACGGCTCAACAGTAACACTTAAAAACGAGTCTGATGCTGCAGTTGGTACAGCACGCGTACGTAATATTACTAAAGACAAAATTTTCCTTTTTGATATTCGCGCTAATACAAGTTTTTCTGAAGTTCAGACCATAGAAGGCTCTAGTGGTTTTATCACGGTTGCAAACAATACAGTATCAAGTGCTACTATAATCGGAGCAGGAAATGCTCCGATGATATTTGATACTGGAGCAGTAAGTCTTAAATCTACTTCTAATATTTCTTTACCGGTACGTGAAAAAAGAGATCTTACTGGATTATCTAGTAATACAATAATTCTTTCTTCTGGAATTGGTGCTGACTTTAACACAAACAATGATGATATTCTTGTAGTTGATGCGACAAATACAACTTTTGACATATTGAGCACGTCTGTAACCAACGGTGGCAATACTATGATTGTGGAACTGAGCGGTACGCCATCATCAAATGCTGCCATATATTTGAATAAAAGAATTACATCCGCAAGCCCATTTACAAAATCTTCAGTAGAGCTTTATGTAAAGTGTACATTTGCAAATACTGACGTGCAGACTTCAAGCAAGTTCAATCTAGGATTTCCTGACGTATACGAAATTGTCTCTATTACAGATGCAGCAAATACTGATGTAACCACAAGTTTCAAGCTTAAGACAAATCAAAAAGACAATTACTACGATCACTCTTATATTGAATTTATTCCAGGTCGACCAGCCGCCGCTGATGGTGAAATGACAGTTAGAATGAATACATTCAAAATTGAAGATCCGAATACTGGAAATTACTTTTTTACTGTCGATAGCTATCAAAACGTAGCTAAAAACAAAATACAACCATATAGGTCGGCTTCTGGTTCTACATATATTCTACGAGATTGCTTAGATTTTAGACCACTAGTTGAACCTATTGCTGGTGCTACGTATACTAATGCTGCGTCATTAGGCACTGCTCCAACTGTTAGCAGTTCAAGTACTAGCGTAAATATAGCACCTTCTTTTGATCCAGTTCCTACCATTATTACTCCAGCTTTCAATACCTTTGGTCAACTCGACTACGAATTTTATCTTAGCAGAATTGATATAGTAACTCTTGACTCATATGGAGCGGTACGTATCGTAAAGGGAACCGAGTCAGAAAATTCTATTGCTCCGAGCGTCATTGGCGACCAGGTAAAAATAGCAGAAATTTATGTGCCCGGTGTTCCTGCTCTTACTCAAGAGGAAGCTTTTGCGCAAGATAGACCACAATATGGAATAAAGGTTACAACTACTGGTACTAAATCTTACAGAATGAAAGACATTCAAAATGTTGAAAAGAAAGTAGATGCATTGAAATATTATGTTCTACTGAGTGCTCTTGAATCTGATACTAAAAATCTTAATATCGTAGATGAAAATGGTCTATCAAGATTTAAAAATGGTATTATTGTAGATCCATTCAATGATCTCAACATTGCTAATCTTGAAAGTACGGAATTCAATGCAGCGATTGACTTCACGGAAAAATCTTTGATGCCATCCGTAAAAACTTTTCCGATTAATCTCAAATATAAGAGCAACTCTTCTGCAACTATATTCCCTTCTACTTCTAATCCTCAAGTCGCTACGCTTTCTAGAAATACTGATGTTTCTATTATCGATCAGCCTTATGCTACTAGCTTTAGAAACTGCGTAAGTAACTTTTATTCGTACAGGGGTAACGGATCTATAAATCCTGAATATGACGCTTTCTATGATGTAACTACAAACCCTGTTACTCTTGACATAGATTTAGTAACACCACTCGCAGAATTTGCAGATGCGATACAAGAGTTCATTCCTCTTACTTCGACGACATCAGAATTACTTAGCTCTAGAGTTGTAGATCAAGGGCGTAGAGGTTTCTTCGGTATTGGAAGAAGAAACGGTACCGTAGAAGATACACTTAGAGATACAACTCGCACACTTCAAATCACTGGAGAACAAACGACAGAAACACCGGTTGGAGATTTTGTATCCAATGTAAACTTCAATCCGTTTATGGCTCCTAGAGAAATCAAAGTATATATGTCGGGACTTCGTCCTAATACACGCCATTACTTTTTCTTTGATGAAGTAGACGTGAATGAATTTGTAGCACCTGGCGATAGTGTTGACAATGCTACAGACGTTCATCGTAACGGAAATTTCAATGATGCAATCACTACTGATGCAAACGGAGTGCTTACAGCTATATTCGCACTACCAGCAGAAAGATTTTTTGTTGGTGATAGAAAGCTAGAAATAGTAGACGTTGATGCGTATGGTACTATTGAAAGCGCGTCTACGTCATATGGATTTGCTACTTATAGAGCGTACAATTTTTCCATAGAAAAATCATCTCTGACTGCTTCTACAAGATCTCCAGCAGAGTTTATTAGTACTACTACTTCTGAGCGCAATGTTACTCGAAGAATTGCACCGCGTAGAGGATTCTTTGATCCGATCGCTCAAACGTTCTTCGTAAAAGATGGTATGGGTCAAGGATCAAATACAGTATTTGTTTCTAAGATCGATTTATACTTCAAAAGAAAAAGTGATACAAATGGTGCTGTAATAGAACTACGCGAAGTTCTCAATGGTTATCCGTCGTATCAAAACGTTCCATTTTCGAGAGTACATTTAACACCATCACAAATAAACGTTTCTGATGACGCTTCTCAGGCTACTACGGTAGTATTTCCAGCACCAGTAAGACTCGACTCAGAAAAAGAATATGCTTTCGTTATTATACCTGATGCTTCAGATCCAAATTATCTAATCTTTACTTCTCAGGTCGGCGGAACTAATCTAACTCCAGGAGCAAACCAAGGACTTGTAGTCGTACAAGACTGGGGTGATGGTGTTCTCTTTACTTCTACAAATAATAGAGCTTGGAAGTCATATCAAGACGAAGACATCAAGTTTACTCTGTATCGTCACAACTTCAACTCTTCATCTGGATCTGTTACCTTTACAAATAACGATCACGAATTCTTGACTACGGAAAACAACATTGGAAGATTTAAGGCTGGCGAGCTTGTATATACGGTTCATCCAGTTGACGCAGAAACTTCAAATACAGTAAGCGTTACTGCCGGAAGTAATGAAATATCTTCCACAGAAGATATTACAGCAACATATGCAACTGATGACTACATATTGGTTAATGATGGTGCTTCCAATAAGCAAATATTCCAAGTAGTTAGCGCCAATACGACTGTTATAATTGCAGATAGACCTGCATCGTTTACTGCAACTCTTGCAGGAAACCCTGTAACAATTGGTACTCTTCGTCATTACGATTTTAGATATCCAACGTTTATTATTCTTGAAGAATCAAACGCTGATATTTCTAGAAAATTTGAAGCTGCAGATACTATTTACGGTTTTGATAGTAACACCGTTGCTACAATTGCTTCTGTTGATAACATAAGCTTTAGTTACATCCAACCGACAATTATAAGAACAAATGACAGCGTAACTTCTGCATCTATAAGCGGAACGTTTGTAGATCCAAATAACACTCTAAATACTTACGTTCAGCCGATGCTATTCAATGATAACTCGTACTTTGGTAAAACCGGAATGGTAGTGTTTAGTAAGTCAAATGATATTGCAAGAACAAAAACCATGGACTTTACTGTATCTATGCAAAATGGTTCAAATGTAACATCTACTCCGTTCATTGATATTGAAACCGCTTCTGTTCTTGCTTATCAGTGGAAAATTACAAATACATCTTCTACAACTTCAAAGTACGTTTCAAAAACTGTTGAACTTGCAGAAAGTCTTGATGCTGAAGACTTTGAAATATTTGTTACTGCGTATAGGCCAAATGGCACAGATGTCAAAGTATATATTCGACCACAAGCTGCTGATGATCCATCAGTATTTGATAATGCAGACTGGGTAGAACTCGAACTTACTGAAGGTATCAATCTTTATTCTTCTATAGCAAATCGTTTTGACTTTAAAGACTTCGTTTACAAGCTTCCAGAAAGTGCAAAAACAAATGGAGTTCTTACATACACGAATGAGATCGGTACTTTTATAGGTTATCGTAGATTCGCTATTAAGATTGAACTACTATCTGAAAACATTTTCAAAGCGCCAAGACTTCTAGATTATAGAGGAATATCGCTAACATGATGTATAGAGACGAAAAAACGAAAGCTCTTATCAATAATGATGTCGCAGCTCTCAATAAATATAAACTAGAAAGAAATAATCAGCGCAAGATTGACGTTCTCAGTAAAGAACTCACTGATGTCAAGACTATGTTATCTAGACTGTGCGATGTTGTAGAAAAGTTAGAAAGTAGATAAATGGCAAAATCAGGTCTTATAAACGTTACTGCGAACAATACGTTTCAGGTTTGGCTCGATAGAACAAACGAATTAGTAGATCTTATGGGAAGCGACGTAATTACTGCGTCGGTTTCTGGAGATACGACTGGAAGTACAGGAACTCCAAAAATTGCAACACTAATAGGAACTTTTTCTGCCAATACATTTATTGCAAATACAAGAATGAGAGCAGATAAAATTGGAACAATTCCTGGTTCAACTGATATTACGCTTGAAGCACCCACAATTGTAAATACATCAAGCAGAGTCGCGTTTCAAACATTTAGTAGTTCTGTAGATCCAGTAGTTAGAATCAATAACGATACTATAGCATGGGACGTAGGTTTTGATAATGATTCGCAAAGTTTTATTATCAATACTGGCGTTGCTACAAAAAGATTAAGACTTACAACTTCGGGTAATCTCAGTGTTTCTGGAAGCATTACTTCTGGAACTGGAGGATTTGTAGGAAACGTTACTGGCAATGTTACTGGTAATATTACTGGCAATGTTACTGGCAATGTTACTGGCAATGTTACTGGCAATATTACTGGCAATGTTACTGGCAATGTTACTGGTACAGTTAGTGACATTTCAAATCACGATACTGGTGATTTGACAGAAGGCACTAATTTATATTTTACTACATCCAGGGCAAGAGCTGCTTTATCTGGTAGCACGGGCGTAACATACAATTCTGCAACTGGTGCTATTGCTATTGGTCAAGCTGTTGCAACAACGAGTAATGTAACTTTCAATAGCGTTACCAGCAACGACTTTGAAACTGGCGGTTGGAAAATTAATGATGATGGAAGTGGTAATCTCTGTTTTTATTACAACGGAAATCTAAAATTTAGAATGAATACTAATGGCGGATTTGTGGCTGAAGGCGATATCACTGCGTTTGGCGGAATCTAAGAAAGATCAAAATGGCAATTAAATCATCTGGAATATTATCATTAGAATCAAATATAGTAAACGAATTCGGAGGCGCAAGACCGCACTCTCTAAGTGAGTACTATAAAGGTGGAGCTTTAGTTCCCGTTTCGAGTCTTAACGCTAATATTCCAACTTCAGGTCCAATTTCATTTAGCAATTTTTATAATTCTAGTAGATTCTTTATATCAACAGTTGATATATCAGGAAGAAATACTAATACTTTTGCTCAAGATGCTATAGCTCAAGAAGTAGGATTGCAGCCAAGCGTGAATGGGTCATGGCAAAAATATTTTTATAGAACTTTCCAGGGATTTTATGTTTCTGATCGCGGTATAGGCACTACTATTACTACTCCAAATATGACTATTGAAATACGCGGTGATGAAGATGAAGATAAATTCAGCAGTGATGAAAATACTGGAATTAGAAATCCTGGGTTAGAATTGGTTTATAGATCTGCACAATTTTCTACTGCAACCACTGAAGCTAGTTATAGAGGAAGTGGCCAAAGCACCGATGACGATTCTGGCATTTTGACTGTGAGTGTTATTGGAGGAACCTATACTGCGAACAAAGTGGGTTATTACACCTACAGATGGGTAGCGGATATTTATTCTGAAAGCATTAGCCAAGCACCTTGGAATATCTTTCAAGCTGATAGTTTTACATCTTCTTCTTTTGGAGTAACAACGACTAGTGCGATCACTGGATCGGGATGGGGTTAATATGAACTACGAGAAAATTGTACAAGAAATTTTTCCAATTGAAAAACACTCAAATATAGGTATTTTAGAAACTGATATACGGTGCTTAATTATAAAGAAAGATACTATAGAAAGTAGTTGGTTAGTAATATTGAAAACTAAAGACTCCAAAAAAATTGAAAACTTTTTGTGTTCTAATGGTATGCCAAAAAATAGTGGTGTAAGTTTACTTATTAAATCAATAGTAAAAATTGGTGATATAGTATTATATTCAAAAGCCAATAAAGATACAGTAACGTTTGGCTTCAAGAATGTTGCTAACGCTAAATGCATAAACTATCCACAAGAATATAAAAAGCTACTACCAGATAACTTAGTAGAAGATGCTATTAAAATTACATACGATATAAAAACAGATAAAATAACTTACATAAAATCTTACTGTGATTATAAAATAAGAAAAAAAGATGACAGTAAAAAGTATTTTAAGAATTTTTTATTTTCTATTGACGAAAATAAAACAAGCTTAATTGAAACGCAAGATTGCCTTCACGGTAAAGTAAAAAATTTGAACGATGTTCCTACAATCTTACAAGAAGATTACAAAAAAATACAGCATCTTAATATAAAATGTTCTGTTGCTATCAGAGAAAACAGAGATCGAGCATATCTTTACATAAAACAATCTTTATAAATATAAGAAAAAAGGTTTCTTAGATGACAAAGATTTCAGAACTAGGTACTATTACTGGCAGTAATACGAGATCAGATGATCTTTTCGTAACTGTGAACCTTACTCAAGGTGACGATGGTACAAAAAATATTACTCGTGCAGAATTAGTCAATGCACTCGAGCAAGAAGTCTTTAACGAAATTAAAATTAATGGTGGCAGTTATATCAATAACATGCCAATCAATGATCCTAACATTTCTGTAAGTACCGAGTTTACTCCAAATATTCAAGACGAAGATTATTTCTTACTTAAAGATGTATCTGCAGGAACTACTGTAGCAATTTCATATTCTCAATTTTATGATGAGATTGCAGCAACTGCAAAGAATGCAGCTAAGATATACGTGAGTGCTGATGGCAATGATGGCGATAATGGAAGTTATCTTGCACCAGTAGCCACTCTTGAAAAAGCTATTGAATTAGCACAAGCTGCATCGTTGACAGTTGCGCAAGGCATGCTCAATCGTAGAGCAGTAAATATTACGGTATTGCCTGGAACGTATTATACTAACGGTGAACTTGCTCTTCCAGATTTTTGTTCTATGACTTCATCTACAGGGCAATATACTACAACAATCGCAATGAATGAAGGATACGAGTCAAAAAACTGTATTCTTCTTGGTTCTGGCTGTTATGTTCAGGGCTTTTCATTTTTCAATCTCAAAGTAGATAACTTTGATGATCCAACGTGTGGCTTCGCGTTTGCTTTTCGACCTGGCGTTCGTATAACAAGATCTCCTTATGTTCGTGACTCTAGCCAAATTTCTAATTATTTTGAAAGATCAATTCCTCCACCACTAAATCCTTTCAATAGTAAAGGCGGAAATGAAGATCTCGGATATGAGGTAACTGTAAGTGGTGTAACTGGAAAATTTGAAGTCGGTGACACAGTTACGTTAAATGATACAGAAATTACTGGTATTATATCAAGAGTTGCTGAAATAGAAAGCGGTACAATTTACATTCGTAATAACAGTGCTGAACTTACCGCGAATACAAATATTACTTCTTCATCAGGCGGTACTGCTTTGATGGAAATTATTGGCGAAGAAGATTTTCCAAATAAAGAAGTTGGTCGTGGCGGTGGTATGATACTCGCAGATAGAGCTAAATTAGATCAAGACTCTATTTTTCCATATATTCTTGCATTTGGTGCTACACCACGTACCCAAAACGGTATCGGATACGTTGCAAGAAATGGTGCTGGCATCAATGGAATTTCATCGCTGTCAATTTTTGCAAGATGTTCTTTTTATGCTCTTGACGGAGGTCAAATTACACTGAACAACTCTGGTACTCAGTTCGGTGATATTTCTATGAGAGCAAAGGGTACAACAGACGTATTCAATCCTTATACGATGAGTGCAAACACTGTTGCTAATACCGCTTACGCACAATCTATAATGGATAATGCAAATACAATTATTGACGATATGTGGGACTTTCTCACAGATACTCAAGGATACTCATCAAATACTGTAAATGAAGAACTTACCCGCCGCGATGCAAATAGTTTCCTGACCTCAATCGCAAATGATTTTAAGGTTGGAAAACAATCTGCTACACGTATCTTTACTGCCGGTCTTTTCAACTACAAAGGTGATCATGTATTTTCAGTATTCAACGCAAATACTGCAGGACTTGTATATATTGATAGTGTAGGAGTATTTGAAGATCTTCCTGATGCTAATACAGTAAATGCTGACGACTCTTATATCGTATATTCATCAAATACAAACTTTTATGACGGAACAGTTTACTATTCAGATGGAAATAATTGGGTAGATGATGGTGCAAACGATACCACTTTACTTGACGCTTTTACTGATTCTTTCGATCATATGAGAGATTACATTGTAACAAATCTTTCAGACGGTGCAAATACTGCAGCAGAAGAAGTAATGCTTGACGGACTAATTGATGATATTCTTATAGCAAGTCTAAGAACTCCTAGAACTCTTGCATTTGGAAGTCTTGTAGAAAGTCTATCTCACCAGTTCAACCTTGCTTCAGCGGGGGTAAACGTAAACGCATTGCCTCTCAACTTCCGCAGAGTAGGTCAGCCAATATCAGCTGCTGCTTCTGTATCACAAGAGCAAGGTGGAAGAGTAAGATGGTCTGGTGCAGACGAATTAAACAATCAGTACTTTGCACAGGGACTTAGAATTAATGGAAGAACCGGTCGCCTTGAAGGAAGACCATTTACGTCTTCAGTAAGAAAACTAGCTCGTAGAGCTTCAAATAGCAGGGCAATAATCTAATGGCAAATACAACTATTACAACAGTTTCAACTTCACAATCGCCCGATGCAAAACCGGTAGCGAAAAGTAAAGAACTTACAACAAATTTTTCTCCACTAATCGAAGTACCAAACTTCAATATTCCAGAACTTATTTTTGGTGGAACAACAGTTATTGCTCCGGGCGTAGCAGAAGTTATTTCGCCACTTATACTATCAAATAAAACAGCAAACACTGTATATGTCGACATTCAAGTGTATAGATACGAAGATTATTCTACAGAACCTCCTACTTCTGTTTCTACTTCTTTTTCTATTGCTACTAATCTTCCTATTGGAGCATATGATATTATCACGTTTCCTCTTAATGGGCAGTTTTTCTACAATGGGGATCGTCTTGATGCGAAAGCAGATCAAAATAACTCAATCGACGCGACAATATCGTTTACGCTTGGACAAGCAGAAGAATTCTTGGAGTCTTAATACATGTCATTATTTAGTATAAGAGGTAGAACAAGAGTAATAGGACCAGCTTTAGAATTAGAAGCTCCGGTTACTCTTGATCCTGCAATTTATGAAGGCGCAATAGTATATACTGATGAGGGTGTGCTTCGATACTCGAACGGTTCCATATGGCAGCTTGTAAGTACCGCAACGCAAGGTATTCAGGGTATTCAGGGAACTCAGGGCACACAAGGTGTTCAAGGTGAAGCATCCACTATCGTAACAATTATAGGATCTACGGATGATGTAAACGTCAATCCTCCAAACGATCCTCAAGTTTATCTTGCAAATACATTTCCCACTGCTACGAGCGGTGACGCAGTACTCGATGATCTCACTAATAATCTTTGGGTGTACAATACAGATCTCAGTTCTTGGATCAATTTAGGCGATATTACTGGAACACAGGGTGCTCAAGGTATTCAAGGTGTTCAGGGTATCCAAGGTGAACAAGGCGAAGAAGGTATTCAAGGTTCTCGCGGTGATCAAGGTCTTCAGGGCAGTCAAGGTATTCAAGGATCTCAGGGAACACAAGGTGATCTCGGTATTCAAGGTGTTCAGGGTGAAGCACTACAGGGTGTTCAAGGATCTCAAGGTACTCTTGGTGTGCAAGGTGATCTAGGTGTTCAAGGTAATCAGGGTATCAATGGAGAATTTGGTGCTCAGGGTATTCAAGGTACTCTTGGTGTGCAAGGTGATCTCGGTGTTCAGGGTATTCAAGGATCTCAAGGAACACAGGGTACTCAAGGTACTCAAGGTACTCAAGGTACTCAAGGAACACAAGGATCTCAAGGTATTCAAGGTTTTGCAAACCAGGGTGTTCAAGGATCTCAAGGTATTCAAGGTACTTCTGGTAATCAGGGTACATTTGGTTTTCAAGGAACACAAGGATCTCAAGGAACACAAGGCATACAAGGCATACAAGGTACTCAAGGTTTAGATGGTGCATTTGCAGGTCAAGGTGTTCAAGGATCTCAAGGAACACAAGGTGTTCAGGGCGAATCAATTCAAGGTGGTGGCGGTACACAAGGTTCACAGGGTACACAAGGTACTCGAGGATCTCAAGGTACTCAAGGTTTAGATGGAGCATTCGCAGGCCAAGGTATTCAAGGATCTCAGGGTCTTGCTGGAGAATTTGCCGGCCAGGGTGTTCAAGGTACACAAGGTACAAGAGGATTATTTGATGCCCAAGGTACGCAAGGTTCGCAGGGTGCTCAAGGCACTCGAGGATCTCAAGGTATTCAAGGAACGGTAGGTTTTCAAGGCACGCGGGGTACTCAGGGTCTTTTAGGTGCACAAGGCACAAAAGGTGAATCTATACAAGGTACTGGAGGTACTCAAGGTACTGGAGGTACTCAAGGTACTCAAGGTACTCAAGGTCTTAGTGTACAAGGTACAAAAGGTGAATCTATACAAGGTACTGGAGGTAATCAAGGTACTCAAGGTACTCAAGGTACTCAAGGTCTTCAAGGTCTTAGTATACAAGGTGTTCTTGGATCGCAAGGACGCGATGGCGAAGGTATCAATACAGATCAATCACTGAATACTACAAATGCAGTAAGATTTGCTTCTCTTGGAATCAATACTGTAGCTCCTCCGACAGGCCAAATTCGAGCCACGAGTAACATTACAGCGTATTACTCAGATGAAAGACTCAAAGACTTCATTGGAAATATAGATAACGCGCTTGATAAGGTATGCAATATTGGTGGTTACTATTTCACTTCAAATGAAGTAGCAAAATCGTTTGGATATGATGATAAAGAAATACAAGTCGGCGTAAACGCGCAAGAAATTGAAGCAATACTTCCCCAAATTGTCAAGCCTGCACCATTTGATATTGGAGTGAATGAAAATGGAAATGAGTATTCTATAAGTGGAAAAAATTATAAAACGGTTCAATACGAAAAAATTGTTCCTCTTCTTATTGAAGCAATCAAAGAACTGAATGAAAAAGTGGGAGAATTAAACAATGGTTGAATATGAATTTGCAGTCATTTCTATGAGCACAACTCCATCGCAAGATGGACTAAGTAATGTTGTAAAAACCATAAATTGGAGATATATTGCAAAAGATGGATTTGATTATGGCGAAGTTTATGGATCAACAGATCTATCCGCACCAGATCCTTCTAATTATATTGAATATGACGGGCTAACAATTGAAACGGTTGTTGGATGGATTACAAGTAACGTAAACTTAGATTATCTTCAACAACAAGTTCTTTATGACTTGGATCAAAAGAAAAATCCACAATTGGTTGAAAGTGCAGTTCCTTGGACTACGCAAACTTATACTCAAAATGACCAATATGTTCTTTTAATTGATGAAAACATTATTGGACCGTTTGGATGGGAAAGTTCTACCGTCAATAGTATTCTACAACAAAACGGAATTATCGACTTTGAGTTTCCGGACAATCTGACTATGAGATTCAATTTACTTTTACCTTTCGATGCACCAAAAACATTTACCGATAGAGTTGTAATATATAAAGCAGCAATTCCTTCTACTCTGCCAACTATTGATAACAAATATCTTAAAACTATCACTGGTTTTTCTTGGAATCTTACTTCTGGAGTTGCTCAAGGTACTTATGTAGTAGAAAATCAGGATTTTGAATCAATAAAGACTAACTTCAAAAGCATCGTATATGACAATTGTTTTTACAAAAAGCAAAACAGTATTACAGTAGAAGTTACCGATAACTCTGGAACTGTTCGTGACTTAAACGTTATTCCTACTGATGGAATCAAAAACGAGCTTTTATTCAAAATAACAGTTATCGATGATACTGAAAAACTTAACTGTAAGCTTAATTTTACTGAAACTGCGTTACTTGATAAAAACGAGTTGAAAACTCTTATTCTTGGCATAAATAGCTATATTGAAACCGTGGATGAATTTGAAACAAATTTGGTTTCGAGTATAGTTTCAGCTACAGAACACGCTGATCTCGAAACTTTATATAATGATACATTGGCAAATCTTGAAAGCTATTCTGCAACTGTTATTGGATAAAAAAATGCTTGGAATGAACGACGTGAAAAATGTGATTCTCGTATCGTCTGGTAAAGGCGGCGTGGGTAAATCAACAACCGCAGCAAACGTGGCTGCAGCACTTTCTCTTTTAGGAAATCGTGTTGGAGTATTAGATGCCGACGTCTATGGACCAAGTCAATTTATGATGTTTGGTCTTGAAGACGCTTCTACAATTACTATTTCTGAAAATGGCACGTGGGTGGAACCCTTTGAGTCTTACGGCATCAAAATCGGTTCGATTGCGAGTCGTGTAAAAAAAGGTCAGGCACTTTCTTGGAGAGGGCCCATGGCTTCTATGGTCCTTCAACAGATGATATTTGAGACTAACTGGAAAGAGTTAGACTATCTTGTAGTAGATATGCCACCCGGAACTGGTGATATTCAAATTTCCATATGCGAAAAGCTTCCAAAGGCGAAAGCTTTGATCGTGACTACGCCGCAAGATGTAGCGCTTATTGATTGCATGAAAGGTATTGATATATTCCGTTCAAAGAATATTGAGATTCTAGGTGTAGTTGAAAATATGAGTGTACATATTTGCAGCAATTGTGGAAACGTAGATCATATTTTTGGTGAAGATGGTGCAAAAAAACTAGAAAAAGAATACGGTTCAAGAGTCTTAGGTAGAATACCATTGAATACGAGAATACGTATTGACTCTGATAGTGGAAAGCCAATTACGCTCATGGATCCAGAAGGTCCGATAGGATCAACTTACAAAATTGTAGCAGAAGAAATTATGAAGGAGTGTGTAGAAGATGTCAAACAGAGCGATGGTGAAGCTGATCCATGCTGATGGATTTTATAATAATGAAGAAGTAAAAAAGTTCAAGTACATTGTAGGCGGTCTTAACTATACAGAAAAGCCTTATGGTCATGAGATCGAAAACTTTAATATGGTACAACGCGGCCTCGAACCAGTTTTTAGTCGAGTGCTTGGTGAAAAAGTAGTTATAGATCAAAAAAGATCTGGACTCTTTCGTAGACCAAAACAGTTCGTTCACTTTGAAGACTTTGAAACGCTCAACGAGTGGTGCTTTGTTATTGCTCTTGAAAAGACTACATTCAATATGTTTCATCATTTAAAGGATGGCATCGGCGAAAGCGGTGACGTGGATGCTAAGTCTGCACTTGACGGATGGCAGTACAACTATCGCAACCTCATGGAATGGAATATTGAAACGAACGTCGTGCTTGAAGAAAACCAAGGTGTATTCTTCCGTCCTTGGATGTTCCATTCTCTTGATGAAGGCAAGCTAGTTCAATATTATAGGCTATTGGCAGACCGTTCACTTCGTATTCTTATAATGGGCAGACCTGGCCAGGGTAAAACCGAGATCGCAAAAAAGATAAGTGAGTCACTTCCAGGAAGTCTTTACATTAACTCTGAGGAAGAACGTATCAAAGCAAAAGATATAGATTACAGCCTGGATGGTCAGTCTCGGCACACGTATCGTATTCTAGAAATTGCGCGCAAAAATCGTTCTGATAATATAATTATTGATATGAGTTGTCCACTCGAAGATAGCAGAGACATATTGAATCCTGATGTTATAATATGGATTGATACAAATAAAGATAGCGGCGTAATCGCATGGGAACAACAATTTGAACCTCCAAAGCTATATGATTTGAAATTCAAAGTCATAGATGAGGATACTTTGCCAGATATTATTGAAAAGATAAAGACCAAGAGAGTATAAATAGTACTATAATAATAGAATCGGTGTCTCCATGCCAATTAGCACAAAGTGCTTAATCAATCAATCTAATAGCTGTTTAGCAGGTTCTCCGTCAGAGTTGAACCTAGCTCAAGTGAGCGGAGTGAAGTCTTCAAACACAGTCTATTCCGTTGCGAGCACTTCAGTGCTACCGGTTGCTTCGTGTAACAAGGGTCGTATGATATTTGTTGAAGACATTGGTGCTTATCGTTATTCAGATGGTGAAGAGTGGACTAACAGTTATGATAGCACATGTACTATAGCAAAAACGCCAATATTTAGTTGGGGTTTCGGCGACATTGGAACAATAGGAAACGGTGCAACAGTAAGAAGTTCTTCTCCAATTCAAGAAATCACTTCAGGCGATTGGAGTCAATTAGGTACAGGGGATAGACATGTATTAGCCATAAAAACCGACGGCACTCTTTGGGGATGGGGATGCGGTGCGCAAGGCCGTCTTGGCAATAATAGTATTTCGAATTTTTCCTCTCCTGTACAAGAATATTTTTCCGATGCAACTTGGTGTTACATAGCACCAGGAACAAACCATACTGCTGCTATAAAAACCGACGGTACTCTTTGGTCGTCTGGCCTTGGTAATGGTGGTCAAATTGGAAATGGCGCAGCTAGCATAAATAATTGTACTCTAATTCAAGAACTTACATCTTCAATTGATTGGTGTCAAGCCGCAGGAGGTGAATTTACGGTAGCGGTAAAAACTACTGGACAAGTGTGGTTGTGGGGATGCAACGCAGCTGGGCAGATCGGTGATGAAACTATCATTAATAAATCTTCTCCAGTTCGCGAAATATCGTCTTCGACAGATTGGTCTCAAGTAAGCGCAAGCCAATATCATACTTTAGCCATAAAAACAGATGGTACTCTCTGGGGCTGGGGTAGAAATATTCCAGGAGCAATAGGAACTGGAGACACATTATGCTATTCTTCGCCAGTTCAAGAAATCACATCTTCAACCGATTGGTGTCAATCGAGTGCGGCAGAACAACATTCTGCTGCGTTAAAAACAGATAACACATTATGGGTATGGGGTAGCGGTAACCTTGGACGTACTGGAACTGGAAACGGGTTATGCTATTCTTCGCCAGTTCAAGAAATCACATCTTCAACTGACTGGTGCCAAGTATGTGCTTATGCCGTAAACACAGCTGCGGTGAAGACGTCTGGGCAATTATTAGCGTGGGGGTGGAATGTTGCTGGACAGATCGGCGATGGAACTACCATTGATAGATCCTCACCGGTTCAAGAAATCACATCTTCAACAAATTGGTACCAAGTAGGCATAGGATCGTCGTTTATTTCGAGTATTAAACAAACTATAAAAGGTTTCAACGAACCATGAGTATCAACGTACACAATATAGAACAAGCAATACTCGATAAAATGAACAGCTCCTCGACTGAGTTGGAGCTGCTCGAGTATTCAAAGATGCTGACAGAGCTTAAGACTGGCATCGTTCAGGTCGTTGACACTTTTGCAAGTCTTCCTACTGCTTCAGAATCGGTAGGTCATCTCTACTATGTACAGGACGAGAAGACAGTTTACTGGGCGAACGCTGCAAACGGTTGGATCACTCTTCAGACACAAGTTTTAAATAAGTTATATGGTTGGGGTTATAATAAATGTGGAGTACTTGGTACAAATGATATCATTTGCTACTCATCTCCAGTACAAGAAGTATCTGCAAGTAATTGGATATCTGTATCTCTCGGTCTCAACACAGCCGGCGGAATAAAAACTAATGGCACTCTTTGGAATTGGGCGTGCAATAGCTCATATTACCAGCTTGGGATAAATTGCACACTTGCTACTTATATGGTTTCATCACCGGTTCAAGAAGCTTGTTCAAGTACAAATTGGTGTTATTTAGATATAGGAGCAAATTCAACCTCGGCAATTAAAAACGATGGTACTCTTTGGGGTTGGGGTAGAAATTCGTTTGGTAATATAGCAACAAACGATACTTTAAATAAATCTGGACCCACTCAAGAAATTACTGCTGGTACAGATTGGTGTTGTATTTTTAGTTCTATGCTTTTATCTTTTTCCGTATTGGGTCTTAAAAATAATGGAACACTTTGGGGGTTTGGCCAAAATGGAGTTGGTTCGCTTGGAGTAAATAGTACAATAGCTTATTCATCACCAGTTCAAGAAGTGTCTTCAAGTTCTAATTGGTGTTTTGCTAGTACAAATCGCGATTCTTCTGCTGGTATAAAAACAGACGGAACTTTGTGGACTTGGGGCTCTACTTCGCAATGGCAAAATACTGTATACGTAGCTTATTCTTCGCCAGTTCAAGAAGTATCTTCAAGTTCTAATTGGTGTAAAGTAAATGTTTCATCTATTGCTGTTTTTGGAATAAAAACTGATGGTACTCTTTGGTCTGGAGGTTCGGCTATATATGGACAGCTGATAACTCCAACTTGCGTAAATCATTCTTCGCCAGTTCAAGAAGTATCTTCAAGTACAAATTGGTGTGATGTTTGTGGAAACGATTACAGTGGTTTTGGTGTTAAAACAGATGGTACTCTTTGGAGTTGGGGATTTAATTCCAAAGGAAATCTTGCGCTATATGGCACCTTATATTATTCTTCTCCAGTGCAAGAAGTATCTTCAAGTACAAGCTGGATTTGTGTCGATGCCGGGGCGTGTTGTAATGCAATTGGTATTCAACAATTTAGTCTTTAATATGAATATAAATAGAAACAAAAAGGAGTTAAACTCAAATGTACGCACTAGTTCATAAGGAGAGAGTACTCGTAGGTCCGATGAAATGGAACCGCGGCCTATTTGAGGGTGCTCTCGCAAGAATCAAAGTATCGGGTCACGTTCCAAGACTGGCACCCGATGCTGATAAGCTACCGATCGTCTACGACGTAGACACGAAGATCATGCCTGCTCGTTACGAGACACCGGAACACAACACTCGTATCGAGAGAACATACGGTCCGTTCTGGACATTTGATAATGATGTTGCTCTCGGTACGTTTCGTGTCAAGGACAAAGAGATCGAGTTTGTAAAATCAGACCTTAAAAACGAGGCTGCGGCAGAACGTTATCGCCGTGAAGTAGTAGGTACCACGATGGAGCTCAAGGGCACCACGGTTTCTCTAGACACTTCTCGTGACGGCCGCAACGTGTTCATTCAGAAGTACTCGATCATGGCTGATGGTGAGACGATTAACTGGAAGTTTCCAGAGGGTTGGCTTAATCTCACGAAGTCTGAGCTTGGATCTGTAGTTGCTGCGGGTGCAGCATACATTCAAGCGCAGTTTGACTGGGAAGCAGCAAAGGCGACAGAGATCGATGCATGCACGACTCTCGCAGAGCTTAATGTAGTAGAAATTGTTCCGCCCGAGCCAGAACCAGAATTACCGGAGTAATACTTTATGCCGGTAAGCACCAAAAGTATCACGGATTATATCGCCTGCTGTCTAGCAACGAGTCCTACAGATCAAGAACTCGCTCAGATGGCAGGCGCTATTACGAGTATAGAAGCCGGAGATACGTTTAGTGTTGCATGCACCGCTCTACTGCCCGATGTTGCCGAAAATACCGGAAGATGGGTATATGTAACAGACATTGGTGCTTATCGTTACTCGAATGGAACTGAATGGACGAATAGTTATAATACCACTTGTAGAATCGAAAATAACATATGGGGTGTTGGTGCAAATAATTTTGGACAGTTAGCAACCGGTAACGTAGACGCGTCTCAAACATATTCAACTATAGTAAGAGAGTCAACCAACTCGCAATGGTCTCAAATTGCCGGTGGAGGAAACTTTATTGCCGCGATTAAAAATAATGGTACAGTTTGGAGTTGGGGATCTGGCGCGATATTTGCTACACACGGTGATGGAACTACATATGGTATAACTTATTCTTCACCAGTACAGGAAATGTGTTCTTCTACCGATTGGTGTTTCTTAGACAGAGAATCTAGTCACACAGCTGCAATCAAATCTGATGGATCTCTTTGGAGCTGGGGAATAAATTCTATAGGACAGCAATTGATTAATGCTTGTCAATTCGGCACCGGATCGTGTTCTCCAATTCAGGAGTATACGTCTTCCTCTTGGTCAAAAGTAAAAATCGGTAATGGTAATGTGACAGTATACGGAATAAAGTCAGATAGTTCGTTATGGGTAGGAGGATCTAATTTTTGTGGAAAAGCTGGAACAAACGCAATTACGTGTTATTCATCTCCTGTACAAGAAATATCCAGTTCGTCTTGGGTTGATGTAGATGCTTCAGTTTCTCATGCTATAGCCATAAAAACTGATGGCACTCTGTGGGGTTGGGGTTTGAATAATTGCGGTCAAGTTGGCAACGAAACAATAATCAATCATTCTTCCCCTGTTCAAGAAATTTCATCAAGTTCAAGTTGGTGCTTAGTTTCTACGGGATGCTGCAACAGTTTTTCTATAAAAACTGACGGAACTTTATGGGCCTGGGGATGGGGTCAGTTTGGTGGACTAGCAAACGGTAGTAATAGTGGAGTAGGAGCAACCACGTCTTCTCCTGTGCAAGAAATATCATCTTCTACAAATTGGTGTTACGCCAATACCGGCGGCTCCAGTATAATACTCGGCCGCGCAATTAAAACTGATGGATCCCTTTGGGGTTGGGGTTGTTGGGCGAGTTATTCTTTTGGAGAAGAATTTGGAGAAAGCGGATTGAGATCTTCTCCAGTGTGCTTAAACTTAGGTTCTAATGATTGGTATCAAATAGCAGGAACATCATGTGCAACGATAGGCATAAGATCACAGATAGTAGGATTTAACGAGCCGTGAGTATCAATGTAGCAAAACTCGAACTCGCAATGATGCAGAAGATCAATGATGCTTCTACTGAATTGGAGTTATTGACATATCAGAAAGTTCTAGAACAGCTTCGAACTGGTTCTGTAAACACAGTTTCTACTTATGCTAATCTTCCTGCCGCAAGTGAAAATACAGGAAAGTTATACTTTGTAGAAAGCGAAGAATCTGTTTATTTTGGTTATGATGGAGTTTCTTATGTAAATTTAGTAGACACAGTTCGTAACACTATTTTTTCTTTTGGTAATGATATATCAATAGGTGATTTTGATACCAATTGTGTTAACAAAAGTACTGCTACTCAAGAAGCCACGGGGGATTACACTTGGACCTGTTATGCTGCAAAAGGATCTAATGCTGCTGCTATTAAATCTGACGGAACACTTTGGACCTGGGGGTCAGGGGCGTTTTCAAGTTTAGGAAGGTCTGGTTGCTGTATTTCACCAGGACAAGAATTAACTTCTTCCACAAATTGGAGAACTGTCAATAACAGTGCATTGTCCGGAAACTTTATGAATGCTATTAAAAATGATGGTACGCTTTGGTCTTGGGGCTACAATCCTGCTGGTAATCTTATAACTAATTCTGGAATTAGTCAATGTATAACTCCAGTTCAAGAGATATCTTCTAGCGAAAACTGGATTAGCAGCAGTGGTGGTGACGGTGTTATGATAGGCTTGAAAGCTGACGGTACACTGTGGATGGGCGGCTCATGCGGCCGCGGCATACTAGGAAACAATCTTGCAACACCGACCACATCTTCTCCGGTTCAAGAATTCTTTTCCGATACTACGTGGTGTTATGCTGACGTTGGTGCAGGAAGCTTTGTGTGTCAAACAGCACACGGAATAAAAACTGACGGTACTTTATGGTCTTGGGGTTCTGGTCTCGGCGGAAAAATTGGAATAGGCGTTTGCAATTCTCTTTGTTATTCTACACCAATGCAAGAAATGTGTTCAGCTACAAATTGGAAAACAGTGTCGGCAGGAAATAATCAAATCGCATCCCTTAAAAATGACGGCTCTCTTTGGATATGGGGAAACAATGGCTGCGGCTCTCTTGGGCAGAATAATACAACAGATTCTTATTTACCGATACAAGAATATACTTCTTCTACTGATTGGTGTAGTGCGCTTTCTGGGTTTTACCATGTTGCAGTGCTAAAAACTGATGGGACTCTCTGGGGTTGGGGTTCAAATTCGTCCTGCCAACTCGGTGATGGAACTAGCTTTTCTAGATCTTCGCCAGTACAGGAAATTTGTTTCTTTACAAATTGGTCAACGTTAGCGGTGTTTGGCTCCTCTACAGGTGGAATACGACAAGATGTGTTATAAGGTAAAAATAAATGCCAATCAATAAATCTAACTTAGAAACGACGGTTCAGTCACAGATCGACGGCTTTACTTGTGCTACGTCTCCTGAGGACATGCTTTCTGCTGCTAATTCTGCAAAGAACTTGACTAACGATATTGAATCACATGTATCTCTTGGATGTGAACTACCAGATCTCAATCAAGGTAAAACTCCAGTAGGTTCCATGTTTTATGTTGATGAACTCGGTGTGCCAGTAGTTGCTGGTTCTCAGTCTTGGCTTGGCATCGACGGAAGAACTTATAGGAAAGATATACCAGATACTACTTTATATGCATGGGGTTACAATAGATGCGGAGAATTGGGGGATAGTACCGCTGCTTGTAGATCTTCTCCAGTTCAAGAAATCGCATCAACTACAGTGTGGAAACAAGTAAACGCCGGTGGTGGTACGACACACGGTATAAAAAACGACGGAACACTTTGGGGTTGGGGTTGCGGCGGCACCGGCTCAATTGGTGATGGAACAATAACTACTATATCTTCTCCAGTTCAAGAAATCACATCAAGTACTGCATGGTGCGAGTTATCAAAAGGCGGATCTTTAAGCTTTATGACTGCAATAAAAGCCGATGGTGGGTTATATGCGTGGGGTAGCGGCGTATGCGGAGTACTCGCGAATTCAAACGTTATAAACATAAGTTCTCCAGTACAAGAAATATCTGTGTCTACTTGGATTAAAGCTGCAAATGGAAGATGCCACGCTCTAGGTATAAAAACAGAAGGATCTCTTTGGGCTTGGGGTAATGGCTCTTGTGGCAAGCTGGGTAATGAAAGCGCAGCAAATACGTCTTCTCCTATACAAGAAATATCTTCTAGTACAAACTGGTGCGACGTAGCTGGTGCCTGGCAGAACAGTTTAGGCATCAAAACTGATGGAACACTATGGGGTTGGGGCATAAATTTTTGTGGTAATAACGGTGATGGCACGAGCACTCCAAGATCTTCACCCGTACAAGAGATCTCTTCTAGCACGAACTGGGCTCAAGTTTCGGCTGGTAATTATAAAACAAACGCGTTAAACAATTTAGGTCAAATTTTTTCTTTTGGTTATAACGCAAATGGTGAACTTGGCAATGGTATTGTTAACTTTGGAATTACTCCTAGCCCTTCTCAAGAATTTACATCATCTACTAATTGGTGTGGAGTTGATTCTGGCTTTTGCCACGTTTCCGCAGTAAAATCGGATGGAACTCTTTGGGGTTGGGGAAAAGGTGATTGTGGAGCAATAGGTGATGGGACTACGATTGGCAGGTGTTCGCCGGTACAAGAACTTACTTCGGCTGCAGATTGGTATCGTGTATCAGCTGGGGTATTATATACGATCGCGTTAAAGTGCACAGCTTAATAGTTTAAACTTAATAAAAGAGTTAAAATAGAATGTCAATCAATCAAAACTGTCTAGAATCAGAAATACAAACTGCAGTCAACAACCTTACAACGAGTTGTTCTGCAGAAGTATTTCTCGAGACTGCGATCGCTGCAGATAACGCAAATACAGATCGCAAGTTTACTGTCGCTCTTGGTTGTCAACTTCCAGATCTTCAAACAGCGAATATACCTGCTGGAACGATGGTATATGTAGAAGAACTTGGAGTACCAGTGGTCGCTACGCAAACTGCTTGGACTGGTCTCGATGGAAGACTTTACAGATCTGATGTTCAGGCGGGGCAGCTATATACTGCCGGAAGAAATACGTATGGAGCTATTCTTAGAAGTACTGGCGGCACTCAGCAATTTTTAAGAGAAGAATATAGTGATTACTGGTGCGACACGGCAGGAGGCGGCGACGGTAGTTTTGCGCAAATTTTTGGTATCAAAGCAAACGGTACAATGTGGAATTGGGGATATGTCTGCGGGCCCTTGCTTTCAATATTGAACAGTACAGGTATATGCGCGCAATCTTCACCGGTTCAAGAAATTTCATCAAGCACAAATTGGTATTGCGTTGACGCCGGATTTTGTACTGGTGCAGCAATAAAAAGAAACGGCACTCTTTGGGGTTGGGGTCAATATGTTGGGGATGGAACTGTGATTAAGCATTCATCCCCAGTTCAAGAAATTAGTTCAAGTACTAATTGGTGTAAAGTATCTGTTGCAGATACAGGATACTCAGCAATTAAAGATGATTCTACATTATGGGTAGTCACTGCGTTTCTATTTAGTACTACAAGTTCTTCTTCTCCAACTCAAGAATACACAAGTTCGTCATGGACCGAAGTGAGCTTAAGCAAGTCTTCCCTTGTAAGACATGGAGGCGCAATTAAAACCGATGGAACACTTTGGAGTTGGGGTTCCAACTGCTTCGGTTCTTTAGGAAGAAATGATAGTATTACTACAGCAACCGGGTCTTCTCCAGTTCAAGAGGCGAGCTCTTCTTCAACGTGGTGTCACGTATCAGCAGCAAATTGCTATACCGCAGCAATAAAAGCGGATGGTACTCTATGGAATTGGGGTGCTGGAAACAGAGGCGCGTTTGGTGATACTGTTACAAACTTTTCGTCACCAGTTCAAGAAACATGCTCTGCAACTAACTGGGCTTTTGCAAGCGGTGATGTAGCAACAGCTGCTATTAAAGCTGACGGAACGCTTTGGGGCTGGGGTCAAAATCTATGTGGTCATCTAGGTACAAACAGTGCTTCTAATTCATGTTCGCCAGTGCAAGAATTTACTGAAAATACTGGATGGTTCTGTGTACAGTTATATGGAACAATTGGCATGGCATTTAGATGCGCGTAATAAATATAAACAAAAGAGAATAACATGCCGGTAAGTACATCCTGTATCGAATTATACGCAAACAGTTGCGCAGCTGCAAGTCCAAATTGTTTGGAGACTCAGCAGCTAGCCGGTGTTGCAGCCTCTATTGAACAAGCAGCAATTGGGTGTTCAGTAGCAAATACTAGTGCTTTACCAAGCGCCGGTGATAATGAGGGGCGTTGGATCTTTGTGGAAGACATCGGCGCGTATCGCTTTTCAAATGGCATTATATGGTCTAACGAATATTCCAGTTCAGCGCGAATATCGTATAGGTTACTGTCTACTGGTTCAAACGCTCTCGGCGCGCTTGGCATCAACGAAACACTTAATATATGCACATCAACTCCAGTTCGCGAACTCACTTTATCGGAAAACTGGTGTCAAATTTCTACAAGAGAGTTTTCTACACAAGCAGTTAAAACTGATGGAACACTTTGGAACTGGGGTTTCAGATACGGATTATCAGCAGATTCGAGTGGAGCTCTTATTGATCGCTCTTCACCAGTACAAGAAGCGTGTTCTGCAACAAACTGGTGTTTTTCTGCTGGTGGAGGTCGAAGTACCGGTTCTTCGTCTGGCGGAATTAAAACTGATGGTAGTCTTTGGATGTGGGGTTTTAATCGCTGTGGAGATCTTGGGGTTGGCGTTATATCTGGGTTTACCACTTTTACTACTCCAATTCAAGAAGTAAGTTCTTCTACGATCTGGTCTGAGCTGTCTTTGTTTAGTCAGACATGCCCGGGCGCAGTTGCTTTAAAAACAGATGGAACTTTTTGGGGTTGGGGTCGAAATCTTCTTGGGTCTTTAGGAACAAATGATATTATATGTTATTCTTCTCCAGTTCAAGAAATTTCTTCTTCAACTAATTGGTGTAAAGTTGCCGCTGGCAGTGCTTTGTCTACTGGAATTAAAACCGATGGCACTCTATGGAGTGCTGGGTCTGGAATCTGTGGGCAGCTTGCTACTAATAGTATTATTATATGTTATTCTTCTCCAGTTCAAGAAATTTCTTCTTCAACTAATTGGAGTTTAGTGTATCAATCAAATAGAAACGGCCAACACGCAATTAAAACCGATGGTACTCTTTGGAGCTGGGGCTCAGATGTTGGAGGCGCAATTGGGGATGGAATTTTTGCTGGAAGTATGTCTTCTCCGGTACAAGAAATTACGTCTTCGACAAACTGGTGTATAGTAAGTCCTGGACAACTTGGATCTATGGCGATTAAAACTGATAGTACTCTGTGGGGTTGGGGTTTTAACTCGTGCGGTATGTTTGTGTCAGATCAAATTCCTATAAGCGCGAATGTTTATTCACCTACACAAATATCAGAAATCGTTGGCTGGTGCGCAGTATCAGTGGCTCCATGCCATGCAGCTTTAATACTTGCACAACAAATTGGATTTAACGAACCATGAGTATTAATTTAGGAAATCTTGAGCTTACTTTAATTCAAAAAATTGATAGTGCGACGTCACCAATTGATGTTCAAACATACACAAAAGCTCTTGAAAAGCTACGTAATGGAAACATATATACTGTTTCTACCTTTGCAAATCTTCCGCCAAGCAATGCTTCTATAGGAAAAATATATTATGTAGATGATGAGAATTCTGTTGTGTTTGCTTCAGATTTAACCTGGATAACATTAGGTAGTGAAAATAATTTTGGATTTGGTTTTGGTCAAGGTCTATACTGTTCGTTAACAGCAACATATAATGAAATAGCTTCTTCTCTAGTACAGGAAGTCTCGTATTCTAGTAATTGGTGCTGTATTCATGCTGGAGATTTAAACTCATACGGGTTGAAGAAAGATGGAACTCTATGGGCTTGGGGATATAACGCTCAAGGAAGACGACCTTCCACGTCTAACAACGAAACTCCAACTAGAGATTTTACTAATAGCACAAACTGGTGCAGTATAGCAGCATTAAACACAGGTGGTTCTGCTCTAAAATCGGATGGCACGCTTTGGAGTTGGGGTCAAAATGGCCAGGGCGAATCTGGCACTAACACATCAACTTCGTGTTCCCTTCCAATACAAGAAAATACTTCTTCGACTAATTGGAGTATATTATCTCCTAAGGGTCATGCAGCGTTTTCAAATTCTGCTATCAAAACAGATGGTACGTTATGGGCTTGGGGATTTAACCTGCACGCACAACTCGGCGATGGTACTGATGTTTATAGATCTTCACCAGTTCAAGAAATTTCATCTTCGACTAACTGGTGTTTTGCGACGCTAAGTTGTTGGAACGGCAGCGGAATTAAAACCGATGGCACTCTTTGGGTATGGGGATGGGACACTAATGGCCAACTAGGTCTTGGAGTATCCACTGGTGCAGTGCAGTACTCATCACCAGTACAAGAAACAACTTCAAGCGCAAACTGGTGTTACGTTTCGTTAGGTGACCGAAATACCAGAGCTATAAAAACCGATGGCACTCTCTGGGGAATTGGCCTAAATTCGACAGGACAATTGGCTACAGGAAACGCTTTTGATCATTCTTCTCCAGTACAAGAGATCACTTCATCTACGAATTGGTGCTTGTCATCTTCAGTAGGCGGCGCTTCACATGCGCTAAAAACTGACGGATCACTGTGGATGTGGGGATGCGGATGTAAAGGCCTATTATTAAGACCTGAAACTACTAATTATTCTTCGCCAATTCAGGATCCATGCAGTTTAAGCTGGGTTGATATACACGGACTAGGAATTTGGCATACGCAAGGTGTAATAAGTGTACCGTATCTATAAGGATAAAAAATGAGTATAGATAAGACTTGTATTACGAGTGTTACAGACGCTAAAATAGCTACAGCAAACTCCAGTTGTGCAACGTGCGATCTTGTTGCTCTTTCGGCTACTACGAATCGTATCATAACTGATCGTAAAAGTTATGTTACACTCGCGTGTAATTTGCCTGATTTGAATCTTGGCACTACACCAGAAGGTACTATGTTCTATGTGCAGGAACTAGGAATTCCTGTAGTCGCAACGGATCAGGCGTGGACTGGTTTAGATGGAAGAACTTATAGGAAAGATGTACCTGATAGCCAGCTGTGGGCTTGGGGATGCAATCTTGCAGGAACACTTGGAGTAAATAATATTACTAATTATAGCTCTCCAATACAAGAAATTTCTTTTTCTACAAATTGGCGTGATATTACTGCAGGCCGTAGTAGTTTTGGTATAAAAACTGATGGTACATTATGGGGTTGGGGTTGCGGCACTTTCGGTGCTATTGGTAACGGAATTCCTACTAATTATAGCTCACCCGTACAAGAAGCATCATCATCTGCCAATTGGTGCGGCGTTTCTGCAACTAATTTTCACGCTTTAGCAGTTAAAACCGACAGCACATTATGGGCATGGGGATATAATTTTTGCGGTAGGTTGGGCGATGGTACCGCAATATGCAGATCTACTCCAGTACAAGAGATCACTTCATCTACAAACTGGATCGCCGTATCAGCTGGTTATGATCACAGTTTAGCTATTAAAAACGATGGGACACTATGGGGTTGGGGATGCAATAATAGATTTCAATTGGGTAATGGCACTTCTACCAATACAAGCTCACCTGTACAAGAAGCTTCTTCTTTTACTGACTGGTGCTTAGCGTCAGGTGGTTGTAGATCTTCTATCGCAATAACAACTTCTGGAAAATTATACGGATGGGGCTGCGGCGCGTTTGGCATTTTAGGTGTTAATTGTAACAATAACCCCATATCTCCAACACAAGAAATTAGCTCATCTACCAACTGGAACTGTTCTTCAGTCGGCGCAGCTCACACAATATCAACAAAAGCAGATGGTACGTTATGGGCTTGGGGTAATGGTTTTTATGGTAAACTAGGAGTTAATTCAGTTGCTGATTTTTCTTCGCCCGTTCAAGAAATAACTTCGTCAACAGATTGGTGCAGCATGGCAAGTCACCATTTTCACAGCATAGGTATAAAAATATCAGGCGAATTGTACGCCTGGGGCTTTGGCGGAACTGGCCAACTTGGTAATAGCGCAACGATAGATCAGTCTTCTCCAGTACAAGAAATTACTTCATCTACGAACTGGTGTGTAGCAGCATCCGGCCTTTCTCACACAATTGCAATCAAACAGGTAGTATAAATAGTTCTATATAACAATGAACGGAGTGAATAATTATGAAACTCAATATTGGTGCAGGCGCTGAGCGCTTTCCAGGATTTAAAAACGTCGACTTCGACGAAAGAGAAAAGCCAGACTACAACTTTGATGTAGAAAAAGATGTCTGGCCTTTCGAAGATAACTCTATCGAAGAAGTCATTGCAAATCACATATTTGAACATATCGGTGACGGGTTTATGCCTATGATGCAGGAACTCTATCGAGTATGTAAGCACGGAACGATCGTTCATATACGCGTTCCACATCATAGACACAATAGCTTCTACGCGGATCCTACTCACAAGAGAACGATCATGGCTGAGACGTTC
>Ga0213861_10000016_pt1 | contig 103662 bp, 102 predicted proteins | sample PICome_4_FD_160110 | JGI IMG/M metagenome (GOLD analysis project Ga0213861, IMG submission 160110) | Coastal seawater microbial communities near Pivers Island, North Carolina, United States - PICO131 | ecosystem: Environmental > Aquatic > Marine > Coastal | place: USA: North Carolina... | reverse complement strand
AAACTGTGCTGTAAAAAACGGTTTAAATAATGGACAGATTTCTAAATCTAGATATAAAAATTATTTAAGTATGATGGTAGATGAAAATAAAAATTATAGAACTGATTTTTGGAATTAATGAGAGTAGTTGTACAAAGAGTAAAAAAAGCTAGTGTTGAAGTTGGAAATTCAGTGGTATCGTTTATAGATCACGGGATGGTGATATTATTGGGAATAGAAGTCAATGATAATGAAAATGATATAGATTGGACAACCAAAAAACTAAGTCAGTTAAGAATTTTTGATGATGAAAGTAGAACAATGAATAAGTCGTTAGTTGATGTTAAGGGCGATGTTATTGTAATCAGTCAATTTACATTACATGCTTTAACTAAAAAAGGAAATAGACCCTCCTATATTAAGGCTGCTAAAAGTGATTACGCTAAAAAAATTTATCAAAAATTTTTAACATCAATTGAAACTAGAATTAACAAAAAGCCAAAAGCTGGAATTTTTGGAGCAGATATGTTAGTAAAAATAGAGAATGACGGTCCAGTTACAATTTTTATTGATTCACAAAACAAAGAATAAAATGGGATTAAAAAAACTACAAAAGCAAGTTGATAATTGGATAAAGCAATATGGGGTTCGTTATTTTGACCCTTTAACTAATATGGCTCAACTTTCTGAAGAAGTTGGTGAAGTTGCAAGAATAATCGCAAGAAGATATGGGGAACAATCAGAGAAAGAATCAGATAAAGAAAAAAACTTAAGTGAAGAATTATCAGATGTTTTATTTGTTGTTTTTTGTATTGCCAATCAAACGAATTGTGATTTAGAATCAGCCTTTAGTGATAAATTAAAATTAAAATCTAAAAGAGATCGTGTAAGACATATTAATAATCCTAAACTAAATAAAAATAAATGAGATTTTTAATTTCACATCCTAACAATGAAATAAAAAAATCTTTTAATATTTCAGGCTCTAAAAGTGAATCTAACAGATTACTTATTTTGAAATATCTTTTGGAAAATATAGAAATAGATAATATATCTGACTCTGATGATACTGTTGTATTAGAAAAAGGTCTTTTAAGTAATTCGGGTAAAGTAAATATCCACCATGCAGGTACAGCTATGCGTTTTTTGACTGCTTATTTTTCGGTTCAAGAAAATAAATCTTATGTAATTTCTGGATCTGATAGAATGCATGATAGACCAATTAAGATTTTAGTAGATGCTTTAAATGATTTGGGAGCTGATGTAAAATATATTGATAAAAAAGGATATCCCCCTTTAAAAATTAATGGTAAAAAATTAAATGTATTTCATGTCTCTCTAGATGCAAACATTAGTAGTCAGTATATAACAGCTTTAATTCTAATTGCTCCTAGTTTAGAAAAAGGTTTAATTATTAATTTAATAGGTGAAATTACATCAAAGCCATATATTGATATGAGCCTAGCCTTACTAAACAGAATTGGAGTAGAAACTTCATTTATAAATAATAGAATTGAGATTAAACCAGTTGAAAATTTGAATATTTCTAAACATTATGTAGAATCTGATTGGAGCTCTTTATCATATTTTTTCAGTGTAGTTGCACTGTCCAAAAGTTCAGAAATTAATATTGGAACATATTTTAAAAATTCAATTCAAGGCGATAAAAAATTAGTTAAAATTTATGATAAATTAGGTGTAAAAACTATTTTTAAAAACAATAAGGTTAATTTAAAAAAGACTAGAAATTTTAAACTTCCAAAGAAACTGGAGCTTAAGCTAAATGACACTCCAGATTTAGCTCAAACTATAGCTGTAACTTGTTTTGGATTAGGATTGCCGTGCGATCTTTATGGGTTGCACACTCTTAAAATAAAGGAAACCGATAGGCTATTAGCATTAAAGGTTGAACTTGAAAAATTAGGTGCAACCGTCATTATTACAAAAGATAGTTTACATTTAAAAAAATCAATAATAATCAAAAAAGATATTATCATTGATACCTATGATGACCACAGAATGGCAATGGCTTTTGCAACTTTAGGAATAGTTAAACCAATAATAATTAATAATCCCCAAGTAATTTCTAAATCTTTTCCCTCTTTTTGGTCAGTCTTAGAAAAATTAAACTTTAAATTATCAGAGGTCTCAACAAATTATATTTAAATAAACTTGACTTTGCTACTTTCACAAATGTATATTTGCATTTTTAAAAACAAAACACATGAAATTATCTCATTTTAACTTTGAATTACCATCTAAATTATTAACACAATATCCCTCTGACCACAGAGATGAATCTAGATTGATGGTTCTTGATAGAAAAAATGAAACTATTGAGCATAAAACATTTAAAGACGTAGTTAGTTATTTTGATGAAGGCGATGCTTTTGTATTAAATAATACTAAAGTTTTTCCTGCGCGATTGATGGGTAATAAAGAAAAAACTGGAGCTAGAATTGAAGTTTTTCTTTTAAGAGAGTTAAGCGATGAACAAAGATTATGGGATGTATTAGTGGATCCGGCTAGAAAAATAAGAATTGGAAATAAGCTATATTTTGGAGAAGATGATAGTTTGGTTGCCGAAGTAATTGACAATACAACATCAAGAGGAAGAACATTAAGATTTTTATTTGATGGTTCATATGATGAGTTCCGTAAAGCACTTTTTGAATTAGGACAGACTCCGTTACCAAAATATATTGAAAGGGAAGAGGAAGGTTTTGATAAAGACAGGTATCAAACAATATTCGCTAAGCACGAGGGTGCTGTTGCTGCACCTACAGCAGGAATGCATTTTTCTAAACATTTATTGAAAAGACTTGAAATCAAAGGAATTAATATTGCGGAAATAACACTTCATGTTGGTCTAGGTACTTTCAACCCAGTTGAAGTAGAGGATCTTTCTAAACACAAAATGGATTCGGAAGAGCTCTTTATTAATCAAAATGCCTGTGATATTGTTAATAACGCAAAAAAAAATAAAAAAAGAATATGTGCTGTTGGAACAACCTCAATGAGGGCTTTGGAATCCTCAGTATCATCTTTTAAAACTTTAAATCCTTATTCAGGTTGGACTCATAAGTTTATTTTCCCACCATATGATTTTAGTCTAGCAGATTCTATGATTACAAATTTTCATACACCTAAATCTACATTGCTAATGATGGCTGCAGCTTTTGGTGGTCACGATTTTGTTAAAGAAGCTTACCAAGTTGCTATCAAAGAAAAATACAATTTTTACTCCTATGGTGATGCCATGTTAATAATATAATCTTATGAAAAAAGACATACGTTCTTTAAGTCTTAAAGAGATATGTTCTTTTTTTGAATCCAAAAATTATCCATCTTTTAGAGGTAATCAGGTTTATAATTGGTTATGGAACAAATCTTCTTTTTCCTTTGATGAAATGACAAATGTTTCACTCGAACTGAGAGAATTGCTAAAAAAAGAATTTGTTATTAACCATATTAAGATTGATAATATTCAAAAAAGTAGTGATGGTACTATAAAAAATGCAGTAACATTGTTTGATAATCTTTATGTTGAATCAGTTCTAATCCCTGTTAAAAAAAGAACTACTGCATGTATATCAAGTCAAGTTGGATGTAGTTTAGATTGTGAGTTTTGCGCCACTTCTAAGTTAAAAAGAATGAGAAATCTAAATCCCGATGAAATATTTGATCAGGCCTCCACAATTAATCGTCAAAGCAAGCTTTATTATAACCGACCAATTTCAAATATTGTTTTTATGGGTATGGGAGAACCTTTATTAAATTATAATAATTTAATCCAAGGCATTGAAAAAATAACTAGTAAAGACGGTTTGGGTCTTTCGCCTAAAAGAATAACAGTATCAACTTCTGGCATATCAAAATTAATTATTAAAATGGCTGATGATAAAGTAAAATTTAATTTGGCTGTTTCTTTACATTCAGCAATTGAGGAAACTAGAAATAAAATAATGCCCTTTTCTAAAAAATTTCCTCTTGATGAGCTGCTTAACGCAATAAAATATTGGTTTAAAAAAACTGGAAAAATAGTGACTTATGAATATATTATTTGGAAAGGTATTAATGATGATTTACAGCATATTAACGCATTAGTAAGCTACTGCAAGGCTTCTCCTTCTAAAGTCAATATCATTGAATACAACAAAACAGAAAATTCATTATTTGTTTCTGCGGATGATCATATAATTGATAAATATGTTTATGAATTAGAAAAAAATAAAATTCCAGTTACTATAAGAAAGTCAAGGGGAAAGGATATCGATGCTGCTTGTGGACAGCTTGCAAACAAGTTTATTGTTTGAATCTTATTTTGAATCGTATATTTAGTTAATGAAAGAAATCGAAAAAATTAAATTTTCTATTAAAAAAGAAATGGAACTTTTTGAGGGAAAATTTCTAAAATCGATGAATTCAAATGTTCCATTATTAAATAGAATTACTCATTATGTTGTTAACAGAAAAGGAAAACAAATGCGACCAATGTTTGTTTTTTTAACTGCTAAAATGTTGACTAATGGAAAAATTAATGATAAAGTATATCGAGCTGCTTCAGTAATTGAATTAATTCATACTGCTACATTAGTTCATGATGATGTTGTGGACTCAAGTAATATGAGAAGAGGTTTTTTTTCATTAAATGCATTGTGGAAAAATAAAATTGCTGTTTTGGTGGGTGACTTCTTATTATCAAAAGGAATGCTTCTCTGTATTGATAATGATGATTTTGATTTGCTAAAACTAATATCAAAATCAGTAAAAGATATGAGTCAAGGTGAGTTATTGCAAATTGAAAAAGCAAGGCGATTAGATATAGATGAAAAAATATATTTCGAAATTATTAGAAAAAAAACAGCCTCCTTAATTTCTTCCTGCTGTGCGCTTGGTGCATCCGCATCCGGAGTTTCTAAAGATAAAATAAATCAATTAGCTGATTTTGGGGAAAAAATAGGAATTGCATTTCAATTAAAAGATGATTTATTTGATTATGGAAATAAAAAAATAGGTAAACCAATTGGAATCGATTTAAAAGAAAAAAAATTAACACTACCAATCATTCATGTATTGAATAAATCTTCAAAATCAAAAAAAAGATGGCTTATTAATTGTATTAAAAATCATAATAACGATAAAAAAGTTGTAAAAGAGGTTATTGAGTTCGTTAAAGAGTCAGGAGGAATAGATTATACCATCTCAAAACTAAAATTATTTCAAAAGCAGGCTTTGGATTCTTTAAATAGTTTCAATGACAATCAATATAAAAAAAGCTTAAGTCAACTTGTAAATTATGTCATTGAGAGAGAATATTAATTTTCTCAATTAATTTATTCTTTAACATTTTTTTTATTTAATTTCAATAGAGTAATAATTTTAATAAAGTGATTTCTAAAAACACCATAGACAAGGTCTTTGAACAATCTAGAGTCGAGGAAGTTATCGGAGATTTTGTTCAATTAAAAAAAGCCGGTTCTAATTTTAAAGCTTTGAGCCCTTTTTCAAATGAAAAAACACCAAGTTTTGTTGTTTCCCCAGTTAAACAAATTTGGAAAGATTTTAGTAGTGGAAAAGGTGGTAATTCGGTTGCTTTTTTAATGGAACATGAGCATTTTACTTATCCTGAAGCTATTAAGTATTTAGCTAGAAAGTACAATATAGAAATTGAAGAAACACAATTAAACAGTGAAGATAAAGAAAAAGCAAGTGAAAGAGAAAGTTTATATATAGTTTCGGAATTTGCGAAAGATTATTTCAAAAAAAACTTAAATCATTCTCAAGAAGGAAAATCTATTGGTCTTTCTTACTTTTTAGAGAGGGGATTTTCAGCTGATACAATTAATGGTTTTGATTTAGGATTTTCGAGCAAAGAAATAAATATTTTTACAAAAACTGCATTAGAAAAAGGATATGATAAAAGTTTTTTGGAAAAAACAGGACTTTCAATTTTTAAAGAAAATAAATCAGTTGATAGATTTCGAGGAAGAGTGATTTTTCCAATTCATAGTATGTCGGGGAGGATTTTAGGATTCGGAGCAAGAATTCTTAATAATCAAATAAAAACAGCTAAATATTTAAATTCACCAGAAAGCTTAATTTATAACAAGAGTAAAGTTTTATATGGAATTTATTATTCAAAACAAGAAATTGCTAAACTCGATAATTGTTATATAGTTGAGGGCTACACAGATGTTATTCAACTTCATCAAAAAGGAATTAAAAATGTAGTTTCATCCTCTGGAACAGCACTTACGATTGATCAAATTACCCTTATAAGAAGATTGACCTCAAACATTACTATGTTATATGATAGTGATAAAGCCGGCATTAATGCAACTTTAAGAGGGGTTGATATGATTTTATCAGCAGGGATGAATGTTAATATATGTACATTTCCAGAGGGTCTAGACCCTGATAGTTTTAGTCAAGGTAAAAGTTATGAGGAGTTGAACGATTTTTTAATTAACAACTCTAAAGATTTTATTCAATTTAAAGCTTCAATTTTAGTTAATAAGAGTATTGATGATCCAATTTTAAAAGCAAAAACTATTAATGAGATAGTCACTAGTATTTCCATGATTCCTGATAGGATAAAGCAAGAAATTTATGTTAAGCATTGCTCTAGAATAATGGATGTTTCCGAAGAGGTGTTATTCAATTCTTTAGCGCAACATAATAAAAGTGGAATAAAATATTTTTCAAAAAATAAAGTTGCTAAAGTTCAAAAAACAAAAAAAAATAAAACAGTTGATGTATTATTTGAATTAGAAAAAAAGATAATTGAGATTTTATTGTTGTATGGAGATAAAAAAGAAAAGTTTGAGGAAGTGATTTTAAAAAAAGATGAAAACGGTGAGGTATTGATGGAGCCTAGTATAGTCGAATCGTTGGTTTATGAAAAAATTTTTTTGGATTTACAACAAGACGAAATTGAATTTACAAACGAATCTTTTAAAAATCTTTATAATTTAATAATAACGGAACTTCAAAAAAGAAATAAACTTGTATTAGAAGTTTTTATAAATAATTTAAACACTGAACTAGCTAGTCACGTAACATCAATTTTAATGAACGAGGATAGGTATCAACTTCACGACTGGTTGAGTAAAGATATTGTTGTCAAAAACAAATCTGGTGTAATCTCACAGTTAGTTTCAGAAACTATTCTTAGTTTGAGAGCCTATCTGATAAATGAAAAAGTAAAAGAACTTCAAAAAAGCACACTAAAAGAGTCTAATAACAATGAAATTTTAGAAGAAATAACAGATTATTATAAATTGAAATCGTTATTGTCCAAAAAGCTAAACAGGGTATTGTAAACTAACGTAATTCATCTGGAACAAGATAAATAGGGATTGGATTCATTTTATGAAGGTTTTCTTTATTAAATTTATTAAGTATTTCAAAAACTATTTTTTCTCTACCCTCAAAATCAAAAGATTTTTTTCCAAAATCTTTTTCTCTCATCGCCCATTCTAGTTCTTCATAAGTAGCTCCAATTTGCTCTTCGTCTGTTCTTCCGTCATCCCACAAGCCATCGGTAGGTTTTGCTCTTAAGATATCATTAATTATATTTAATTGTTTTGCTATTTTAAAGACTTCGGTTTTAAATAAATCAGCAATTGGACTAATATCTACACCTCCATCTCCATATTTTGTATAAAATCCGATTCCAAAATCTTCAACTTTATTTCCTGTTCCAGCAACCAAACTGTTATTAATTCCAGCAAAATAATATAATGTAGTCATTCTTAACCTAGATCTTGAATTAGCCAAAGACAATAAATTTTTTTCATTTGAAGTTTCTTCAACAGAGTCTTTCAATGACAAGAAAGTTTGAGTTAGATCGATAGATTTTGACGAAACATTTTTAAAATTATTTTTTAACCAATCAATATGTTTTGTAGCTCTATTTTGTTCATTTGAGCTTTGTAATATTGGCATATCTAGACAGAAAACAGGTAATCCAGTTCTGGCACACAATGTTGATGTAACAGCAGAATCTACTCCACCTGAAATACCAATAACAAATCCACTAGTTTTAGATTTTAAAGAATAATTTTTTAACCATTCAGTGATATTATCAATAATTTTTTTTGAATTCATCAATAAATTTTTAATTAATTAAAATTATTGTGTTAGTTTAAGTTAACCTAGATTTAGTATTTTTAATCAAGTAAAATTAATGGTTTTATGATAAATTTTAAAATATATAAGTTCATTTTTCCTTTTTTTTTATTGTTTTTTTTTGGATGTGTAAATAATTCAATTAAAAATAATTTAATTATTAACCGCTTTGAGAACGAATTCTATAATTCATCTAAAGATGATCTTCAGTTACTCATTAAAAAATACCCATATTTATTTCCAAAACAATACCCAATAGAGGCTTGGGAATCATTTTTAAAAGACTCTATTAGATTAGCGATTTTTGACAAAAGTTCACTGGTTTTTAATGATTTTGTTGATGAAAAAAAAAAATTATTGACTTTATTTTTGAATATGGAAGAAAATATTCCAACATTCTCGTGGCCTAAAGTAATAACGTTAAATTCTCAATCAGAATATGAAAATCGAATTATCTATTCTGATTCCTTATTGTTAATTTCTCTTGATTCATTTCTTGGTGATACTTTTTATCCTGATTTACCAAAATATATTTCAAATACTATGACTAAGCAACACTTAATTAACGATGTTTCGACTAAAATATTAGAAAAATTTGCAAGAAAACCTGTTGACAGGACATTATTGAGTGAGATGATATATCATGGTAAGATTATTTATTTAAATAAGTTTTTTAGTCCTGATGAAAAAGATTTCATTCGATATCGTTCAACAAAAAATAAGTTAGTTTGGGCCAATGAAAATGAACGCAATATTTGGAGTTTTTTTATTGAAAATGATTTTTTGTTCAGTACAAAAAATGATTTGAAATCTAGATTTATTTTATTTGCTCCGTTTTCTAAATTTAATCTTGATATTGATAAACAATCGCCCGGAAGTATTGGTAAATGGTTAGGCTATAAAATTGTAAATTCGTACATGAAAAACAATAATGTAGATGTTAAAAGTCTTTTAAATCAGGACTATTATGAAATCTTTATAAAATCTAAATATAAACCAAAAAAATAATGAAAAAGACTCAAATATCATTCAATGTTGAACTTGATGAGAATAAGATTCCTGAAAAAATTAATTGGTCTGCACCTGATGGTGGAATTTCAAATGAAAAGTCTAAAGCTGTTTTTATTTCCGTTTGGGACCATAAAAAACAAGAGACTTTGAAAATTGATTTATGGACAAAAGATATGCCTTTAGATCAGATGAATGTTTTTTTTCATCAAACTTTGGTAAGTATGAGTGAAACTTTTTCAAAATCCACTCAAAATGAAAAAATGACGGATGCGTTTAAACAGTTTTGCGAATATTTTTCAAAAAATTTAAAATTACAGCCCCCCTTAAATTAAATTTCAGAAAAGATTAAATTTAAAATTTTTTCTCTTCCTTTTTTTGTAGTTGAAGAGCTTACAATAAATTCAGGTTTTATCAAAAATTGTTTGTAAATGGTTTCAATATAATCTATTGCTTTTTTCTCATTTTCACTAATTTTTAATTTATCATCCTTAGTAAAAATTAACTTGAAATCTATATTGTTATTATTTAACCAGTCCATAAACTCTAAATCAATTTGCTGAGGATTATGTCTAATATCCACTAATAAAAAAGTAAGTGTAATATTAGATCTATTAGTGAAATAGTCAATGATAATATTTTCGATTTTTCTTTTTTCTTTTTTTGAAATTTTTGCATATCCGTATCCAGGAAGATCAACTAAAAACCAATCTTTATTAATTAAAAAGTGATTGATTAGTAGTGTTTTTCCAGGACTGCCTGATATTTTTGCTAGTTTCTTTGACTGAGTTAGCATATTAATTAGTGATGATTTTCCAACATTAGATCTTCCTATAAATGCAAACTCAGGAATGTCATTAGTTGGACACTCATTACAATTTGAGCTACTTTTAATAAAAGCAGTAGATTTAATGATCATCGCTAAAAGTTTTTTTCAGCAAACCAGCTCTTAACAACTTCGTTAAATTTATTTGGATGCTCCATCATGGGCGCATGGCCACATTTCTTAATCCAAAATAATTTTGAATTTGGAAGTAAGTTGTTAAACTCTTTGGCAACTTCTGGAGGAGTTACTTTGTCATTTTCTCCCCATATTAAAGCAATTGGAGTTTTGATATTTGGTAGATCTTTTGCCATATTATGTCTAATGGCACTTTTAGCCATTGCTAAAATTTTGATAACTTTTGCTCTATTATTAACAGACTCAAATACTTCATCGACTACTTCTTTGGTAGCTATTTTTGGCGAATAAAAAACATCTTGTGTCTTTTTTTTTATAAACTCGTAATCTCCTCTTTTAGGATAGGTATCTCCCATAGCATTTTCATATAATCCAGAACTTCCAGTTAAAATCAATGCTTTTGTGTTTGAAGGAAATAGTTTAGCATGTAAAAGTCCAACGTGTCCACCAAGAGAATTTCCAACAAAAATAGGTTGATCTATTCCTAAAAAATTTATAAAATTATTTATAAATTTTGCAAAGTATTTTACATTGGTGTTTAATAGTGAAGCAGAATATATTGGTAATTCAGGCATAAATATTTTATAACCTTGTTTAGGAAAATGTGAAATAAAACCCTGAAAATTACCTAATCCACCCATTAAACCGTGAAGAATTACTAAAGGCTGTCCTTCACCACTTGTTAGATACTTAAAACCACCATTTTCAACATATTTTTTATTATTCATAAAAAATAATTATATAATACAACTCAAAGATAACTATTTAGTATTTATAAATTTTAATAAATATTTTATTCAATAAAACTAATTATAAATGTACAAAACACTGACAATCAATAGTTTGATATAACATAAGCAGTCGTTTTATTTTTTATTAACAAAGTGGTAAAAAGTGGTAAAAAGTGGTAAAATTTCAATATATTTGAGATAACAGCATAAAAATAAGTAATGGTTAATTTGATTGGAACATTTGAGTGCAGGATTGACGTTAAGGGACGACTAATGATTCCAGTAGCAGTAAAGAGGCAACTGGGTAACTTAATCAATGAAAGTTTTATTTTAAAAAGATCAGTTTTTCATCCTTGTCTTGAACTTCATCCTTATGTTGAATGGAAATTAACAATGAATAAGGTGAATGGTCTTAATAGATTTATAAAAAAAAATAATGATTTTATCAGAATGTATACTGCTGGAGTTAGAATTGTAGATTTAGACAACAACGGAAGAATTTTAATTCCAAAAGATTTATTGAAAAGATATTTTTCTAAAAACAATCTTGTGTTAACCACAGCAATAAACATGATCGAATTATGGGATAAAGAATCTTATGAAAAAGTTATTAATAGTTCTGAACTAAATTTTGCAAAATTATCTGAACAAGTAATGGGAAATCAAAACAATAATGTATCATAACCCTGTAATGCTAAATGAAACGATTAAATGCCTTGAAATTAAAAAGGATGGTGCTTATGTAGACTTAACATTTGGTGGGGGTGGACATTCCAAAGCAATATTAAATTTTTTAAGTAAAAAAGGGAAATTAATAGCTTTTGATCAAGACTTAGATGCTATTGAAAATAAAATTGATGATGAGAGACTTTTACTTCTTAATCAAAATTTTAAATTTTTAAAGCAGAACCTAAACTTTTATGGGTATGATTTTGTTGACGGAGTTCTAGCAGATTTAGGAGTTTCCTCCTTCCAATTTGACAGTTTAGTAAGAGGTTTTTCAATTAGAAAAGGTTCAAATTTAGACATGAGAATGAATAAAAACGGAAAATTAACAGCATCAGAAATATTAAATAATTACTCCGAAAAAGAATTGTCTAATATTTTTTTTGAATACTCAGATTTAAGAAATTCAAGGTCTATAGCTAAGCTAATTGTTGAAAAAAGAAATCAAAATAAAATAATTTCCACTGAACAATTTAATAAAATTTTAAACCCATTTTTAAGTGAGGGTTATGAAAATAAAACTTTGGCTAAAATTTATCAAGCATTAAGAATTGAGGTCAATGATGAAATGGAATCTTTAAAAAAAATGTTAGTTCAACTACCTAGTGTTTTAAAAAAGGGAGGAAAAATTGTGATAATAACATATCATTCGGTTGAAGATAGAATAGTTAAAAGATTTATTCAAAATGGTTGTTTTGATTCAGAACCTTTGAAAGATGATTTTGGTAAATATAAACTACCCTTTAAAAAATCATTTAAGTATTTGTCACCTAGTTTAATTGAAATAAAAAAAAATAGTAGATCAAGAAGTGCAAAGTTGAGATCAGCCATAAGAATATGAATAATTTAAATAAAATAATTCTTGGAAATTTTTTAATTGAGAAGGGCTCTTTTAAAAAATGGAGGTTTGTGACTGTTCTTTTTGTAATGGCTGTAATTATGATTTTTTCATCTCATTTGGTTGATAAAAAAATAATATCAATTGCTGATATAAAATATGAAATTTCGATTTTAGAAAGTGAATTTTTAGAAAATAGAAAAACGGTCATGGAACTTAGAATGGAATCAAATGTATTATCATTTATGAAGGTCAGAAAAATAAAAAGTTCAATTAATCCACCAAATACAATAATTGTAAACTAATGTTAACTAATCAAAAACAATTTTTATACAGACTCTATTTTGTTGCTACTATAATGGTTGTTTTAGGTTTAGGTATAGGTTATAAAATTTTTCATATTCAATTTTTAGAAGGAGAAAAGTTTAGAAATTTAGCGAAAGAGAAAACAATTAAAAATTTTATAATATCTCCAAAAAGAGGAAATATTTATTCTGATAATGGAAGTTTATTGGCCTCTTCATCAACACAGTATGATATTTATTTTGATGCAGTAACAGTGTCAAATAAAAATTTTAATCAATTCGTCAATCCACTTTCAAACGCTCTTTCAACAAAGTTAAACAAACCCACTGAGTTTTTTAAAAACTCACTTGTTACAGCTAAGAAATTAAATAAGAGATATCATTTAATCGCCAGAGATATTTCTATAAATCTTTTGAATGATATTAAACAAATGCCTCTTTTTAAAATGGGTGGGGTAAGAGGAGGGTTAATCATAGAAAAAAAAATATCAAGAGAATATCCTTTGAATAAAATTGCTGAAAGAACAATTGGTTACGAAAGAAAAAATAATAACAATGTATTTGTTGGTGTTGGTCTAGAACATGCTTTCGGAGAAATTTTAAGAGGAAAAGATGGATCCCAGCTAATGCGAAAAATTTCAAATGGTAAATGGAAACGTATAGAAAGTTCTAGTCAAATCGAACCAAAAGCAGGCTTAGATATTATTAGTACAATCAATGTTGGTTTTCAAGATATAGCTCATCATTCGCTATTAGAACAATTAGAAAAATTTGAAGCAGATCATGGGTCGGTTGTAGTTATGGAAACTGAAACTGGAGCAATTAAAGCAATTTCAAACTTGGGAAGAACTAATGAAGGGAAATATTATGAAAGATTAAATTATGCGGTGGGAGAATCTCATGAGCCAGGATCTACATTTAAATTAATGTCAATGATAGCTGCACTTGAGGATAACATTATAGATTCTTCATCTTTAGTAGATACAAAAGATGGAACATTATCCTTTTATGGAAGTAAAGTTAGAGATTCAAAAAAAGGAGGCTATGGAAAAATATCTATAAATGATGTGTTTAAGTTCTCCTCAAATACTGGAATCGTAGATATAATTACAAGAGGATATGGAAACGATCCTAAAAAATTTTCAGATAGATTATATAATATGGGTTTAAATTCTAAATTAAATCTGTCTATAAAGGGTGAGGGAGAACCTAAAATTCCTCATCCTAATGATAAAAGTTGGAATGGTCTTTCCTTACCCTGGATGGCATATGGTTATGGTGTTTCTCTAACACCAATTCAAATATTAACATTTTATAATGCAGTTGCTAATAATGGAGAATTATTAAAACCTGTTTTTATCAGTAATTTAAGTTCTGATTTAAAAACAGAAAATCATATAAAAAAAACTGTGTTAAATCCTTCAATATGTTCAAATCAGACTTTATCAAAAGTAAAATTAATGTTAGAAAATGTGGTAAATGAGGAGGGAGGAACTGCCTATAATATAAAATCTGATATTTTTAAAATTGCAGGAAAAACAGGAACATGTCAAATAGATTACGATACAGAAAACGTTCAATATGTTTCAACTTTTGTTGGTTATTTTCCGGCAGATAAACCTAAATATTCATGTATAGTTGTCATACATAAACCAAATAAACAAAAAGGTTATTATGGATCAACTGTTGCAGCCCCAGTTTTTAAAAAAATAGCTGAGAAACTATACTCAATTTCTCCCCAAATCAAATCGGAAATTTCTTGGACAAACATTAATCAAAATATAAAAGATAATAATAAAGTAAATATTTATTCAACAAATGGAAATATAAAAAGCTTAAAGGGTAAAAACTTAAATGAGATTTTACCTGCTCTAGAAAACCTAGGTTTCAAAGTTGAACTTAAAGGAAATGGATTAGTAGTTAAGAATTATAATATTATTAATAAAATAAATCTAAAAAAGATTATAATAGAATTGTCATGAAAATTTTAAAGGACCTTCTATATAAAGTAAATATTGATTCCGTCATAGGTTCTACGGAAACTCCTATAAATAAAATAGAGTTCAATTCTTTACAAATTTCTAAAGACGATTTATTTGTAGCGATTATTGGAAATAGAATGGATGGAAATAAATTTATTCCTCAAGCTATTGAAAATGGAGCTAAAGTTGTTGTATGTCAAATATTTCCTGAAATTTTAGTAAAAGACGTTACTTATATTAAAGTAAAAGATGCTAGAGAATCCTTATCGTTATTATGTAATAACTTTTATGACAACCCTTCACAAAAACTAAAACTCATTGGTGTTACTGGTACTAATGGAAAAACCACCACTGCTAATTTAATGTTTCAACTTTTTCGATCTTTTGATTTTCAGGTAGGACTAATTTCAACTAACAAAATTATAATCGGAGAAAAAAAAACAGTATCTAATCTTACAACACCAGACCCATTAACTCTTTTTAAGGTTTTGAATCAAATGGTAAAATCTAATATTAAATTTTGTTTTATGGAGGTTTCTTCACATTCTATAAAACAGAAAAGAATTTCTGGATTAGATTATGCTGCAGGTATTTTTACGAACCTTTCTCAAGATCATTTAGATTATCATAAAACATTTAGTGAATATAGAGACGTGAAAAAAATATTTTTTGATTCTTTGAGTTGTAATTCATTTGCTATTATAAATATTGACGACAAAAATGGTAATTATATGATTCAAAATTCTAAAGCAAATATTTACCGTTATGCAATAAAAGCTAAAGCAGATTTTTCCTTAAAAATTTTTGAAAAAGACTTTAATGGAATGAAAATGTCCATTAATGGTATCGAGGTTTGGACTAAACTAATTGGAGATTTTAACGCTTACAATATTTTAGCGACATATAGCTTGGCAAAATTATTTGATTTAGATGAGGATAAAATATTGAGTAACATTAGTGCTTTAAACACGGTTGAGGGAAGGTTTGAAAAAATTATTAGTAATGACGTGAATAAAATAGGAATAGTTGATTATGCTCATAGTCCAGATTCTTTGCAAAAAATATTAGAAACTTTAAATGAATTAAAATCTAAAAACGAAATAATTATCACAGTAATTGGTTGTGGTGGAGATAGAGATGTGGAAAAAAGACCAAAAATGGGAAGAATAGCAGCATCGTTAAGTGATAAAGTTGTTTTTACATCTGATAATCCAAGATCTGAAAACCCAAAATTAATTATTGATCAAATACTTTTAGGCGTCGACAAAAAAGATTTACATAAGGTTTCAAATATTATAGATAGAAAGAAAGCGATAAAATATGCATGTGAAATTAACACACACAATGATGTGATATTAGTTGCAGGAAAAGGTCATGAAAAGTTTCAAATAAATGGTAAAGAAAAAATTGGGTTTGATGACAAAAAAATACTAGAAGAATTTTTAATAAAAAAGAAATGATATGTTATATTTTTTATTTGAATATTTAGAATTAAAATATCAATTACCTGGAGCAGGGTTGTTTCAATACCTGTCATTTAGATCGGCCTTGGCGTTTATCTTTTCATTAATGATTTCAATTATATACGGAAAAAATATAATAAATTTTTTAAGAAAAAAACAAATTGGAGAAACCATAAGAGATTTAGGTTTAAATGGACAAAAAGAAAAAAAAGGTACTCCTACAATGGGTGGTTTAATAATAATTATGGCTACCATAATCCCTGTTTTATTATTTTCAAATTTTGAAAATATTTATATAATAATATTAATTTTTACAACAATTTGGTTAGGATTTATTGGTTTTGTTGATGATTATATTAAGGTTTTTAAAAAAAACAAAGATGGATTAAAAGGGAAATTTAAACTAATTGGACAAATTTCGTTAGGCCTAATAATAGGTTTGATTTTATTTTATCATCCAGATGTCACTATTAAAGATCAATTTGGAGTTAATGAATCCTTTGAAAAAGTAGAATATAAATCTACAAAAACAACAGTTCCTTTCTTAAAAAATAATGAACTGGATTACTCATATTTAATTTCCTGGAGTGGAAATAAATCTAAAGAATATAGTGTTGTAATTTTTGTTTTTTTTGTCATTTTAATTATTAGTGCTGTGTCAAATGGAGCAAACTTGACCGATGGAATTGATGGTTTAGCCACCGGCTCTTCGGTAATTATAACCCTTACTCTGGGAATTTTTGCATGGATTTCTGGAAATATCATATTCTCTGAGTACTTGAATGTAATGTATATTCCTAGAGTAAGTGAAATTGTAATTTTTATTTCAGCATTCATGGGGGGATTAATTGGTTTTTTGTGGTACAATGCTTTTCCAGCTCAAATTTTTATGGGTGACACAGGTAGTTTAACAATTGGAGGAATAATTGCTGTAATAGCTGTTATAGTAAGAAAAGAACTTCTTCTTCCACTGATTTGTGGGGTATTTTTAATTGAAACACTTTCTGTAATAATTCAAGTAAGCTACTTTAAATACACCAAAAATAAGTTAGGTTTTGGAAAAAGGGTATTCTTAATATCTCCAATACATCATCATTTTCAAAAAAAAGGTTACCACGAAAGTAAAATTGTAGTTAGATTTTGGATTATTGGTATACTAATGGCAATTATTTCTCTAATAACATTAAAAATTAGATAAAATGAAAACTAACTTAATTGTATTAGGTGGGGGGGAAAGTGGAGTCGGAGCGGCTTATTTAGCCAATAAAAATGGAATGAATGTTTTCTTATCTGATATAAACATAATAGAAACTAGTTATAAAAAAATATTAATTGATAATGGTATTGAATTCGAGGAGGGTAAACACAGTTTAAATAAAATTTTAAAAGCTAATGAAATTATTAAAAGTCCAGGTATTCCTAATGATTGTGATTTAGTACTAAAAATATTAAAAAATAATATTCCAATAGTTTCTGAAATTGAATTTGCAAGTAGGTTTACAAATGCAAAAATTATAGGGGTTACTGGGTCAAATGGAAAAACAACTACAACATGTTTAATATATCATATTTTAAAATCGTCAGGTTTAAATGTTGGTATTTGTGGAAATATTGGAAATAGCTTTGCCTTTTTAATCTCAAAAAATAAGTTTGATTTTATAGTTATTGAGTTGAGTAGTTTTCAATTGGAGGGAGTTTTCCAGTTCAGACCCAAAATAGCAGTAATCACTAATCTTTCACCGGATCATTTAGAAAGACATGACAATAGTTTCAAAAAATATATAGATGCTAAATTCAATATAATTTCTAATCAATTAAGTTCTGATTTTCTAATATATAATGGGGATGATACTATAATTGAAAAGGAGATAAAGTTTAGAAAAATAAACTCATCAAAATTATCCTTTTCTTTTTTAAAAAATACTTCATCTAATCAGACTTACATTGAAAATAACAAAATGCAATCTCAAATTAATAAAAATAAATTTATGATATCGATAGAAAACCTGTCCCTAAAAGGAAAACATAATATTCAAAATAGTATGGCTGCTGCTACCGTTGCCCAATTATTAAACATTTCAAATCAAGATTTAAAAGAATCTTTAGGTAATTTTCAGAGTATCAATCATCGAATGGAGAATGTCCTTACTATTCAAAAAGTTAAATATATTAATGATTCTAAAGCCACAAATGTTAATGCTGTTTACTATGCTTTGGACTCGATGAAAAACTCTACAGTATGGATTGTTGGTGGAGTTGACAAAGGAAATAATTATAATGAACTTTTGCCACTTGTTAGAGAAAAAGTCAAGGCAATAATTTGTTTGGGATTAGATAATAAGAAAATTATAGAAACTTTTTCCTCTATCTCAGATTTAATCATAGAAACATCTAGTATGAATGAAGCTGTGAATTCTGCTTATAGAATTGCAAAACCTAATGACGTTGTTTTGCTTTCACCAGCTTGTTCTAGTTTTGATTTATTCGAAAATTATGAAGATCGTGGAAACCAATTTAAAGAATGTGTTAGAAAATTATAATGAGAATGTTATTAAATAAAATTAAGGGAGATAAAATAATATGGACAATTGTTTTTTTATTGGCTATTTTTTCTTTTTTACCCGTTTACAGTGCTAGTTCAAATTTCGGAAATGATCTTATTTTTTCAAATATGACAAAGCACATTGCGATTATTTTTATCGGAATTTTAATAATGTATGCTACTCATCTAATTCCATACAAATATTTCAAGGGATTATCTATTATTGGATTACCTGTCATAATTGTTTTATTATTCCTTACTGCAATTCAGGGAAATTTAATTGATGGAGCTAATGCTAGCCGTTGGATAAGATTACCTGTTGTTGGATTATCTTTTCAGCCATCATCAATGGCTATAGTAATATTAATGGTTTACACAGCTTTTTATTTGTCAAAAAATTATGGAAAAGAAATAAAATTTAGTAGTACAATTTTACCACTTTGGACACCAATATTAATAGTGGTATTATTAATTCTACCATCAAATTTTTCAACAGCAGCGATGATATTTTTAATGATTCTGACGTTAATATTTATAGGAAGATATCCAATTAAATATTTAATTGGAATAATTTTTTCGGGAATCTTTTTTTTATCATTTTTTATTCTTTTGGCAAAGACTTTTCCAGAGAAGATGCCCAACAGAATAGATACTTGGACCAATCGTATTGAAAATTATTTGGATTCCGAAAGTAGTGAGGCAAATTACCAAATAATAAGAGCTAAATCAGCAATCGCTAATGGATCAGTTTTTGGAGTTGGAGCAGGTAAAAGTTCAATGAAAAATCTACTTCCACAAAGCACCTCTGATTTTATATATGCAATAGTTACAGAAGAATATGGGACGGTTGGAGCAATTTCTATTTTATTATTGTACACTTGGTTACTATTTAGAATCATAATAGTTTCATACAAATCTCAAACTGTTTTTGGTCAACTGCTAGCTTTAGGTGTTGGACTCCCAATTATTTTTCAAGCATATATTAATATGGGTGTTGCAGTTCAGCTTTTCCCCGTGACTGGTCAACCACTTCCGTTGATAAGTACTGGAGGAACATCAATTTGGATGACATTTATGGCTTTAGGAATTGTTTTAAGTGTTAGTGTCAATAAAAATAGTAAAGAAAATAATGAGACCAATAACCCTTTAAATATTTTAGGTGAAGAAATATAAATTTTTAATTTCTGGTGGAGGAACTGGCGGTCACATATACCCTGCTATTTCAATTGCAGATGAATTATCAATGAATTTTCATTCATCAGAAATTTTATTTGTTGGTTCTAATCAAAGAATGGAAATGAAAAAAGTACCTGAAAGGGGTTATAATATCATCGGTTTATGGATTAGTGGAATTAAAAGAAAATTGCATTTTACAAATTTATTAATTCCATTCAAATTGCTACACAGCTTAATTAAATCATATTTCATAATAAAAAAGTTTAAACCTGATTTTGTAATTGGAACCGGCGGATTTGCAAGCGGTCCAGTTCTGTATGTAGCCTCCAAACTTAATCTACCAACCCTTATTCAAGAACAAAATTCTTATGCAGGACTCACTAATAAAATATTATCAAAGTCGGTTGAAACCATTTGTGTTGCTTATGATGGTATGAGCAAGTACTTTCCAGTAAATAAAATATTCTTCACTGGAAATCCTGTAAGGAAAGAAATTTTTGAAACAAAAACTTCAAAAAAAGAATCTGATATTTTTTTTAATATAACAAGGCCCAATAAAGTTTTATTGGTTTTAGGGGGAAGTTTAGGAGCCAAAAATATTAATGAATTTATTTCAAAAAATATAGATTTTTTTAATAACTACAAAATTGAAATTATTTGGCAATGTGGAAATATGTATTATGATTCTTACAAAAAATATAATTCAAAAAAAATTAAAGTGTTTCCATTCTTAAAAAATATGAATAAAGCCTATAGCTCTGCAGATTACATAATTTCAAGATCTGGTGCTAGTGTGATATCTGAATTATGTATTGTCGCTAAGCCAGTAATTTTTATACCATCACCAAATTTGGCGGAAGATCATCAAACTAAAAACGCATTAAATATTGTAAATAAAAATGCCGCAGTGATGGTAAAAGAAAAAGATTTAAATGAGACATTTTTTAAAGTATTTGATAAAGTAATTAATAATGAAAAATTTAGCAATGAGCTTTCTAAAGCTATGAAGCTATTAGCTATGCCTCAAGCTACAAATAAAATAATTGAAAAAGTTAAGACAAGATTAAAAAATGGAAATAAATTACAGTAAAATATATTTTATTGGAATAGGAGGAATTGGAATGTCTGCAATAGCATTATATTTTTTAAATAGAGGAAAATTAGTTGGAGGATATGATAAAACCAAAACAGATTTAACTTTAAGTTTATCTAACAAGGGAGCCCTAATTAATTACGAACAAAAATTGAATAAAATACCATCAGAATTTAAAGATAGTACGAATACTTTAGTTGTTTATACACCTGCTATTTTTTCAGATAATATTCTATTAGATTATTTTATAAAAAATGATTTTGATGTTTTAAAAAGAGCGCAAACTTTAGGTCTTATTTCTCAAAATAAATTTTGTATTGCAATTGCAGGCACTCATGGAAAAACAACAACTTCAACAATTTTATCACATTTGCTTTTAGAAAACAACATTAGTTTTACATCTTTTATTGGTGGAATCTCAGAAAATTATAATAGTAATTTAATTGATAATGGACAAGATATTATTTTGGTTGAAGCCGACGAATTTGATAGATCATTTTTATACTTAAAACCCAATATAGCTTGCATAACATCAATTGATGCAGACCATATGGATATATATGGTTCCAACTCCGATTTACAAAATTCATTTAAGGAATTTGCTGGAAATTTAGAAAAAGATGGTGTGCTTTTTAAGAATTTTAATTTACCAATTAATGGAGTTGATTATGGTTTTAATTCAAAAGCAGAGTATTCAATAATTAATTATAGAATTGAAAATGATTCCTCTTGTTTTGATATAAAATACTCGGACTCAATATGTGAAAATATTAAATTTAAAATGCCTGGGAAACATAATGTAAGTAATGCATTAGCAGCATTTGCAATTTGTAAAAACCTAAAAATAAATGACAAAGATTTAGTAAAATCATTTGGAACATTTAAAGGAGTAAAAAGAAGGTTTAGTTATGTGTTAAGATCACCTAAAATACTAATTGATGATTATGCTCATCACCCAAATGAAATTAAAGCTGTTCGCGAATCTGTTTTTGCTTTATACCCTAACAAAAAAATTATGGTAGTATTTCAACCACATTTGTTCTCAAGGACAAAGGACTTTATGGATGATTTTGCAAGAGAACTATCAAAATTTAGTCAAATAGTATTAATAGATATATATCCAGCCAGAGAAAGACCTATCAAGGGAATTAGCTCAAAAGAATTATTAGATAGAATCATTAATGACAATAAAAAATTACTTAAAAAAATTGATTTGAAAGATTATATTTCAAAATCAGATGCGGAAGTAATAGTCGTAATGGGAGCCGGTGATATTTCGGTTGAAGTAGAAAAAATTAAAAATGCAATACTAAATTAAAATGAAATTTAGAGTACTTAAATTATTAATAATGTTGTTCTTAATTACTTTTTTGATGGCTTTCAGTATTGTTAGAAATGGCGATAGAGAAATTGATTTTTCTAATATAAATTATCTTGACTCTAAATTTAAGTTTATATCAATAGAATCGGTTGATAAAATGTTAAAACAAAGTGATTCTATTTCTTTAAAGCTTGTAAAAAGAGATTTAAATTTGAAAAGTATTGAGAAAATAATTATTAAAAATTCGTTTATAAGTTCTGTTGATGTTTCTTTAGAATTAAATGGTGAACTTGGTGTTAGATTTGTTGAGAAAGAACCTGTTTTTAGAGTATTAAATGATGATTACTATATTGATTTAAGTGGAAGCATAATGCCATTATCAGAAAATTATTCCGAAAGAATCCCGTTAATTTTAAGTGAGGTTAATTCCACTGAATTAAAGAGTTTAGGGATGTTGGGCAATTATTTTAAAAATGACATTTTTTTTAGTAATCACATAACAGGTTTAGAAATAATTGATAATGAATTTTTGTTTCATGTCAATAACTTTAAGTATTTAATTAAAATGAAAGATTTAAGTGACTTTAAATCTCGTTTTAATAATTATAAAGTGTTTTATAAAACTGTTATTAATGATAGTATTTTGGTTAAATTAAAATCAATTAATTTGAATTTTAAAAACCAAGTAATTGTTCAAAAGAGGTAATATGGAAGGAAAAAATTTATTTGTTGGATTAGATATTGGTACTACTAAAATTGTAGCAATGATAGGATCTTTGAACGAGTATAATAAGTTAAAAATTATCGGGATTGGAAAGTCAAAGAGTTTAGGTGTCCACAGAGGAGTAGTAAATAATATTACCCAAACTATTCAATCAATTCAAGCTGCTATAAGTGAGGCTGAAGCAGATTCATCTGAAAAAATTGAGAAAGTTATAGTTGGAATAGCTGGCCAGCATATAAGAAGTCTTCAACATAGTGATTACATTACGAGAATAAACTCAGATCAAGTTATTGATAAAGATGATTTAGAAGGCTTGATTAATCAAGTTTATAAACTGGTTATGCTTCCTGGAGAAGAAATTATTCATGTTCTTCCTCAAGAATATAAAGTTGATGGTCAAGGAGAAATTAAAGAACCTATGGGAATGTTTGGTGGAAGATTAGAGGCTAATTTTCATGTTGTAGTTGGTCAAGTTTCGTCCATTAAAAATATTGCTAGATGTATAAAGAGTGCTGGTATTGATTTTGAGGGTATTACTTTAGAGCCCATAGCATCAGCTGACGCAGTTCTAAGTAATGAAGAAAAAGAAGCTGGTGTAGCTTTAATTGATATTGGAGGAGGAACTACTGACTTAGCAATTTTTAAAGATGGTATAATTAGACACACATCAGTAATTCCGTTTGGTGGTAATATTATAACTGAAGATATTAAAGAAGGCTGTTCAATAATTGAAAAGCAAGCTGAACTATTAAAAGTTAAGTTTGGATCAGCTTGGCCTGGTGAGAATAAGGAAAATGAAATTGTTTCAATCCCTGGCTTAAGAGGTAGAGAACCTAAAGAAATTACTCTTAAAAATTTATCTAAAATAATTCACGCTAGAGTAGTTGAAATTATTGAACAAGTTTATATTGAAATTAAAAACTATGGCCACGAAGAACAGAAAAAAAAGTTAATAGGAGGAATTGTGTTAACAGGGGGAGGGAGTCAACTTAAACATTTAAAACAGCTTGTCGAATACATTACAGGAATGGACACTAGATTAGGATATCCAAGTGAACATCTAGCTGGTAATAATTCAATTGAAATTTCAAGTCCAATGTATGCTACCGCTGTTGGACTAGTAATGAATTCAACTAAAGTTAAAAAGATTAATAAAAACGAAGAATCAGAAAATAATATTGAATTAAATAACAATGAAATTGAGAGTGAAACTATTGAAAGAACTACCATATTTGAAAGATTCACACAATCACTAAAAACTTTTTTAGATAACGCTGAATAAAAAAATAATTATGCAATTAAATCCAGAAATTAATAACCTCCCTTTTGATTTACCAAAAAATCAAAGTAACGTAATTAAAGTTATTGGAGTTGGAGGAGGAGGTAGTAATGCTATAAATTACATGCACTCAAAGGGAATTAAGGGTGTGGATTTCGTAGTTTGTAACACAGATTCTCAGGCTTTAGAAAGTAGTCAGGTTGAGAATAAAATTCAACTAGGAATAACATTAACTGAGGGATTAGGAGCAGGTGCAAATCCAGAAATTGGAGAAAAAGCTGCTGTTGAGAGCTTTGATGATATTAGAAAAATGTTTGAAACTAATACCAAAATGGTTTTTATAACAGCAGGTATGGGAGGAGGAACTGGTACTGGAGCAGCTCCAATTATTTCAAAACTTGCCAAAGAAATGAATATTCTTACAGTAGGAATCGTAACAATGCCTTTCCAATTTGAAGGTAAAATTCGATCTGAACAAGCACAAATAGGGGTAAACAAATTAAGAAAACAAGTAGATGCATTAATTGTAATAAACAACAATAAATTAAGAGATATCTATGGAAATCTGGGATTCAAAGAAGGATTCGCTAAAGCCGATGAAGTATTGGCTACAGCATCCAAGGGTATTGCTGAAGTTATTACACATCATTACACTCAAAATATTGATTTAAAAGATGCTAAAACAGTTTTAGAAAATAGTGGAAATGCTATTATGGGTTCTTCTACAGCATCTGGGTCTAAAAGATCGCTTGAAGCCATTTCATCTGCCCTTGATTCTCCTTTGTTAAATGATAATAGAATAACCGGAGCCAAAAACGTTTTACTTTTAATAGTTTCTGGAACCGAGGAAATTACAATTGATGAGATAGGTCTAATTAATGACTACATACAGGAAAGAGCTGGTCATGGTGCTAATATAATTATGGGTATAGGAGATGATGAATCTCTTGAAAGTTCTATTTCAGTTACAGTAATCGCCACTGGATTTGATCCCAATCAACAACAAGAAATTATTCATGCAGATCCTAAAAAAATCATTCATAGTTTAGACGATAATAATGAAATTGTACAGAACTTTGATAATAAAAAAGAGAAAAAAATTCCTTTACAATTTGATTTTTCATCAGATTCAATTGATTTTAAAAATACAGATGTTTCATTCAACTCTGTTGAAGAAAACAATAGTAATATTGAAAATACAGATGTAGATAATACCATAATAGACTCTAAAGTAAATGTTAATGATATAGAGGTTACTTGTGAGGAAATTAATTTAGATTTTATTAAGGAGGAAGAAATTGAAATTGAAGACGTTAATACTAAAATAAATGAATTCGAAGTTATAGATCCAGAACTAGTTGAACCGGTTGATCAAGTTTCTTTAGATTTTGATATGCCAATTGCAAAGAATAATGATTACTCTGAAAAAATTGTTCATGAGCTAATAGAGGATGTTAATGAAATTATTGTCAATGATCCAATACACATAATCCCTGTTAACCAAGTTGATGGTTCTGAAATTAAAAAATCTGGAATTGATGATTATTCAAAATTAAAGGAGACGAATGAATTCTCAGATTTGAAAGAAAGTAAGAGAGTAATTAACCCAATAAACAGTTCCATAGCTGATGGACTGGCTAAAAGAACAGAAGATAGAAAAATAAAACTTAAAGAATATAATTATAATTTTAATAAAGCTAAAAGAATTTCAGAAATGGAAAAAGAACCTGCCTTTAAACGTGCAGGAGTAAATTTAGAGGATGCGGAACTCGAAAAAGCATCTCGAACCAGTGTAAGTGAAGATACAAACGGAGAAATCAACTTAAGAACAAATAATTCATTTTTACATGATAATGTAGATTAATTTAATTTTAATAAAATTTGATGACATTAATAGAAAAAATATCGGAAGCAATAAAAGCTTCAATGAAAGAAAAAGACACTATTTCACTAGAATCCCTTAGGGCTGTTAAATCTGCATTACTTTTGGCTCAAACTCAAAAAGGCAACTCATCTGGCATTTCAGCTGATGAGGAAATTAAAATTTTACAAAAGTTAGTTAAGCAAAGAAAAGAAAGTGCTGAGATTTATATTTCTCAAAATCGTTCTGAACTTGCTGAAGTTGAAATTAAGCAATCAAAAATAATAGAACGTTTTTTACCCAAACAATTAAGTCCTGAAGAGGTTGAAAAAATTGTTTCAGAGTTAATAAATAAAACTGGGGCATCTGGGATGAAAGATATGGGAAAAATTATGGGAATGGCGTCCAAACAATTATCTGGCGTGGCAGATGGTAAGACTATTTCTAACATAGTACGAAGCAAGCTTTCTTAATTAAAAATGGCTCAGTAGTTCAACTGGATAGAATATCAGATTTCGGCTCTGAGGGTTGGGGGTTCGAATCCTCCCTGGGTCACCATACATACCTCACTTTATTTGTGAGGTTTTTTATAAGTTTTATTAAAAAGTAAATAAAACCTTACATTATTAAAAAATATTTATATACTTGTAAAGTAAACATTACAAAATATAAAAATGAAAAAACAAAAAAAACATAATAGAATTGTTATAGCTTGGACAATTCTTTGGTTAATAAGCTTTGCAATATTAAATATAGGACCTAATCAATATTGGGAAAACACCACAATTACAATTATTACTGCCTTGACAAATTTTAGTTTAATTATTGCAATCTTGAACGCAAGTAAAAATCAGTTTGATGATTACGATGAATTTCAAAAAACTATTCAATTAAAAGCTTTAGCTCTAACTTTATTCCTGACTATTTTTATAGGCCTGTTTTATATGGGGGTTCATGAATCAGGGTTGCTTAAATCAGAGCCTAGGATTCATTATTTGGTAGTCTTTTCATCTATAACATATATATTCTCTACAATTTTTATTTTTAAAAAATATCAATGAAAAATAGAGTCAAAGAATTTAGAAAGAATCAAAAATTAACTCAAGAAGAACTCGCTCAGTTAATTGGAATTTCTAGACAAGCAATAAATGCTATTGAAAAGGAAAAATTTGATCCAAGTTTACCTACTGCTTTTAAAATGGCAAAACTATACAAAACGTCAATCGAGACTCTCTTTTTATATTATGAAAAATAAATCAATAATTAATTTGTAGAAAATTTATATATGCAAATTGAATAGTATTCCTCATTTGGTTTTAGAAGCGTACTAGGGAAATTGTCCTGGTTAGGACTGTTTGGAAAATGTTGAGTTTCAAGACAAAATGCGGATCTTTTTTTATAAGATTTATCGTGTTTCCCAATAGTACCACTTAAAAAGTTACCACCATAAAACTGCATTCCAGGTTCATTAGTATAGACCTCTAATATTCTTCCAGATTCTTTTTCAAAAACTTTTGCTGCAATTATTTTTTCGGACTGTGAATTGTTAAGTACATAATTGTGATCGTATCCTTTTCCATAATTTAATTGATTATTATCTTGATTAATTCTCTTTCCTATTGCTGTTGGTAAGCTAAAATCAAATGGGGTATTTGCAACTAATTCTATATTACCTGTTGGAATTAGTGTTTCATCAACAGGAGTAAATGAATTAGCATTTATGTAAAGCAAGTGTTCATTAATTGTTTCGTTTCCTGCTCCCAGTAAATTAAAGAAAGAATGATGTGTTAAATTAACATGTGTGGATTCGTCTGTTTTAGCAAAGTATTCTATTTTCAACTCATCATCGTTATTTAAATGATATATAATCTTAATATTTAAATTACCTGGATATCCCTCTTCCATATTTTTTGAGAAGTAATTTAGTTCTAAAGTTTGATTGTCAATTTGTTTTGTATTCCATACAACATCACCAAATCCCATATTTCCACCATGAAGGTGATTTAATCCATTATTTTTTTCTAAAGAATATTCTTTATCATTAATGATGAACTTACCTTCCTTTATTCTGTTTCCATATCTTCCTATTGTTGCGCCAAAATACTTTTCTTTGGCATTGATATAATCATCAATATTGTCAAATCCCAAAACAATATCATCAAAATTTCCATTATTATCGGGGACCCACAAGGAAACAACTCTAGCTCCGTAATTCGTGATTTCACTAACTAAACCATTTCTATTTTTTAACACATAAATAGTAGTTTCTTTTCCGTTTATATTTTTAAAAAAGTCATTTTTATTTAATAGTTTAATTTCTGTTTTCATATTACAAGATTGATTTAAAAACAAGCAGCATATTAATAAAAAATAAAATCTATTTTTCATCAAAATTATTTTTATAATTTAACCGACTTGGTTATTTCTAGAAATTTCTTTGGTGCTGTTACAATGTTTAAAAATTGAAATTTCATTTCAATTGAGTCCAATATTTCCTTCGTTTTAATAGTAACGTTTAACTCTCCTTTTGCTGGGACTTCTAAAAAGGAATTATAGCTATGAAATGTATACTCACCTAAATATTTTAATTTGAAAGGAACTACACTATGATTTTTAATATTTACTGTAACTATTTTTTTATAATAACCTTTACTACTAATTGTCATGTTTTCTTCAATCACAGGCAAAATATTTTCCTCTTTTCCAATTAGCATATTTTTATGCCAAACAAAAGTTTTTTGATTAAATAAAGCATCTCTTATACTTTTAATAGTTCTATTTTTAGAAATTATAAATGTAATTGGACGATGTCCCCCATCATTTTTTTTATATTCCCAATCAATTAGTCCATGAATATCACTAGTTCCCATGATAGTTAAATTATTTGAAAGAGCAATTTCTAAAGCTTCCTCAGAATAGGTGTTTTCATTTACAACTTCTATTCCATGAAATAATTTTTCATTAAGTAATTCCCTATGTAAGGGATCTAGTCTAGCTATACCATCGTCTCTGTTTTCTACCCAATTTGGATGGTTCCAAAAAACAAAAGCACCTTGGTTATTAGCTTCTTGTATTGCTATTTTACCATCAGGGTTTAAAAGTGGATTAGCATCTTTTATGAAGATCGCATTAAAATGACCAGGTGGCATTGGTTTAGTAATTTCTGTACCGTTAACAACGGTTAATGCCTCTTCTTTTTGTAATAACCCTTTAGAAACTATGTAAGATCTATTTCTGTCTGGGATAATTATGTCATTTCTGTAACTTAAATATTCTAAATGCTCAGTTAAAGATATTAAATCAAGGCTATCTCTTCTTGCCTCTTTAACCCTAATACTTGGCCATACTTCACCATCTGAAAACACACTGTGTATATGTAAATCAGAAGAAATCAGAAAGTTACCTTTAGAACTTTTAAAAAATACTTTTCTTTTTTGGGAATAAGAATTGAAAGTGATTAAAATTATTAATATTAAAGTCAAGTTTTTCATGATTTATTTTTTATTATTATTAATCTTTTCTTTCATTAATTTATGAATAATTTTAGTATTTTTAGATGCCAACATTCATTAAAATGAAAAACATTTTCTGCTCATATTTATTAATTATTTTTTTAACAATAAGTTCATGTGCGTCTGTACGAATACTATCGCCTGAAACACACAATCATAATTATCCTAAAAAAGAAATTAAAAATGATAATAAAACAGTGATAGGTGGAAGTAAATTAGATTATAAAGATTTGTTTAATGGAAAAGATTTAAGTGGTTGGATAGTCTATGGAACTGAAAAATGGTATGTAGAAGATGGACTTTTAGTTTGTGAAAGTGGCCCTGACGCGAAATATGGTTATTTAGGAACTGAAAAGTTTTATAAAAATTTTATTTTAAATCTTGAATTTAAACAAGAAGCAAATGGAAATAGTGGAGTATTTTTTAGATCTACTGTCGATGGAACTAAAATTAGCGGTTGGCAAGTTGAAGTGGCTCCTCCAGGATTATTTACGGGTGGAATTTACGAATCATATGGAAGAGGGTGGCTGATAAAGCCTCTTGATGGTAAAGATTCTTCTTTAAAAATGGGGGACTGGAATAAGTTAACAATTAAAGTATATGAAGATTCTGTAACTACTTTTCTTAATGGTAAACAAATGATTACTTATTCTGATGAAAAAATAGGTGATGCAGATGGAAGAATAGCTTTACAAATTCACGATGGCGGAGGAATAAAAGTAAAATGGAAAAATATTAGAATTCATGAGTTTAAAAAATCTGATTTAGTTATTAATTTTTAAATATTTTTCCCGAGGAGTGGTCTTTTAATGCACCAGTTACGCTTTTTAAACAATTAATTTTCCCCTCACTTTTTAGAAGTCCCATATACGCAAAAATCATAGCTTCTTTAAAATCTATTAATTTTTTTTCTGGTACTACTAATTCATGCTTTATTTTTCTTTTTATAGAATCAATTAAGGTTTTATTATAAGTGCCTCCACCAGTTACTAATATTTTATTTTTTGAAAAATTAGAAATAGTTCTATTAATTTGGTGAGAGACATGTTCTATATATGTTTTTAAAACATCTTCAGGTTTCAACATGTAATTTTCTATTAATGGTAATACTTTTGAGTTAACAAATTCAATTCCTAAAGACTTTGGTCCCGATCTTTTATAAAACTCCATTTCGTTAAGTTCATTAAAAAGACTATTATTTACATTACCTTCTCTTGAAAATTTACCATTTTTGTCATAGTCTAGACCTAGTTTTTTTGAATAATAATTCAAAACGGTATTAACAGGGCTGATATCAAAAGCTTTAATTCCATCTAATTCTTTTATAGATATATTTGAAAACCCACCTAGATTTAGACAAAATTTATAATTTGAAAAAAGATCTAAGTCTCCTATAGGAACTAATGGGGCACCCTGTCCATTATACTTAATGTCTTGAGTTCTAAAATCACAAATAACTTTTAGCTTGGTGTTTTTATTAATTATATATCCATTTCCAATTTGTAGAGTTATTTTCTTTTTTGGATTATGGAAAATTGTATGACCATGAGAGGATATTAAATCAATTTGAGATATAGAGAATTCTTCTTTAAATTTTTTTATGTAATAAGTTAATAATTCACCAAAATCATTATCAAGCTTAATTAGTTCCTCCTTGTTTAAAAAAATTGCTTTTTTTAATTTTTTTATCCATACATTATCATATTTAAATGTTTTTGCATGAGTAATTTTATATTTTTTAAAATTACTTTTTTCAAACGAAACTAAACATAAATCTACACCATCTAAAGATGTGCCACTCATAAGACCTATCACGTTTACGTAATTACTACACATATTTAATAATTGTGTTATTAAATTAAATAAAATAAGTAATAAACTAATTTATAAGGGCAGAAAGATCACTTATTGTGTTGGTTGGATTTTCTGATTTAAATACAAAACTACCAGCAACAAGAACATCAGCTCCTTGTTCAATTAATTTTTTTGCATTTTTAGAATTGACACCACCATCAATTTCAATTAGTGCATTTGAGTTACTAATATTGATTAATGATTTAAGATCTACAACTTTCTTATAAGTGTTTTCAATAAATGACTGGCCACCAAAACCTGGATTGACACTCATTAAACAAACTAAATCAATTTCATTTATAATTGACTCTAATGAAGATATTGGGGTGTGCGGGTTTAAAGCTACTCCAGCTTTCATTCCAAGATTTTTAATTCTTTGAACAGTTCTGTGTAGATGTGTGCATGCTTCAGCGTGAACTGTTAATACGTTAGCCCCTAGTTTAGAAAAATTTTCTAAATAATTATCAGGGTTAACTATCATTAAATGAACATCTAATGGTTTCTTTGAATGTTTCTTTAAAACATTCATTATAGGCGTTCCAAAAGAAATATTTGGAACAAAAACACCATCCATTACATCAATATGAAACCAGTCTGCTTTACTTTTATTAACCATTAAAATCTCATTTTCGAGATTTCCAAAGTCACATGCCAGCATAGAGGGTGCAACTAATTTCATTTAACCTAAATAAGTTTTCAAAATTTTACTTCTTGAGGTATGTTTTAACCTTCTGATAGCTTTTTCCTTAATTTGTCTTACTCGCTCTCTTGTTAAATCAAATGTCTCTCCAATTTCTTCTAGTGTCATGGCGTGCTTTTCTCCAAGTCCAAAATATAATCTAACAACATCAGCTTCTCTGGGAGTTAAGGTCTCTAGTGCTCTTTCAATTTCAGTTCGTAAAGATTCATGAAGAAGATTTTTATCAGGGTTAGGAGATTCACCACTTCTTAAAACATCATAGAGGTTTGAATCTTCTCCTTCAACAAGGGGAGCATCCATTGAGACATGTCTTCCAGAATTTTTCATTGATTCTTTAACATCTGAAATTGTCATATCCAACTCTTTGGCAATTTCTTCAGCAGAAGGAACTCTTTCATTAGCTTGCTCTAAGAAAGCGTACATCTTATTAATTTTATTAATTGAGCCAATTTTATTTAATGGAAGTCTTACAATCCTTGATTGTTCAGCAAGGGCTTGAAGAATTGATTGACGAATCCACCAAACAGCATAAGAAATGAACTTAAAACCTCTTGTTTCATCAAATCTTTTTGCAGCTTTAATAAGACCCAAGTTACCCTCATTAATAAGATCAGGTAATGTAAGTCCTTGATTTTGATATTGCTTGGCAACTGAAACTACAAATCTAAGATTAGCTTTTGTTAATTTATCTAATGCATTTTCATCACCTGCTCTAATTTTTTGAGCTAACTCTACTTCCTCTTCAGCAGTAATTAAATCAACTTTTCCAATTTCCTGCAAATACTTGTCTAAAGAAGCAGTTTCTCTGTTGGTAACTTGTTTTGTAATTTTTAATTGTCTCATTGAAATGTGTTAAAGTTATTATACGTTAAAATGTATAAAAAGGTTACAATTTGTTTAAAAAAACAAGAAATAACAGAAAAACTAATTATCTATTGTTTCTATTTCTGCTATCTCTCCCTCTGTTATCAGATCTTGGTGGTCTAGCAGGTCTTTCAATATATCCTTCAGGTTTTTCTAATAAAGCTTTTCTAGAAACCTTTTCTTTTCTAGTTCTAGGATCTACGCCAAAATATTTAACCTCTAATTCATCACCAAGTTTTAATACATCACTTACATTGTTAGTCCGTTCCCAAGCAATTTCACTTACATGCAATAAGACTTCGTTTCCAGGAGCTTCTAAGTATTCAACTACTGCTCCAAAATCAAGCATTTTAATAACTTTAACTTTGTAAGTATTTCCTTTTTCAGGTTTAAATAACAAAGAATCAATTTTTGCTAATACTTCATCAATTCCCTCTTGTTCAGTTCCAAGAATTTCAACAATTCCTTCTTCTGTATCAGGATCTTCATTAATTACTATAGTGCAACCTGTAGTTTTTTGCAATTCTTGAATAACTTTTCCTCCAGGACCAATAAAAGGACCTATAAATTCATTCGGAATTCTACTAGTTACCATTTTGGGAGAGTGTGATTTAACATCTGCATTAGGTTTTTCTATTGTCTCGGCTATTTTGTTTAAAATATGGAGCCTTCCATCTCTAGCTTGTTTCAGGGCATTGACCAAAATTTCATATGATAATCCTTTGATTTTAATATCCATTTGACAAGCAGTAATACCTTCGTTAGTACCTGTTACTTTAAAATCCATATCACCTAAGTGGTCTTCATCACCAAGAATATCACTAAGAACTGCGTACCTTTCTCCATCAGAAATTAGACCCATGGCAATTCCTGAGACAGGACGTTTGATTTGCACTCCGGCATCCATTAATGCCATTGTTCCAGAACAAACTGTAGCCATTGATGAAGATCCATTTGATTCAAGAACTTCACTAACAACTCTTACGGTATAAGGGCAGTCTTCAGGTATCATTCCTTTTAATCCTCTTTGAGCTAAGTTACCATGACCAACTTCTCTTCTTGAAGTTCCTCTTAGTGGTCTAGCCTCTCCAGTACAAAAGGGAGGAAAATTATAGTGTAAATAAAATGTTTCTTCACCTTCATAGGATGGCATATCAATCTTATTTGCTTCTCTAGAAGTTCCTAATGTAACAGTTGCTAGTGCTTGAGTTTCCCCTCTTGAGAATATTGCAGAGCCATGAGTTGAAGGTAAATAATCGACTTCGCTCCATATATCTCTGATTTCGTCAGTTTTTCTACCATCTAGTCTTAATCCTTCACTCAAGGTAAGTTCTCTGATAGCTTCTTTCTGCGATTTATTAAAATATTTTCCAATTAATTTTCCATTTTCTTCAATTTCTTCTTCACTAAAAGATGCCTTAACTTCTTCTTTTAAGTCTGAAAAAGCTAAGCTACGCTCAGCTTTTGAAGTACCTTTTTTAGCTATTGCATAACATTTATCATAACAAGCATCATGAATAGTTTTGGCTAATTCCTCATTTTCAGTGCTAGTTTCATATTCTCTAACTTCTTTTCTACCAACTGCATTTGCCAATCTTTCTTGAGCTTGTATTTGAATTTTTATAGATTCGTGAGCAAACTTTATAGCATCTGCCATTTCTTCTTCACTACATTCATCCATTTCTCCCTCAACCATCATAACTGAATCGGCTGAAGCACCTACCATTATTTCAATATCTGCATCAGCTAATTGAGCTCTACTTGGATTGATTACAAATTTACCATCAACTCTAGCTACTCTTGCTTCAGAAATTGTACATTCAAAAGGAAAGTCACTAAGTTGTATTGCAGCAGAGGCAGCAAGACCTGCTAAAGCATCTGGCATTACATTTTCGTCATGTGACATCAATTGAATCATAACTTGGACTTCCGAATGATAATCTTTTGGAAATAATGGACGTAGCACCCTGTCTACCAATCTCATGGTAAGTACTTCTCCGTCACTTGGTCGAGCTTCTCTTTTAAAAAATCCACCAGGATATCTTCCCGCAGCAGCAAATTTTTCTCTGTAATCAACAGTTAGTGGAAGGAAATCGACATTAGATGCTTCATAATTAGAAACGACAGTACATAAAAGCATTGCCTTCCCCATTTGAACGACAACAGATCCATGGGCTTGTTTAGCAAGCTTTCCAGTTTCTAGGGTAATTTTTCGTCCATCACCTAAATCGATGGACTCATTGTAAGTTTTAATTTTCATATTTTTCATTAATTAATTAAGGTGTTGTGTCTTAAAAGTAGAATACCAATGAAAAACTATGTAAAAAATATCTATTTACGCAGATTAAGTTTCTTAATAATTTCTCTGTAACGAGTAATATCTTTATTTTTTAAGTAGCTAAGCAAACTTTTTCTTTTACCAACCATCATAACCAAAGATCTTTCAGTATTAAAATCTTTACGATTTTTTTTAAGGTGTTCAGTTAAATGATTTATTCTAGCTGTAAATAAAGCGATTTGACCCTCAGCAGATCCAGTATCTGAATCTGACTTTCCGTGTTTTTTAAAAATTTCTTTTTTGTTTTCTTTAGATAAATACATGCCAATATTTTTGTAAATAATTCTTATGTAACCAATATTTATTTATTGGAGGCGCAAATATAGGATTAAATTTTGAAAAGAAACAATTATAAATTATTTGTTCTAACAGGGTTGTTAAGTATCAAATCAAAATATAGATTAATTTTTTCTTTAAGTTGAGTTCTTGGAGTAATAAAATCTAAAAATCCGTGTTCTAATAAAAATTCAGATTTTTGGAAACCATTTGGTAAATCTTTTCCAGTAGTATCTTTAACAACCCTCGGGCCCGCAAAGCCAATTAAAGCCCCTGGTTCAGAAATATTAATATCCCCTAACATAGCAAAAGACGCAGTTGTACCACCCGTAGTTGGATCTGTACATAACGAGACATACGGAATTTTTCGGTTTGATAGTTGAGCAATTTTTGCCGAAGTTTTTGCCATTTGCATTAGTGAGATAGCACCTTCCATCATTCTGGCCCCTCCAGACTTTGATATTATAATTAATGGAATTTTTTTTGAAATAGCTTGATCAACAGCTCTACTAATTTTTTCTCCAACAACTGAACCCATTGACCCACCAATATATCTAAAATCCATACAAGCGATGACTACATTTTTTCCCATTGATTTTCCAACAGCGATACGAATAGCGTCTTTCAAACCAGTGTTTTTTTGAGCTTCTTTAGTTCTTTGTTTGTATGGTTTATTATCTAAAAATTTTAGAGGATCTTTGGAGGATATATTAGGATCAATTTCTTTAAATTTATTATCAAATAAAATTTTAAAGTACTCTTCACTTCCAATTCTTAAATGAAAACCATCCTCTGGAGAAACAAAAGAGTTTAGTTCTAATTCTTCTTTATCAATAATTTTACCTGTGGGTGTTTTATGCCAAAGACCTTCGGGAGTGTCTTTTTTTTCCTTAGTAGAGGTCTTAATTCCTTTATTCGTTCTATTAAACCATGCCATTTTAAAGGTTTTTTTTCAAATATAAGAAACCTAATTTATTAGAGCGTATTTACATTATTTAAATCATGAAAAGCTTTAGTTAATCTGTCCTTAAAACTATTTTCTGCTTTTCTAAGCCAAACTCTGGGATCATAATATTTTTTATTTGGAATATCGGATCCATCTGGGTTGCCAATTTGATTTTTTAAATAATCTTGATTACTATTAAAATAATCTCTAACGCCACTCATAAATGCATATTGCATGTCAGTGTCAATATTCATTTTTATTGCTCCGTAATCGATTGCCTCTCTAATTTCATTAATTGAAGAACCTGAACCGCCATGAAAAACAAAATCAATTGTATTATTAGGTAAATTGAATTTTTGGGAAACATAATCTTGAGAGTTTTTTAAAATTTTTGGAGTTAGTTTCACATTTCCAGGTTTATATACTCCGTGAACATTTCCAAATGCAGCCGCAATTGTAAATCTTTTACTTATTTTCGAAAGTTCCTCGTATGCGTATGCTACTTCTTCAGGTTGTGTGTATAATTTTGAATCATCAATATCGGTATTATCAACGCCATCTTCCTCACCACCGGTAATTCCAAGTTCAATTTCAAGAGTCATACCTATTTTATCCATTCTCTTTAAGTATTCTTTACAAATAGAAATATTTTCTTCAATGGGCTCTTCAGAAAGATCAATCATGTGTGAACTAAAAAGTGATTTCCCAGTCAATTCAAAATTTTTCTCACTAGCATTAAGTAATCCATCAATCCATGGAAGTAGTTTTTTTGCAGCATGATCAGTGTGAAGGATTACAGGAACATTATAAGCTTTTGAAAGTTCGTGAACATGTCTAGCACCAGCAATAGCACCATTTATCGCCGCATTTTGATTTTCATTGGACAATCCTTTTCCAGCATTAAAAATAGCACCACCATTTGAAAATTGAATTATAACAGGTGCATTTAATGAAGACGCAGTTTCTAAGACACCATTAATTGTGTTAGATCCAATTACATTAACCGCAGGTAAAGCGAATTTTTTTTCTTTTGCTAAACAAAATATCTTTTGAACTTCATCGCCTGTTGCTACACCAACTTTAATAGATTCCATATTGATTGTTTAATTTTAGGAGGCTAAATTAATAAGAAATATTGATTTAGAAAGGATAATTTAAGCCTATATTAAAAACAGCTTTGTTGAGTTTAAAATCAGTCATCCATCTATCATTTGAATCTAGAACGGGATTATAAGCTTTTAGTCCCATATCGAGTCTCAGGACAAAGTAACCTACATTGTATCTAATACCAAAACCAGTTCCAATGGCTAACTCATTTAAATCCTTTAAACCATTAAATGTTCTTTTGGGATCTTGTGTGTCGTCAAAAACATTCCAAATATTTCCAATATCAGTAAAAATTGCTCCATCAAGCTTTCCAAATAATCCAAATCTGTATTCAATATTAAATGCAATTTTCATATTAGCTTCATTGAATTCACTAATCGCTCCACTGCTTCCGGGTCCTAATCTGTAAACTTCCCAGGCTCTGTTATCGTTTGAGCCACCAGAGAAAAATGATTTTGAAAATGGAATATTATCAGAATTACCAAAAGGCATGGCAATTCCGTAGTAGCCCCTAAATGCAAAGGTTGAGTTGGAAGAAATAGCCCAATGTTTTATGTAATTAAATTCAGTTTTGAAATATTGAGAATAAGCTAAGCCAAGAATTTTTTTGTTGTTGTACTGATCAACTTCAGCGTTAAATTGATTGGCAAAAAAATTAGTTAAAGTTCCAGCTAGTTCAAATTTAATTTTAAATTGAGAAAAGTTTTGATCAAAAAAACTTTTTCTATTATCAGAAATTAAACTGTAGCTAGATCCAATTATTAGATTGTTTGCAGTAAGCCTGTTACGCCTATCATTAATATAATTTACAGTATTAAAGTCATCTTCATTTAATGATAAGTTTCTGTTAATTACATCCTTAATAAAAGAATTTATTCCCTCAGGAATAGTCAATTTATTTAATGAATTAAAGTAGGAACTGTTTGTGTTGTTGTTTAATGCGATAGAGTTAATGGAATTAAAAGAGTTTGAATAAATATTAAAATAGTTAATACTGTTTTTATTATTAACCAGTTCAATATTTAGCAAGCCTAAGTTTATTTTTTTATCATTTAAATTTGTCCAGTTATAATTTAAATCAAACTTAAAACTTTGCCTGTCTAATCCGATGTTTGTTTGTTTTGAAGTTCCAAGACCAATGTAAGTATTTGGGTTGTAATCTAAATTAAGTGCTTTTTTAAGTTTGCTTGGAAGAAAAAGTCTAGGAAATTTAAGTCTTATATCAAATCCATACTCTGATATTGTTGTGTTTCCTGACTTTCCAAGCGTTCCTCTTGAACTAAATTCTAATCTTTCAGCACCTTTAAAAACATTACGACTAGTAAATGAAGTTTCAAAGGCGACACCAATATCTTCAATATTAGAGTGTTTAAGATCAAATCCAAATCCTAAAGAAAATCTTTTTTTTGGGTTTAACAATACATTAGCCTCTAATTCATTCTCAGAGTTTATTAAATAGTTATAGCTAACAGTCGGATATTGAAAATTTTCTAAGTTGTTAAGTTGCTTTATAGTATTAGACCTTTTTTGATCGCTATAGAAATCTCCTTTTTTAAAGGAGATTACATTTGTTAAGTTTTTTGGTTTATATCTTAACTTACCCTTATAAAAAATATTTATACCGTCAAAAACTATCGGATTTTTAAGCGTATCAGTTTTTAGTGAAAGTAAATTACTAGTATAAATATTTATATTTTTTATAAGATGAATTCTGTATTTATTTGAAGAATCTTCTAAAATATTTATTTGAACAGGAACTCTTAAATCTGTCCCTGTTGTGTCTCTTGAAACTTGAAACGATATAGAGCTTATTTGAAAGTTATATATTCCAGAGTTTTTAAAAAGATTATCTAATCTATTTCTCTCAGATTCAAAATCTAAAGTATTAAACGAATTGTTTTTCTTTAAAAAACTTTTGTCAATATTTTTTTGGTATAATGAGTCTAATAAGGGAGATTGAATATTAGACTTGATATTGTCTAAATAATATTGATTTCTTAATTCAATATTGTAAATTACTTTTCCGAATTTTTGATTTTTTTTATCAATTTCAATTCTCGATGAGATTTCAGAATCAAAATAACCGTTATTTTTAAAAAAAGATTTTAAATTCTCAATTGAAATATTAGTTTTTGTAGAATCAATTATTTGGAGTTCTTCACCATTTCTTTTTTTCCAATTATTAAAATCTTCAATATATTTTTTTATTTGTACAACTTGTTTTCTCGAAAAAACTTTTGTTATCCTTTTATTTCTTTTAGATTTTTTATTAATCCATTTATTAAATATTGAGTCCGAATTTTTTTTGGAAGATTCATATAATAATACCGACAATGGAATTCCGAACAGATAATTGTTTTTATTTTGAGTAATTAGAGGTTTTAAGGAATCTTTAGGAATTAATTTACCGTTTATCAAAATATCGTTTGATTTAAGTATAATCCCTTCGTTTTTTAAATTTTTTGAAATCATACAAGATTTCAAAAATGAGATCAAAAATATAAATAATAGTATTTTTGTAAAAAAATTTTTCACCGATAAAAATATATAATCAAAAATACACCTTTAAATATGGTTACCAAAAATGAAATAAAATTCATAAATAGCCTAAAGAAAAAAAAATCAAGAGATTTAAACGACTGCTTTGTTGTTGAGGGAAAAAAGTCAATTAGTGAATTTATAAATTCAAATTACGATATTGTTAAACTATATTCAATTAATAAATTTTTTTTTAAAAATATTGAAAATCATTTTCAGATTGATTATAAATTGTTGAAAAAAATAAGCTCATTAATCAATCCTGAAGATCATTTGGCAATTTTCAAAAAAAGGGAGATTAAATCCTTTGATTACAACAGTTTAATTATAGCTCTTGAGTCAATAAGAGATCCAGGAAATTTAGGAACAATCATTCGTACTTGTGAATGGTTTGGAGTTAAGCAAATTGTTTGTTCTAAAGATTCCGTTGATCTCTATAATCCAAAGGTTATTCAAGCTTCAATGGGTTCTTTTTCAAGAATAAACATAAATTATTTAGATTTAAAACCATTTTTGCAAGCTTCTAATCAAGAAATATTTGGGACTGCGCTTAAAGGTGAATCAATTTATGGACTTAAATCTAAAATTAACAGTGGAATTTTGATTTTTGGAAACGAGGCTAATGGAATCTCTTCAGAACTATTAGAAATAATTGACAAAAAAATTACTATTCCAAGATCAAAAAATCAACAATTTCCTGAGAGCTTAAATCTCGCTTCTTCATTGGCAATTTTTTTAAGTGAAATAAAAGGAAGATTTTCTTAATGGAAGGTTAGGTTAATAAAAATTCCCCTAGCACTAAATCTTTCAATATGACCAGTCCAAGGGCTATTTGGATCTTCATCAGGAACTATTTCATTTTTCAAAGAAAATAAACCTCTAATTGAGGGAGAAAACTTAAAATATTGCAAGTAAAAATCAATTCCAAAACCCAACTCATAATACATGGTGTTATTTTTTAATCTAAAAACATTGTTTTTATTATCTTCAGGTGAATTTTCATTGCTAGATAAATTAAATGAGGAAGAAATACCTCCAATTATGTAAGGCTTGTAATTACCAATCCTTTTTGCACTAAATTTTAGTAATAATGGTAAATGAATGTAGGTTGACTTAATCAACCTTATTGTATCACTATTTTGAGTAAACTTAGACCTTTCATTAAATTTTAGTGCTCCTTTATTAGTATGTAATCCAGGTTCAAAGCGAAGGTTTAAATATTCATTAATTCTAAGATCTCCAATTAAACCAATATTTAATCCAAACTCCTCTTCGACCTGAGTAGTATAGTTAGGATTTTCTTTATAATCAATTTTAAAATTGTATTGATTTAAGCCAATAAAATAGCCAAAATGTAGTTTTTTTTTATCAAAATTTTGTAGGTTTTCAACTTTTGAGCCTTTGTTTTGACCAAAATTATTGGAAGATATTAGAACCAAAAAAATAACTAAACAAATTTTTTTCATAATAATATTCGAAATTACAAATACTTTTATTCAAACAATATTATTTTTTTATTACTAAAAATATTAGTGTTTTTTAAAATCAAGTATATTTGTAATGTTATTCAATGTACAATACATGAAAATCATTCTTGCAGGAGCTGGTGAAGTTGGGTTTCATTTGGCAAAGTTGCTTTCCTTTGAATCTCAGGATATTACATTAATTGACAATAATAAATCAAATTTAATTATTGCAGAAAATCAATTAGATATTAAGACTATAGAGGGAAACTCAGCCTCTATTTCAGTTTTAAAAGAGGCTAATGTTCAAAATTGCGATTTAGTTGTTTCATTAACTACATCTGAAACCACTAATTTTACAACATGTTTTTTAGCTAAACAGTTAGGGGCTAAAAGAACAATTGCTAGAATTTCAAACTCAGAATTTATTGAAGGGAATAAGGAAATTGACTTTAGTTCTATTGGAATTGATGAACTAATTTCACCAGAAAGTTTGGCTACAGAAGAGATTAAGCTTTTAGTTCATGAATCTGCTTTTACTAACAGTCACGATTTTGAAGATGGTATACTAAAAATGATGGGGGTTAAACTTGAAAAAAATGCACCTTTTATTGGAAAAACAGTAATGGAATCTGCTTCAGTTTTCCCAGGTGTTCATTTTATGCCAATTGCAATAAAAAAAGAAAATTCTGATACAACAATTATACCCAGAGGAGATACTGTTTTTTCACAAGGTGATCAAGTTTATTTTATAACTAATGAAAAAGGTTTAAAGGAGCTTTATGATCTAATTGGAACAGAAAAACAAAACATTGATAATATTATGATTTTAGGGGCCGGTAGAATAGGCTCAAAACTAGCAAAAGAGTTAAGTAATGAAGGTTTGAATGTTAAAATTATAGAGATAAATTCAGAAAAAGCTAATCATTTTGTAGAAGAGGTTAAAAATGTCATGATGCTAAATGTTGATGGTAGAAATGTTGATTTACTTGTGGAGGAAAATTTAGAAAATATGGATGCATTTATAGCTACGACTGGAAATTCAGAAACGAATATTATGTCTTGTTTGATGGCAAAGTCTAAAAATATCAAAAAGACAATTGCACTAGTTGATAATATGGATTATTTCAACTTATCTCAATCAATTGGAATTGACACTCTAATCAATAAAAAACTTTTAGCAGCTAATGATATCTTTCGTTTTGTTAGAAACGGAGATATTGTGGAGCTTGCCAAGTTAAATAATATGGATGCAGAGATTGTTGAATTTAATGTCAGTGAACATTCTAAAGTCTTGAACAAAAAAATTGTAAACTTAGATTTTCCTAGAAAAGCCATCATTGGTGGAGTTATTAGAGATAAAAAAGGATTAATTGTTCTAGGAGATTTTGAAATTAAACTTGGAGATAGAGTTTTGGTTTGTTCAACAGCTGAAGCTCTTAAAAAAGTAGAAAGTTTATTTTTATAGACTATCATGACCAAGCTAAACAAAAAATTAATTTTATATATAATTGGTTTACTCTTAGTTTTTAACGGGGGAGCAATGTTTATTTCCTCAATTGTTAGTTTCATTTATAGTGATGGGTTTTTTAAAGAAATAATTCAATCGGCAATTATTGTAGTAGTACTAGGATGGATATTAATGATTTTTTTTAAGAAAAACATCAGACAGATAAATAAGAGAGACGGTTATTTAATTGTCACAATTGGATGGCTAACTATGGTATTTTCTGGAATGATTCCATATTACTTAACGGGTTCAATAACAAACTTTCATAATTTATTTTTTGAAAGTATGTCGGGTTATACAACTACGGGTTCAACAATATTAAATGATATTGAGTCTTTGCCCAAGGGAATTATTTTTTGGAGAAGTATGACTCATTGGCTCGGAGGAATGGGTATTATAGTATTAGCTATTGCTATTCTACCACTTTTAGGAATAGGAGGTATGCAACTTTTCTCTGCCGAAGCACCAGGAACAGGAATCTCCGGTGATAAAATACATCCTAGAATAAGCGATACTGCAAAAAGACTGTGGATGATTTATGTAGGGTTAACTATAGCTGAAACTGTTCTTTTAAACTTTGCAGGCATGAGTTTTTTTGATGCAATAAACAACTCTATGAGTAATATTGCATCGGGAGGTTTTTCTTCAAAAAATCAAAGTATTGCATATTGGAACAACATGCCAATAGTTCAATATATAATAATACTTTTTATGTTTTTAGCTGGAACTAATTTTATACTGATATATTTTGGACTAATTGGAAAAATTAAAAAAATGTTTTACAATACTGAATTTTTATGGTATTTGTCTTTTATTATAGTCTTTACGTGTATAATTACTTTGGTTTTATTTATCTCAGTTGATTTAAATGAAACAAATGTTTTTCACCCTCAAGTTTATGGTAAACTTGAAAGCAGTTTTAGACATGCCCTTTTTCAGGTTGTTGCAATTACAACAACCACTGGATTTGTTACAGGAGATTTTATTTCATGGACGCCATTTATAACAATGTTTTTCTTTGGAATTATGTTTTTGGGTGGATCTTCAGGATCTACATCAGGAGGTGTTAAAATATTGAGACATTTAATTTTGATTAAAAATGGAATATTAGAATTTAAAAGATCACTCCATCCAAACGCAATTATTCCACTTAGACATAATCATTCTGTTGTAGAAAAACCAATTGTTATTCACGTATTGGCCTTCTTTATATTATACCTTATTCTTTTTATAATTGGAGCTGGTGTGTTGAGTTTGTTAGGTCTTGACTTTATTTCCGCAATTGGAGGAGCAGCTTCATCCATTGGAAATGTGGGTCCTGCGCTAGGAACACTGGGGCCAATAAGTAATTTCGATAGTCTTCCAATTTTAGCAAAATACTGGTGCTCCTTTTTAATGTTAGTTGGAAGGTTAGAACTCTTTACTGTTTTAATTTTATTTACCCCTTTCTTTTGGAGAGACCATTAATCTTCAAGTGCTGATTGAATTCTTTTAATAGCTTCAGCTATTTGTTCTTTGGATGCTGCATAAGAAATCCGAATATTATTTGGACAACCAAAAGCGTCCCCTGTTACTGTTGCTACATGTGACTCCTCAAGTAAAAAAATCGCAAAATCTGAAGCATTTTTAATTGTTTTACCTTTAATCGTTTTTCCAAAAAAATCAGAAATATCAGGGAAAATGTAAAAAGCACCCATAGGTTGATTTACTTTAATACCCTTAATATTATTTAATAAATCAATAATTAGTTTTCTACGCTCTTTAAATTCATCAACCATATATTTTATTTCACCAACCGGAGCACCTAGAGCAGCTATAGCTGCTCTTTGAGCAATGCAGTTAGTTCCACTAGTAATTTGTCCTTGCATTTTAGTACATGCTTTTGCTATCCAATCAGGTGCTCCTATGTATCCAATTCTCCATCCTGTCATAGCATAAGCTTTTGCTAAACCATTCACGGTGATTGTTCTGTTAAACATTGAGGGTATCTTTGCAAAACTAAAATGAGGAACACCATAATTGATGTGTTCATATATTTCATCAGAAAGCACATAAATATTTGGATATTTTTCAAGAACCATTGATAATTTTATTAATTCATCTTTTGTATAAACTGTTCCGCTTGGGTTGTTAGGGGAGTTAATTATTACCAGTTTAGTATTTGGAGTAATTGAATTATCCAACTGCGATGCAGTGATTTTAAAATCAGATGAAATATCTGATCTAATTTCAATAGGATTACCCTCTGCTAAAGTTACAATAGCAGAGTAACTAACCCAATAGGGCGCTACTAATAAGACATCATCTCCAGGATTTATCAAAACTTGGATGGTATTAGCTATTGACTGCTTAGCACCAGTGGATACAACAATTTGATTGGCATTATAATTAAGGCCATTATCGCGTTTAAATTTTTTACATATAGATTTCTTTAAATCTAAATACCCGTCAACAGGTGTGTATGAATTATAATTATCTTCAATTGCTTTAACTGCAGCATTTTTTATAAAATCAGGTGTATTAAAATCAGGCTCCCCAAGACTTAAGCCTATAATATCAATGCCATTTTCTTTTAGTTCTCTTGCTTTTGCAGCCATAGCTAATGTTGCAGAAACAGGTAAATTTTTAATTCTTTCTGAAAGCTTGTTCGTCATGTTTTATTAATTAGTTGTTTTAGGCTTCTCACCCATAATTTTTAGAAATCGAAAGTGTGCAATTATTGCATCTAAAAATGTATTGAATTCATTGTAAGGAAGGTTAAATTCGACAGTTGTTTTTTTAACGATTTTAGCAATTTTATTATAATGAACATGGGATATATTGGGAAAAATATGATGTTCTACTTGGTGATTTAATCCACCCGTAAACCAATTAAGTAATTTATTTTTGGAAGCAAAATTAACGGTTGTTTTTAATTGATGAATTGCCCAACTATTTTTTATATTTCCTTGTGAATCAGGTAATGGCATTTCTGCTTCATCCATTATATGAGCTAATTGAAAAACTAAACTTAAGATTAGTCCAGCTGTGTAGTGCATTACTAAAAATGAAAATAATACTTTCCACCAAACAAGGTTGAAAATAAAAATTGGAATAAAAATCCAGAACAAAAAATATAGTATTTTGGAAACTAATAATTTTGTCCAGTTTATAAATGGATTTGGAAACTTACCATGCGAAAGTTTTTTTTTCATGTATCTTTTCATTTGTAAAAAATCTGTGGTGATTGCCCAATTTATTGTTAACAAACCATAAAGTAGAACTGAGTAGTAATGTTGAAATTTATGAAACCATCTCCACTCAGAGTGTTTCGAAAATCTTATTATTCTTCCAGCTTCTAAATCTTCGTCATGGCCATGAATATTAGTATAAGAGTGATGTAAAACATTGTGTTGTACTTGCCAGTTATATCTATTCCCAGCTAACAAATAAATACTGCCTCCCATTATTCTGTTTATCCATTTTTTGTTCGAAAAAGAACCATGATTTCCATCATGCATAACGTTCATTCCAACACCTGCTAAACCAATGCCCATAATAACTGAAAGTGATATTTGAATCCAGGTGGGAATTGTCATAATAGATATTAAAACATATGGCGTTATTAGCAAGTAAAACATTATAAATGTTTTCAACCATATCTTCCAGTTACCTTTTTTAGTGATATTTTGTTCTTTAAAATAATTATTAACTCTTATGTTTAAAGTTTTAAAAAATTTTTTTGAATCTTTTCTTGAGAATTTAATGATATTGTTTTCCATTAATCATGTATTAAGAATAATATTAAAGATATTTATTTTGATAAAAATATTCATGTAATTTTAAACAAATAAATAAAAGTTTTGAACATCATTAAATCTAATTTTCCTGACTTGTCAAACGTTCAATTTCAACAGTTTGAAAGTTTAGCAAAACTCTATGAAAGTTGGAATAATAAAATAAATGTTATTTCAAGAAAAGATATTTCTAAATTAAATACGAGACATGTCTTACATTCTTTAAGTATTTCAAAAATCATCAAGTTTGTGCCAAGCACTAAAGTTCTTGATGTTGGCACGGGAGGGGGGTTTCCAGGAATTCCTTTAGCAATTATGTTTCCTAAAGTTTTATTTCACCTAACTGATTCAATTGGAAAAAAAATTGAAGTAGTTTCTGAAATAACTAAGAAACTTGGTCTTAAAAATGTACTAGCTGAAAAAATAAGATCTGAGAATGTCAATCAGCAATATGATTTTGTTGTAAGTAGGGCTGTTACTAATATGACTGATTTTATAAAAATAGTTGATGGAAAAATCTCATCAAACTGTAAAAATTCATTAAAAAATGGAATTTTATACCTTAAAGGTGGTGATTTGGTAAATGAATTGAAAGACATTGATAATATAAAGGTATTTGATATTAGCAACCATTTCAATGATGTATTTTTTGAAACAAAAAAAATAGTTTACTTGCCTATGTCATGTAAGGGTAAGGATAATCAGTTGGCGGGTTAAAATTTTCTTTTATTAGTCTTGGCGATACCCATCTCAATAAATTTAGTTTTGAACCTGCTTTATCATTAGTTCCCGAAGCTCTGGAACCCCCAAAGGGTTGTTGACCTACTACAGCTCCTGATGGTTTGTCATTTATATAAAAGTTACCTGCACTATATCTCAAGTGCTTTAAGGCATAATCAATCGTTTCTTTTTCATTTGAAATAAAAGCACCAGTCAAAGCATACTCGGATGTTTGATCTACTAATTCAAGTGTTTTTTTCCATTCATGATCTGGATATACGTATATAGTAACAACTGGCCCAAATATTTCCTGTGTCATAGTCGCACATTTAGGGTTTGTAGTGATAATAATTGTTGGAGAAATAAAATAGCCTTTTGAATCATCATAATCCCCGCCAATTAAAATTTTCGAATCCTCATCATTTTTAGCTTTTTCAATATAACTGACAATTTTGTTGTAAGAACGTTGATGAATAACAGCCGTCATAAAATTTTCAAAATCAATAGGAGAACCCATTTTTATAGTACTAACCTGATTTTTTAAATTTTCAAAAATTTGTATTGATTTAGATGCAGGAATATATACTCTAGAAGCTGCTGAACATTTTTGCCCTTGATATTCAAAAGCTCCTCTAACGATTGCAGTTGAGACTACCAATGAATCAGCAGATGGGTGGCTCACAATAAAATCTTTACCACCAGTTTCTCCAACTATTCTAGGGTAGTCCTTGTATTTAGAAATATTTGCTCCTACTTTTGACCAAATCTCTTTAAAAACATGGGTTGATCCAGTAAAATGGATTCCAGATAAATTAAAATTTTCTAAAGCAATATTTGTAATCATTTCAGGATCCCCAGTAATCATATTAATAACTCCCTTAGGCAATCCAGCTTCATTAAAAACGTCCATTATAACTTTTGCAGAGTAAATTTGATGGTCACTAGGTTTCCATAAAACAACATTACCCATTAATGCTGCACTAGCACATAAATTTCCTCCTATTGCTGTGAAATTAAAAGGAGTTATAGCATAAACAAACCCCTCTAAAGGACGGTATTCTAGACTGTTAGAAACATTTCCAACTGTTAGAGGTTGTTCGTTGTATATTTCAGACATATAAATAATGTTGAATTTCAAAAAATCCACAAATTCACATGCAGCATCAATTTCAGCCTGAAAAATATTTTTTGATTGACCTATCATAGTGGCAGCATTTATTTTTGCTCTATAAGGTCCGGCAATTAGTTCTGCTGCTTTTAAAAATATAGCTGCTCTTTGTTTCCAGGGTGTATTAGTCCAACTATCTTTAATCTCTAAACAATTATTAATTGCATTTTCGACATGATTAGAATTACATACAGAAAAGGTTCCAACAATTTTATTTTTATCGTGCGGAGGGTTAATATCCTTAGTTTCTTTGGTATGTATTTCTTCTTCCCCTATATATAATGGAATGTTAATTTTTGAAGAAAACATAGAATGATAAGTTTCGGAAACATTCTTTCTTTCTTCTGATCCTTTTAAATAATTTTTAACAGGCTCATTGACACGATCTGGGACTTGAAATATATTTTCTTTCATAATAATTTTTATAAATTAAACTTTAGTTTAATGCTTGAGGAGCATTCAGCTTAAAGGTAGGTATGTACGCTCTGAACTTTTGACCAGTATTAACATCAATCATGTTGTAAAAACCTCTCATGGCTCCAACAGGTGATGAAATTAAGCACCCAGAGGAGTATTCGAATGTTTCACCAGGGCTTATTAAAGGTTTTTCACCAATTACACCTTCTCCATCAATTATTATATTTGCGTTCAATGAATCATATATTCTCCAATGCCGTGATTTCAATTGAACACTATTTTTACTGTAATTTGTAATTTTTATTACGTAATTAAAAGAAAAATGAAGCTTGTAATTTTTAAAATATGAACCATCGTATAATGTTTTTACAGAAACTTTTATTCCTTTAGTTACGTGATTAATCATGACGGTGTATTATAGGCGAATATATTAATTTAATGTTTCAAAAAGAATGTGCTGTAGTTAATTTTTTATGTTTATAGAACTTAGTTCAGAAGATCCAATAATTTTATAGTATTTATCATTTATTTTTTTTTGATAAAGTAAAACTCTGTAGCTATTTTCTGTCTGCCAATAATTTCCATAAAAATATTTGATTTGATTTAAATTGCTTTTGTGTGTAAATGCATATTTATAATTATAGAAACCTTGTTTAAATAAAAAAGATCCCTCGTAAGTTTTTGTGGATTGATTGTAGGAAAGTTTATAATTTTCATTAATCATAAAATCATTAAATCTTCCAATTATATATACGGTTCTGTCGGAATCAAATCTATCTGATCTTAAATTAAAAAACACTCTTGCATAATCGTTTTCAATATTTGAGTCAGAATTATTATTTGAGGCAACAACAAATTCTCCGTTAATATCAGGATTATATTCATAAATTTTTTTAGTTCTTTCTTTGTCAGTAGTTAAAAAGTTATTGTAAAGGTTATTTAGGGTTGATTTGTAAATTCTTAGGTTAGTGTTATAAATATTAGAATTATCAAAATGAAAAAATTCATTTCCTCCATTAAAAAAAATATCTTCATAAATTAATTTATTTGAAAGAATATATTTCGGTTTGTCTACAACTATTGAACTTAGCCAGTTATTGTTTTTAATTATTACAAGTTTTAATTTTGACGAATTACTGTAAATATTAGTACAGTTATTGCAATTCACAACAACCTTTATTCTTTGATCGGTGTTTATGTTTTTTATTGAATTTGATTTTGAAATTGATATTTGTATTGGTATTTCGTCTTTAAATATTGAAAATTTTTTTTCAAAAACTTTATTTCCGTTAGCTAAGTGAATACTTAAAGAATAATTACCTGAAATTTTAAAATTTAGCTCTTCGTTGGGAATTTTTAAATAGTAATTAGTATATGGTTGGAGAGTATTGAACGAATTATAATAATTTTTAATTCTTAAATCATCAAAACCATTTAAAAATTCAGCTTTATTTAGTTTTGAAGAATTCCAAATATAGTCGAAATGATTTACTTGAAAATAATAACTTTTTTCATCAGCCTCTAAATCATCAAAACTTAATTCAATACTATCCTCTAAATTTATATATGGCGCTACTGATTTGGAGTTTTTAAGGATAATAGTTTTGATATTTTTTGGAATATTGGAAGATTGAGAGAAGCAAATATTAAAATAAAAAACTAATATTATTTTAATATAAATTGTAAAATTTAGACACATATTTGTTATAAATATATCACAAATATTGGTATTTATATTGCGCCTTATTTAGAATAATTATAAATAAAAATTTACTTTTAAATTATTTCTAATTCCACTTTTACTTTTTGGTTTTAATTAATAAATTTGCATCGATTTTACATAGATAAAAATATGTCCTACGACATTAAGATTAAAAATGGTTTAACCATTAACCTCAAGGGTGCTGCTCAAAACATTATAAAAAAAGCTGCTACACCCAAAACTATTTCTATAAACCCTTCAAATTTCCATTTAATTATTCCAAAGATGGTTGTTAAAATTGGTCAAAAAATTAGTCAGGGTGATGTTGTCTTTTTTTCAAAAAAAGATGAAAGAATTAAATTTTGTTCACCAGTTAATGGTGTTGTAAAAGAAATCATTAGAGGAGCTAAACGAAAAATTATAGAAATCATTATTGAATCAATTGGAGATAATGAAAGAAGTTCTAAAAAAGCAATTGATTATGAAAATTTAAGTAGTGAACAAGTTAAAAACCTATTATTAGATTCAGGTTGTTGGCCTTTTATTAAACAAAGACCATACGATATTATAGCAAATCCATCTGACAGTCCTAAATCAATTTTTATTTCTTCATTTAATTCTGCTCCAATTTCTGCTGATTTTCAAATAATTTTAGATGATCAAAAAGAAGAATTTAAGCATGGTGTTAAAATTTTATCAAAATTATTTTCAGGAGATCTTAATATTGGAATTGAAAAAAGCAATAAATCTTTTTTAAATGATATAGAAAATGTAAAAATCAATACTTTTAATGGCCCACATCCAGCTGGAAATGTTGGAGTACAAATTCATCATATTGATCCGATAAATTCAGGAGAAAAAGTTTGGACATTAGGCGCTGAAGATGTTGCAAATATTGGAAGGTATTTTATGACAGGAAGTTATAACCCTGTAAGAACTTTAGCTGTCTCTGGGCCGCCTGTTAAATATCCAAAATATTACAAAACTATTGCTGGATCTGAATTATGTGAAATCATAAAAGATGCAGGTATTAACCAAAACGATAACTTAAGATTTATTAATGGTGATGTTTTGACGGGGTACAAGGTAGAATCAGATAATTATTTAGGATTTTACAACAATACACTATCAGTTTTAAGAGAGGGAAATCACTACAGAATGTTTGGCTGGGTTCCTTTTGTTAATAATAAAGTGCCAAGTATTTATAAAACATCTTTTTCTTGGTTATTTCCCAATAAAAAGTATGATTTAGATACAAACTTAAATGGTGAGGAAAGAGCTCTTGTTGTTACAGGTGAAATGGAAAAAGTTTTTCCAATGGATATATTACCAATGCAATTATTAAAAGAATGTATGGCAGGTAATATAGAAAAAATGGAAAGTTTAGGTATCTATGAAGTGGCACCAGAAGACTTTTCTTTAATTGATTACTCATCCTCTTCAAAAATTGAAGCTCAATACATTATTAGAAAAGGACTTGATTTAATGATTTCCGAAGTTGGATAAAATTTTTATATGAATATTAGAAATACAATAGACAATTTAAAAAAACCGTTTAACAGAGGAGAGAAATGGGAAAAATTTGCCCCGGCTTTCAATGCTTTAGACACCTTTCTTTTTGTTCCAAATCATACAACTAAGCATGGCGCCCACATACGTGACGCCGTTGATTTAAAAAGGACAATGATTACTGTCATTCTAGCGTTACTGCCAGCATTATTTTATGGGATCTATAATACGGGTTATCAGTATTTTTCACAATTAAATGTTGATTACAATTTTGTTGATGTTATGTTACACGGATCAACAAAAATTGTTCCAATGATAGCTGTATCATACATAGTTGGTTTGGCTATTGAATTTGCTTTTGCAGTTTTTAGAGGTCACGAGGTTAATGAGGGTTATTTAGTAACAGGTTTATTAATTCCTATGATTATGCCCGTTGATATTCCGTTATGGATGGTAGGTTTATCTGTTGCATTTGCTGTGTTTATTGGTAAAGAGGCTTTTGGTGGTACTGGTATGAATATTTTAAATCCCGCCCTTACGGCAAGAGCATTTGCTTTTTTTGCCTATCCAACATACATGTCTGGAAATCAAGTTTGGGTTTCTGAAGCTTCAAATGTTGACGGAGTATCTGGTGAAACTATTCTTGGTATGTTGGCATCCGGTGATAGCTCATTACCCTACCAACCAATGGATATGTTTATGGGATCAATTCCTGGTTCTATAGCTGAGACATCCACATTAATGGTTCTGGTAGGTGCGTTAGTTCTAATTTACACTGGAGTTGGAAGTTGGAGGATAATGTTGGGTAGTGTTATTGGTGCTGCGATTACAGGAATGCTTTTCAATCTTTGGGGAGTTAATGAACTAATGAGTTTTAGTTGGACAAACCATTTAATGGTTGGTGGTTTTGCTTTTGGAGTAGTTTTTATGGCTACCGATCCAGTTTCAGCGGCACAAACTGTTAAAGGCAAATGGATTTATGGTTTATTAGTTGGCTTGTTTTGTATTTTAATAAGAGTGTTTAATCCAGCATATCCCGAAGGTGTGATGTTAGCTATTCTATTAATGAATGTTTTCGCTCCAACCATTGATCATTATGTCATTGAGTCCAATGTAAAAAGAAGATTAAATAGATCTAATAAACCAATTGTAAATATTGCCTAACCTATGAATAGAGATTCAAACTTATATACCTTTTTATTTGCAGCTGTAATGGTTTTAGTTGTAGCCAGTGTTTTAGCATTTACTTCACAATCTCTTAAAGATTTACAAAATGAAAATGTTAGAAAAGAAAAAATGCAAAATATATTATCTACTGTTGGAATTATAACTAATCGTGATGAAGCGGAAGATCTATTTAATAAGTACATTGAAGAACAATATGCATTAAAAAATGACGGTTCCATAAATAGTTCTGTTAATCCTTTTAGCCAAATAACACTATCATTAGAATTAAAAAAATCACCTGAAGAACAAAATTTTCCTTTATACATAGCCAATATTGAAAACTCTAAATATTATATAATACCAATTAGAGGAAATGGACTTTGGAATGCTATCTATGGTTACATTTCTCTAAAGGAAGATTTGAATACAATTAAGGGTGTCGTTTTTGATCACATTGGTGAAACGGCAGGACTTGGCGCCGAAATAACTCAAGATTGGTTCAAAGAAAGATTTATTGATGAAAAATTATTTGATTCTGAAAATAATTTAATGGGAATTATGGTTTCTAAAACTAATAACGACCCATCAAACCTTGATAAAAATGATCATGAAGTTGATGCTATCTCAGGTGCAACTATCACTGGAGATGGTGTTTCAGATATGATAAAGGAAAGAATTCAACATTATGTACCATTTTTTAATTCTTTAAAATTAAAACAATTAGCCTTAAAATAAATCTATGGCAGTTAAGAAAACAAAAAATATTAACAATCCCTTAATACTATTTCTTAGTAAGAACAGTGAACCTTTATTTTCTAAAAAAAATAAAGCACTACTTTCTGACCCTATGGATGATAATAACCCTATCACTGTTCAAGTTTTAGGAGTTTGTTCTGCATTAGCTATCACCGTTCAATTAAAAGCTGCCATTGTAATGACCTTATCCGTAATTGCTGTTATGTCAGCGAGTAATGTCATTATCTCTTTGCTTCGAGATTTAATTCCCAACAGAATTAGAATTATTGTTCAATTAGTAGTAGTAGCTTCTATGGTAATATTAGTTGATCAAGTTTTAAGAGCTTATGCTTATGATGTGAGTAAGGAATTATCAATCTTTATTGGGTTAATTATAACTAATTGTATTGTGATGGGTAGACTTGAGGCATTTGCTTTAGGAAACGGAGTTTGGAGATCCTTTTTAGATGGATTTGGTAATGCTGCTGCTTACGGATTCATTTTAATATTAGTAGCATTTGTTAGAGAGTTGTTTGGATCCGGAAATCTACTTGGTATACCAGTAATTCCTGAATTCATATATGAAATGGGTTATGAGAATAATGGATTTATGCTTTTGTCTCCAATGGCTCTAATTATAGTAGGTGTTATAATATGGATTCAGAGATCAAGAAACAGAACTTTAATTGAAAAAGGATAATTTTAAAATATTTCTATGTTAGAATATGCAAACTTATTTATAAAAAGTATTTTCATAGAAAATATGATTTTCGCATATTTTTTAGGGATGTGCTCATATTTAGCAGTTTCTAAAACTGTAAAAACTGCTGTTGGCTTAGGTTTTGCAGTGATTTTTGTTTTAACAATTACCGTTCCTTTAAACTTTTTAATTGATCAATACGTTTTACAACCTGGTGCTTTAAAATGGATAGGACCTGAGTATTCTGAAATTGATTTAAGCTTTTTAAGCTTCATTATGTTTATTGCTGTAATTGCCTCCATGGTACAATTAGTAGAAATGATTGTTGAAAAATTTTCACCTGCTCTATATGGTGCTTTAGGAATCTTTCTTCCACTAATTGCTGTAAACTGTGCAATTTTAGGAGGTTCTTTATTCATGCAGATAAAAGATTTTTCAGGAATTCTTGAATCTAGTATTTATGGTTTAGGATCTGGTGTTGGTTGGCTTTTAGCTATTGTTGGAATCGCAGCTATAAGGGAAAAAATTGCATATTCAAATGTTCCAGCTCCTCTAAGAGGATTGGGTATTACTTTTATAATAACTGGACTTATGGCTATTGGCTTTATGAGTTTTATGGGAATTGATTTATAATAATTATGACAGTAACTACATATATATTTTTTAGTATAATTGCTTTTGCATTCGTTTTATTTCTTTTAGTAGGAATGCTTCTGGGTGTTAAAGCTAAATTGATGCCTTCTGGGCCTGTAACACTTCTAGTTAATGGTGAAAATGAAGTTGAGGTATCATCGGGCGGAACTTTATTATCTACCCTTGGGAACAATAAAATCTTTTTACCATCAGCTTGTGGAGGTGGAGGTACTTGCATTCAATGTAAATGTGTTATAAAAGAAGGAGGAGGAGAAATTCTTCCAACTGAAGCTCCTCATTTTAGCAGAAAGGAAATCGCTGAAGGTTGGAGGTTAGGCTGCCAAGTTAAAGTAAAAGAAAATATGGTTATTGAAGTTCCAGAGGAAGTGTTTGGAATTAAAAAATGGGAGGCAACTGTTGTTAGAAATTGGAATGTAGCTTCCTTTATTAAGGAATTTGTTATAGAGATTCCTCAAGATATGGGTTACAAAGCTGGAGGTTACATTCAAATCGAAATACCCGAATGTGAAATTGACTATAAAGACATGGATATTAGTGCTCACCCTGATGAGCACCCTGATGATATTCAAAAATTTAAATTGGAGTGGGATAAATTTAAGCTTTGGGACCTGAAAATGAAAAACCCTGAGCTAGTTGAAAGAGCCTATTCGATGGCTTCTTATCCTGCTGAAGGTAAAGAAATAATGTTGAATGTAAGAATTGCTACCCCACCATGGGATAGAAATTCAAATGGATGGATGGATGTCAACCCTGGTGTAGCTTCTTCTTATATTTTCTCAAAAAAACCTGGTGATAAAGTTACTATTTCTGGTCCTTACGGAGAGTTTTTTATTAACCACTCAGAGGCTGAAATGTTATATGTCGGTGGAGGAGCTGGTATGGCTCCGATGAGATCACATTTGTATCATCTTTTTAGAACTTTAAAAACAGGTAGAAAAGTTAATTTTTGGTATGGAGGAAGATCTAAAAGAGAGCTTTTTTATATTGATCATTTCAAAGCTCTTGAAAAAGATTTCCCTAATTTTAAATTTTATATTGCCTTATCCGAACCCAACGACGAGGATAATTGGAAAGTAAAAGATGGTTTGGAAGGAACAGGAGATGGTTTCGTTGGTTTTGTTCACCAAACCTTGATAGACAACTATTTATCTCATCACGAAGCTCCTGAGGATATTGAAGTTTATTTTTGTGGTCCTCCACTTATGAATCAAGCGATTGAAAAAATGGCCGATGATTTTGGAGTTCCACCTGAAAATGTCAGATTTGATGACTTTGGCGGATAATATTTTACCAAAACCATTAACTGATTTAGAACTTCATCAACTCGCAATGAATATTGTTGGTAAAGACCTTGAAAAAAATAATTTTGAATTTCTTTCTGTAAATAGTAAATTAAAAAAAGACCCTCAGTTTGTTTGTACAAAAGATAAAAGTCTTTTTTTTATAATAGTTAAAGCAGTTTTATATCCAAAAAATCCAAATATAGTTGAGGTTTATAAACTAGATGAATTAAAGATTCATGCTGAAAAATTTAATGCATCGTTATTTTATGCAGGTGTTGGTTTAGCAAATGCTGAAAACTATGATTATCCTATATTTAAGGATTCGGATTACGTTGTTAACTTTAATGGTATTGAAAAAATTTGTTAAATTATTTGTAGTTTTTTTCTTATTTAGTTGTAATGAGCAGACTAAGTACAATCTATATTCAATTTCTGGAAATGCTCTTGGTACAAAATTTAATATCTTATATACATCCACTAGCCCCTTAAAAGGACTAACTAATTTAACTGATTCAGTTTTTGTAGAAATAAACAATTCTCTTTCTACTTACATTGAAAAATCTGACATATCAAAAATCAATAAAGGATTAGATTCTATCAAAGTTGATGATCATTTTATTAATGTTTTTAATAAGTCTAAAATTATATGGAAATCAACAGATGGTTTTTTTGATCCAACCATAGGACTTCTTACTAAGGCTTATGGACTAGGCCCCAAAAATAATATACAATCAAGTGTAAATATTGACGATTTAATGAGATTTACCGGATTTGAAAAAGTTTCACTAAATAATAATATGGTTATAAAAGAAAGTAAAGAAATTTTTCTTGACTTCAATGCAATTGCCAAAGGTTATTGTGTTGATATAATATCAAGAATGCTTAAAAAAAATAATATTACCAATCATTTAGTTGAAATTGGAGGCGAAATGGTAGCAAGTGGAAAAAATCAAGTAACAGATGCATTTTGGAAAGTAGGAATTACTGATCCATTAAATACTTCAACAAATAATTTTATAAATCGTATAGAACTTAGAAATAAGGCGTTAGCTTCATCCGGAAACTATAGAAAGTTTTTGATTGATAAGGAAAGTGGAAAAAAAATCGTTCATACAATAAATCCAAAAACAGGAGATGCTTTTGAAACAAATGTTTTAGGTGCATCTGTAATTGCGGATGATTGTATTACAGCTGATGCCTATGCAACATCTTTTATGGCCATGCCAATTAAAAAATCTAAAGAAGTAATTTCTAATTTAGAAAATATTGATGTTATGATAATTTACTATGATAAAAATAAAAATGTAAAAGTTTTAAAATCAAATGGTTTTAATAAGTTAATTTTAGATTAATTTTTCTTACAAATTGGAATTATTTCGTCTCTAACTATGCCAAATTTATTTATATCATTTTCGATAAATTTAGATGCATAATTATTTTTTTCAACACTAAACCCAATACTTTCTAGTTTTGTATAATAATCTAAACCATATTCTCTAACGTGGTCGTATTGTCCAAACTTTTCTATCCTTTCTTTTTTTTTTGTGATATTGTTATCCTCAAATGTTTTATCTCTTCCAACATTAATAGGAACTTGAAGTATTGCTGTACCTTTTCTTTTCAGCACTCGATATAATTCTTTCATTGCTTTTGTATCGTCTACAATATGTTCTAAAACATGATTACAAAGAATAAAGTCAAAAAAATTATCTTCAAATGGCATAGCACAAATATCTCCCTTTATATCAGCAAGTGGAGAGTTTAAATCAAAAGTTATGTAGTTTTTATTATTAACAGATTTTAAAAATTTAAAAAAAGCTTGTTCTGGTGCGACATGTAAAATTTTTAGATTGGAATTAAAGAAGTCTGTTTTATTTTTTAAATATAACCACAATAGTCTATGTCTTTCTAAAGATAAAGTACCTGGACTTAAGGCATTTATCCTTTGATTAACATAACCGTAAGGCAAAAATTTTCTATAAAGTTTGTTATTAATAGGATCTTCAAATTTAGTTCCTCTATAGTAAATATCGATAATAGGTCTAAAAATCCTACTCCAAAAAATTAATTGAGTTCTTGGAATTTTATTAATAAGAATTTTTATAAACCAATTCAATTTTTAATTTTTAAATTGATCTTCTTCATCACTTTTTATTTCTAATGATTCGTATATGAAATCAAATGTTGAGAGTAAGTTTGGTTTTCCATCAATTATTGCAATATTATGTTCAAAATGAACACTTGGTAAGCTGTCTGCCGTTAGGATTGTCCAACCATCTTTTAATTGATTTATTTTATGCGTACCCATATTTATCATGGGTTCAATTGCAACCACCATACCTTCAATTAGTTTTTTACCAGAACCTCTTTTACCATAATTTGGCATTTCTGGCTTTTCATGCATTTCTTTACCCAATCCATGACCAACTAACTCTCTTACAACACCATAACCATTAGATTCATTGTGATTTTGTATGGCATAGCCAACATCTCCAGTTCGGTTCCCTTTTTTAAACTCAGTAATTCCCAAGTAAAGAGATTCTTTTGCGACTTTTAATAATTTTTTAATTTCACTTTTAACTTCACCAACTTCAAAGGTATAAGCGTGGTCTCCATAAAATCCATTTTTTAACACACCACAATCAATTGATAATATATCTCCTTCTTTGACTTCCTCCTTATTGGGTATGCCATGGACTACTTGAGAATTTGGGCTGATGCATAAAGTATTAGGGAAATCATATAGCCCTAAGAAACCTGGAACTGCACCATGATCTCTAATATAAGTTTCAGCTAAAGAATCAAGATGTAAAGTATTTATTCCAGGCCTTATTTCCGCGGCTAACATGCCTAATGTTTTTGAGACTAGTAAGGCACTTTCTCTTATCAATTCAATTTCTTCTTTTGACTTAATTAGACTCATTACTAAAAATCAGCGTAGGCATGTTTATAATCTTCACTATTTAAAATTTTAAAAATATCTTTTTCGATACTTTCAATAGGAAACTCAACAATTCGATTAATTTCAATACCATCTTTTTTAAAAATAAACGTTGGAATATTATAAATTTCAAGTCCTTTTTCTAAACTATCTGGTGTTGTTTTTTCTAACGTCATTGCAATTAATTCTAATCTCTTTTTATCAATTTTTAAAAAATCCATTAGTTTAAAAAAAGCAGGAGTATCTCGTCTACTATCACTACACCATGTTCCCATAAAAACTGTGATTTCAATGTCCTTCATTAGTGGTTTAATTTTTTTTGCAATTTTATTGTCTAAATCATAATTTTTATAATTTTCCTTAAACCATTGGGAGTGAGGCTCATAATTTAAATCCTTTTGATTAAATGGCCCTATGATGTCAACATACTCTTCCTCATTTTCAATAGAATTTTCAGATTCTTTTTTTGAATCAGGTATTTTAGATTTACAAGAGAAAAACAAGCATATGCACAGTATGGTTATTATTTTATTCATGTCTATTTATTAAAGATTTTCCAGTCATTAATTTAGGTTTTTTAATATTCATCAAGTCTAAAATAGTAGGCGCAATATCTCCCAAAATACCATCGGATATTTTTGCAATATCATTATCTACAATAATTACAGGGACTAAATTTGTTGTATGTGCGGTATTAGGAGATCCATCGGGATTTATCATTAAATCACAATTTCCATGGTCAGCTATTACAATTATCGAATATTTATTTTTTATTGCATTATTAACTATCTCATTTGAACAATTATCAACTGTTTCACATGCTTTAATTGCTGCTATAATATTTCCAGTGTGTCCCACCATATCGGGATTGGCAAAATTTAAACATATAAAGTCAGCTGAGCGATTATTAATTTCTTTTAAAATTGAATCTTTCACAAGTAAAGCGCTCATTTCTGGTTGTAGATCATATGTGGCAATTTTTGGAGAAGGACATAAAATTCTTTTTTCATTTTTAAAAGGTTCTTCTCTACCACCATTAAAGAAAAATGTTACATGTGGATATTTTTCTGTTTCAGCTATTCTTATTTGACTTTTATTATTTTTTTCAAGTATCTCACCCAAAGTATCTTTAATATTTTCTGAATCATAAATAACATTTATCCCTTTAAATGATTCGTCATAATTTGTCATTGTTAGAAAATTTAATTTTAATTTTTTCATATTAAAATCGATAAAATTTTCTTGAGTTAAAACTTTTGTCAATTGCCTTCCTCTATCTGTTCTGAAATTAAAAAAAATAACGTGGTCATCATCTTCAATTTTACCATCATAATTTCCGTATTGATCAGTAACAACTATTGGTTCTATAAATTCATCTGTTGTTCCTTTTTCATATGATTTTAAAATTGTGTTTTTAATATTGCTTGTTTTTTCGCCAATTCCCTTGACTAAAAGATCATAAGATTTTTTAATTCTCTCCCATCTATTATCTCTATCCATAGAAAAATAACGACCAATAATAGAGGCTATTTTGATTTCAGTTTTTTTAATTTTATTATCAATTTTTTCAATGAAACCCAGTCCTGATTTTGGATCTACATCTCGTCCGTCGGTAAAAAGATGAAGAAAGACTTTTTCTAATTTCATTTTTTCACAGATATCTACTAAACCCTCTAAGTGATTTATATGAGAATGGACACCACCATCAGATAATAAACCAATTATATGTAATTTCTTATTTGTTTTTTGAACTTTTTCCAAAGATTTTTTTAGATTTTCTTGAAATTGAAAAGAATTTTCCTCTAATGCTAAGTTAATTTTTGCTAATTCTTGATTAACTATTCTTCCCGCACCTAAATTCACATGACCAACTTCACTATTTCCCATTTGCCCAATGGGAAGTCCTACATTTTCACCAAAAGTAGTAAGTCTTGCTGATGCATAATTTTCATACAATGAATCAATAAATGGAGTTTCTGCCTTGTCGATTGCTGATACATTTGGATCTTTGGCGATACCCCAACCGTCGAGAATCATTAAAAGAACTTTTTTTGAAATTTTCAAAGCATTTAAGTTTCAACAAATATAATTATTATAAGGTTATTCAGTTTTTTAATTCTGGATTAATATCCAATATATATTCGTTCTTATATTTTTCAATAAAATCCTGATTAAAATATTTTGAACCACTAATTTCATCTTTTTTGATAAGTTTTTCTAAATCTAATTTTACAAATAATGAGAGCATTTTTTTTGAAATTGGAGCATAGCTATAATGCCAAGGTTCGTATTCAAATCCTTTTCTTTTGGGGTTATTGTCATATGTGATAAAAAATCCAAACCTTTCTGAATTTGTATCAAGCCATTTTTTAACGTTATAAAAAACACCTCCCTTTTCAAATTTAGAACTTATTAAAACGTTTTTTTCTTCAGGAAAATTTTTATCGATAATATCTATTTCTGTTCCCCAGTGATGTCTAGATGTTCCTGGAATTGTAGAAAATCGTATAATTTCATAAATAGCTTTTATTGGATCTAATGCATACTCATTCGTATATTTTTCAAATTTTCTATTCCATATGAATTTTTGTCTATCATACCCTCTGTATGCTGATACAATCTTGAGGTGAATTCCCTCAGATAAAGCTGCTTTCTCCATTTTTTTATATGCTAGAAAAGTATTTTTTTCAAGCTTTATTGAGTCCCCAACAAGATTACGATTTTTAATTCCTTGAAGAATATCTAAATTCATTTTAGTTTGCGATAAATTATTATTACAAAATATTAAAAAAAGTAACATAAATATCTTAAAACTCATTTCAATCTTTTATATAAAAAATTATGAATCCCAATTCCCTCAATTTCGTATGATATTCCTGAATCGATATAGTTAGATTTAAGGTAAAAATCAACTGCTTTTTTACGTGAATTCATCCAAATATTTAATCCTCCCTGTAGCATGCAAAGTTCCTCAATTTTATTTAACATTTTTTCTCCAAGTCCTTTATTTTGGTAGATACCTAAAACACACATTCCCCTGAGTTGGTAACTTTTTTTCAAATTTTTATGTTCAGTTTTTTTTTTAAATAAAGAAACCCCGCCAATTAAATTATTGTTTTTATAGGCACCAATATGTATTGATTCATCATCATTATCGCCCGGAAAATTACAATTTTTAATTTCTGTATTATTCCTCAAGACTTTAGCTCTTATGTTTAATAATTTATTTGCTTTTATCTTTTTTAATTCACTATTCATTGGATATAAATTTAATAATATAATTTTTAGCTTTAGGAAAATTATAATAATTAACCATTAATATTATATTTGTATTTAAGCGGGAGTAGCTCAGTTGGTAGAGCGTCAGCCTTCCAAGCTGAATGTCGCCGGTTCGAACCCGGTCTCCCGCTCTAAAAAGTTTCAATTAATGAAATATTTGTTAAAATTTTTAATTTTTTTCTTTGTTTGTAATCTATCATTTTCCCAATCTGATTATAGAACCTGGATTATTGGTAAAGTTTTATATCGTGATAGTAATGTGATTTCTGCAAATGTCATTAATAATACTTCACAAGAAGCAACAATAACCAATCAAGATGGTGAATTTGAAATTAAAGTAAAATTAAATGATAGACTTGTTTTTTCATCTGTTCAGTACCAAATTAGATCTCTAGTGGTAACGAAAGAAATATTACAAAAAAGTAGAATTGTGATTGATGTTAATGAAAAAGTAACAGAGTTGGATGAAGTTGTTGTAGGTCCTGAAAATACCGAAAAATTTATTGACTTGAAGGAAGAAGAATTTAAAAAATTTGATTATTATACAGATAAATCTACAAAACTTGAAAATCAAATTTTACAAGCTGGAAGATTTAATAATGGACTAAATTTTATAAACTTATATAAAGTTATTACTAAGTCAAATTCTAAGAAAGAACAGTCTGATGAAATTATTTATAAGCCAAGTAATTTATTAAGAGAAGTTTATGATGATGCTTTTTTTGTTTCTAGTTTAGGTATTGAAAAAGAAAATATCCCTGAATTTTTAGCTTTTTGTGATGAAAAATTTCCATCAAAGTTTTTATTAAAAAAAAGTAACGAGTTCCAATTAATTGATTTTTTAGTTAAACAGAGTGATAAATTCAAAAAAATACTTAAAAGAGGTTAAAGTTATTTGTTGCTTTCTTTTTTTAGGAACTCAAATTGTTTTATCTCAAACTAATTTAGAATACAAATCATTTAAAGGAGAAGTGGTAAGTGATTCGTTAAATTTAAGTGGGATACATATCGTTAATAAAAATAGTGGTGCTAAATCAATTACAAATGAAAATGGGTTATTTACAATTGGAGTAAAAAAAAATGATACAATAATTATTTCTTCAATTCAAATAAAACCACATGTAATTGTAATTAATCAGAAAGTTTTTGATCAGGACATGGTAAAGGTTTATGTAGAACCTTTTGTCAATCAATTAGAAAATGTCGTAGTTAAACCTCACAACTTGAGTGGCAATTTATTAAATGACATGAAAGATTCTGGGGTTAGAAATCCGATAAATTTTGATGATGTTGGAGTTCCTGGATTTAAAGGAGAGAGAGAAGAAAAAATTGTTTATAAAAACGATACACAAATTTTAATTAATTTACTCCTGTTACCTATTATGCCCCTTGATATTGAGGGTGTATATAAAAAACTTTCTGGCTATTATGATAATCTCAAAAAGAAAAGAATGTTAGACAAACAATATGTTGCTATTGTTGGTATAATGGAGTTTTATGGTTTAGTATTTTTCATGAATAACTATAATTTAAAGGAAGATGAAGTGTATGAATTTGTATTAGGCGCTTTGGAAAATACTAATATTGAAGAAAATTTCAAAACTTCAGATCACGGCCTTGTTTTGAAATCATTTGAAGAGTATTACAAATCTATTAGCATTGAAAAAAATTAGTTTACTTATTGTTCTGTTTTTTTTGGTGGCATTTATTCCACACAAATATTACGTAAGTACAAGCCTTTATGAATTTAAAGAGGATAGAGGTTCTCTTCAAATTACTATTAAAATTTTTAAGGACGACTTTATCAATGCATTTAAAAAAAATAAAGGTATTAATTTACAAATGAGGGATGATTTAAATTCTAAAGAAATCAAATTCAAAATTAATTCATATTTATTGTCTCATCTTTCCATATTTCTTGATAATAAAAAACATGAGTTATTTTATTTAGGTTTAAAAAAAGACACGGAATTGATCACTTGTTTTTTAGAAATTGAAAATCTTCCCGAGTTCAAAAAAATCAAATTAGAAAACACAATTTTATTTGATTTATTTGAAAATCAGAAAAATATTATTCATTTAAAAAAAGGTAATAAAAAAAGAAGTTTTATTTTAAGTAAAGACACTCCAAATTCTGTCTTAGAATTCTAAACTTTTTTTTAAATTTAACATCCATAAATAAAATAAAATGAAAATAAAATATATTAAGTTACTAGTCCTGTCTCTGATGATTTCTCATTATGGATTTTCTCAGCAACCCCCCCAAGAATTAAAAGAAAAAGGTCATATAAATACGAATAAGTTCAGACAAATGTATCAAGAGTTTTCATCTCCAAACATGTTTAGAACTGCAGCTGGTGCCCCTGGGCCTGCTTACTATCAACAGCAAGCTGATTACAAGATGAATATTGAGCTTGATGATAGAAACAAAAGAATTTATGGAAGTGAAACAATTACATACACTAATAATTCACCTGATCATTTAGAATATTTATGGGTTCAGTTGGATCAAAATATTAGAAAAAAAGATTCTCCGTCTCTAATGATTAATGAATTTTCTACTCGGCCAGCTTATCGACCCTCCGGATTTGTTAAGGACTTTCTTGATAAACCATTTGATGGTGGATTTAATATTGAATACGTAAGAGATCAAGACGGAAAACCACTTTCTCATATTATTAATCAAACAATGATGAGAATTGATTTACCCAATGTTTTAAAGAGTGGTGAAAAAGTTTCATTCTCAATAAAATGGTGGTATAATATTCAAGATCATGTTAATCAAGATGGTAGATCGGGCTATGAAACTTTTAAAAGCGATGGTAACCGTTCTTACATCATTGCTCAATTTTTTCCTAGAATGGCTGTTTATAATGAAGTAGAGGGTTGGCAGAATTATCAATTTTGGGGTGATGGAGAATTTGCCTTGCCTTTTGGAAATTATGAAGTAAAGATAACTGTTCCTGCTGATCATATTTTAGATGCTACAGGAGAATTACAAAACAGAAAAGATATCTTTTCCAAAGAGATGTTAAAAAGATTTAACGAGGCTAAAAAAACTTATGATAAGCCTGTTTTAATAGTGACTCAAAGTGAAGCAGAAGAAGCTGAAAAAGGATTTTCCAATAATAAAAAGACATGGCATTTTAAAGCAAAAAATGTTAGAGACTTTGCATTTGCAACATCTAGAAAATTTATATGGGATATGATGACTGTTAAGATTGGTGATAGAGATGTGATGGCAGTATCGATGTATCCAAAAGAAGGAAACCCTCTGTGGGAAGATTATTCGACTATTGCAGTGGCCGAAACATTAAAAACTTATTCTGATTATACTTTTGATTACCCTTATCACAAAGCGATTTCAGTCCATGCAAAACAAATAGGTATGGAGTACCCTATGATTTGTTTTAATTTTGGAAGGCCAAATATTGATGGTTCTTATTCAGACGATGTTAAATTTGGAATGATTGGGGTAATTATTCATGAAATTGGACATAATTTTTTTCCAATGATAGTAAATAATGATGAGCGTCAATGGGCTTGGATGGATGAGGGGATAAATACTTTTGTGCAGTATATCACCGAGCAAAAACTTGGTCAAGATTATCCAGACATAATTTATCCTTTGGAAAATTTCCCATCTGATAGGGGACCAGCTAAAATGATTACTGATTACATGAGTGTTGATCAGAATTATTTAGCTCCAATAATGTCTAATCCAGAAAATGTTTATAGTCTAGGACCTAATGCTTATGGAAAACCAGCAACAGCTTTAAATATTTTGAGAGAAACTATTATGGGAAAAGAACTTTTCGATCACGCGTTTAAAACCTATTCTAAAAGATGGATGTTTAAACACCCTACGCCTGAGGATTTCTTTAGAACTATGGAGGATGCCTCAGCAGTTGATTTAGATTGGTTTTGGAGGGGATGGTTTTACACCACAGATTATGTTGATATAGGAATCAAGGAGGTTAATCAATTTTATATTTCTCCAAAGCCTAGTAAGGTAATTGAAGAAATGATGGAAAAAAGAGGTATTCCTATGGACAGAATGCCTTCACTTGTTTACTTAGAAGATTTCAATAATGATACTGAAAATTTTAAGGAGGGTAGTCCACTAGAAAATTCCAAACTATTAAATAACTATTTAAAAGAAAATTTTAGCAAGGAAGAAATTGATAATTTAGAAATTCCAAAGTTTTTTTACGAGATAGTATTTAACAAACCAGGTGGTTTAGTGATGCCTATAATTATTGAATATGAATATGAAGACGGCACAAAGAATCGTATTAAATATCCTGCCCAAGTTTGGAGAAAAAATGATAATGAAGTGAGACAAGTGATTACTTCCAATAAAAAAATCATTAATATAAGTTTAGATCCCGATTTAGAGACTGCAGACATTGATACATCAAATAATTCTTGGCCGAAAAAGCAAGAAGATTCAGAGTTTGACACTTTCAAAAGTAAAATCAAGGGATAAATGTGTTTATTAAGCGGTTTTCTGTTTAATGATTCATTTTTTATCTTTATAAAATATTTTAAATTATGCTTTTATTTATTAGCGGACCTGAAATCCTTTTTATAGGGCTGATAGTTTTATTAGTTTTTGGCGCTGATAAAATTCCCGAAATTTCTAAAGGTCTTGGAAAAGGCATAAGAGTTGTAAAGGACGCTACTGAGGAAGTTAAAAGCGAAATAAAAAAAAGTGCTAAAACCAAAGGAGTTGATACTGAATCTTTGAAAAAGGATATTGATAGTGTTAAAGATAGTATAGAAGACTTGGGGGGCTCTATAAAGCGTAATCTTTAAATTTTTCTACTTACTGATAAGCCGTCTCTTACTGGAATAATTATTGTTTCAAATCTTTTGTCATTATTAATCATATTATTGAACTCTAATAATTTTTTAGTAGCTATGTCTGAGTTGTTTTTGTCAATTACTTTTCCACTCCATAAAACATTGTCAGATATTAAAATTCCGCTAGGAACTATTTTATCAATTACCATTTCAAAATAAGCAGGATAATTTTCTTTATCAGCATCTAAAAAGACTAAATCAAAAAATTTATCGATTTTGGGAATGATTTTTAAGGCATTTCCTACGTGACAAAAAATTTTATGTTCGTAACCTGATTTATCAAAATATTTTTTTTGAATATTTTGTAATTCTTCATTAATATCAATTGTATCAATAGTTCCATCTTTGTGTAATCCCTCAGCAATACATAGTGCGGAGTACCCAGTGTAGGTACCAATCTCTAAAACACTCTTAGGACTTATTATTTTAGAAAGAAGAGATAGTAGTCGACCTTGGTAACTTCCACTTAACATTCTTGGGTTAAGTACTTTTAAATGAGTTTCTCTATTGAGTTCTTTAAGTAGTTGAGGCTCATTCTGTGAATTAGATTCAACATAGTTTAGTATATCTTTATCAATGAAGTCGATCATTTTTTTGGCTTAGCATATTTAAACCTATCAATTAAAGTTGGTAGAGCATAACCGTCCAGGCCGTTTATTGCAACTGATTTTGCTTTATCCAATTGTAACCACCCCTCTTCATTTATAAAATCTTTTTCAAAATAGATATCTTTTATTTCAGCTACCATTAATAAAGTATCATTTTCTTTTATTTCATATTTATTTAAAAACTCACAACCTAGTTTAATTTTTGAACTTTTTACAAATGGCGCAGGGAAATTATTTAAATACTCTGATTCAAATTTGGTAACATCAAATTCAGAAATATTTGATGGATATCTTGCCGAGGTGTGATGCGCATCTTCAATATCATCAACATGAATATGATTTACAGAAAAAAACTTATTCGATATGATGTTTCTATAAGTATCTCTAGGAACTACAGTTGGTCTAACTATAAAACTTAATAATGAGGGATTACTCCCCAAGTGAGTTATTGAACTAAATACGGCTAGGTTTAACGTTCCATTATCCGATGATGTTCCAATTAAATTTGCGGATTTATAACCAGTGCAACTATTGATTAGATTTAGTCTATAAATCTTTTCCATAGCATTGATTTGAACTTTTGAAAAATGTTCCATGAATAAATTTTGTAATAGAGAATTCAAAAATATGAAAATGAATTTAACTTAATTCTTAAATTATATTAAATGTAAAATATTATAAAAATTAATTGTTTATAATATTTCATGTTATTTAAAAATTAATTTATATTAACAATTAAATTAATGAACTATGAATATTAAATTTTTATTTCTTTTTATCTTTTGTTTTTCCTTTTTTTCTTGTGATAAATCAAATGAAATTGATAGACCTAATGTGATTTTAATAATGTCTGATGATTTAGGACATGAAGCTATTGGGATTAATGGAGCTACGGAATACAACACTCCTGTTTTGGATTCTTTAGCCGTAAATGGAATAAACTTTAATAATGCTTATTCTCAACCATTATGTACCCCCTCAAGAGTAAAAATTATGACAGGAAAGCCAAATTACATCAATTATGAATACTTTACCTATCTAAATCCAAATGAAAAAACTTTTGGTAACCTTTTTCAAGACAACGGCTATAAAACGACTGTTGTAGGAAAATGGCAATTAAATGGTGTACAATATGATTTAGAAAATAATCAGGATTTGAATAGACCTCATAAAAATGGTTTTGATGAATACTGTTTATGGTGGTTAAAAGAACGGGGTGAAAGATTTGCAAATCCATCAATTGTTCAAAATGGTAAAGAATTAGATAAAGATATTGATGATTATGGACCAGATATTTTCTCAGACTATATAGTTGATTTTATTGAAGAAAATAAGGATGATCCTTTTTTTATATATTATCCTATGGCTTTGGTTCATGATCCCTTTCGTCCAACTCCATACTCAGACGATTGGAAAAATAGAAATGATAGAAATAAAGGAAATAACGAAGTATATTTCCCAGACTATATGAACTACACCGATAAAATTGTAGGAAAAATATCGGATGCTTTAAATAAAAATAATTTAGACAATACAATTCTAATTTTCATTGGAGATAATGGAACTGACACACAAGTTGTAACTCTCAATAATGGTAATGAAATCAGAGGAGCCAAAGGTTCTACTATTAAACATGGTTCAAATGTTCCAATGATAGTCAATTGGAAAAAAAATATAAAAAATGGTTTTAAAAGTGATGCACTAATTGATTTCACTGATTTTTATGCAACCTTCGAAGATATTTTAAATGTTGAAAAAAGAGAATCTTACGGAAAAAGTTTACTGCCTTTATTTAATAATAAAAATTATAATGAAAGAGAAGTTTTAATTACCTATTATAACCCGATGTGGGGAGCAAATAGTGCAGAGAGAAATGAAGGAATTTATGCTCAAAATAAAGAATACAAACTTTACAAAAGAGGAGATTTTTTTAAATATTCTGAAGATTTGTATGAGGAATCAAAAATTCTAATTAATAATCTGACAGAGAAAGAAAATGAAATTTATATGATTCTGAAAAAATCTTTGGATACAATACCGGATTTACCAAAGTTTAATCATAACAAATGGATAGAAAAAGGAATTGAAGTAAAACAAAGTGGAAAGTTTAATCTTAACAATTGGAGGTTAAATACAAATTAGCAATTCTGTATTTTGTTATTGAGATAAAGTGTTTTATTTCATTTGAGTATATAGGTAGTGAAGTAGATGAAAAAAGGATATTTAATTGAATCTTTTGCATTAGTTCCGTTTGGGTGGTTATTTATGTCTTCGGCCGTATGTTTTTATTTATGGGGATTTAAGAAAAAAAAATAAGCCTCGATTGAGGCTTATTAATAAATTATTTTAAGTAAAGTTTAGCCTCTTTTGTCGTCTCCACTTCCTTTATCTTCTTTACTCCCTTTACAGCTAGACATAACTTTTTTTAGAATGTCATGCGATTCAATTTCCTTGCTAACCACATTTTTATCAGCATCTAACATTAAAATAGTCACAGGAAAATTTAATTTAGGTTTGTTTTCTCTTGTTTTACCATTCTTTTCAAAATAAGCTTTCATTTGAGAATGAATTTCTTTTCTGTCACTTCCTGATATAACAGAACCATCACCCATTGTGTAAGAAAGCGGGTATTGAAACTTAAAACAGGGCCCTCTTTTTTTCTTATCGTCCTTACCATCTTTATTTTTTTTATCACCCCAACCATCCTTATTATCTTTTGAGGATTCTAGTGGTCTTCCGCTTGTAGAAAAATATTTATTATCGTTTCTTTCATAATCAAGTTCAAAATCAAAAAAGTCCCAGCTTTTCATTTCAACTTCATAACCTAGGTCAGGAGCTAGCTCAGCTAGACGTATAATATCATCTGGCATATTAAAATCTAGACTACTAATTGCAGCTTTTGGGAGATCATTTTTTGAAACCGTGATTCTATTTTCGGCTTCAATAATCGCTTCAATTAATTCGCTGTCAGTCATAGAATCTGAATTTTCACAAGAGGAAAATATCAAAGGAAATAAAAATGCAATAAGGATTGTTTTTTTCATAATTATTTTTTTTATCCTACACTTATTAGTGTGTATTTATCAAATATAAATATTTTTTATTAGAACCTGTAAATTCTTGAATATCGTTTATTAAATTTATTATCTTGCAAATAGTGTCTAAAAAAATATTTTTTTCTTTAATATTATTTTTTTTGTTCCTATCACTTAAAGCTCAGGAACCAAATAATATTAATAAAGATTTTCCAATTTTTCCAGTATGTAAACTAATACCAAAAAATTTACAACAAAAATGCTTTAATGAATCTCTCGAGGAGCACATCAATAAATTTTTTATTTACCCTAAAACTGCCAATGATTTAGGACTTCAGTCCATTGTAAACGTATTTTTTGACATAAACGAAAACGGGTCGGTTTCAAATATTAAAGCTAAAAGTAGTCTTGTTGGTGTAAAATTTGAAAATAAAGAAGCACTATTAATTGCTAACCAATTATTTGAAGAGGCCGCTTTATCAATTTTCAACAAACTTCCTAAGATGATTCCTGGAAAAATTAATGATTCGGTTAGTTCAATTTCATTTAAAGTTCCTGTTACTTACCGAATTGCAGAAAAATCAGATTTACAAAATCAAGTTTTTCCAATAGATAGCGTTGAATGGGCACCCTTATATCCTGGATGTGAAGAAATGGACTCTGATGGGTCTAAAACATGTTTTAAAGACAAAATAAGCAATCATATAAATAAGCATTTAAAATACCCTAAAAAAGCTAAATCATTAGCCAAAGATGCCATTGTTTTTGTTGAAATTATTATTGAAAATGATGGTGGTATCTATGATTTAACTATTTTAGGTCCTGATGTTTTTAAAAAAGAAGCAGAAAGAGTAATTAAAAAATTACCTTCTTTTGAACCAGGACTTAATAATGATCAGCCTGTTGCCGTTTCTTACACATTTCCAATAACATTTAAAACCAGCTTGAATTGAAAAAAATAAAGAACCACAGCGGTTGGATTAAATCATTGTTAACCTTTTTTCTACTTTTCATTCCTCAGGTTTTAGGTGCTCTAGTCCTAATGGTTGCTGGTTTTGATTTAAATAAAATGTCAAGTGGAGCGATCGATTTAAAATCTATGATTTTTCTTGAATATCTAATGATTGTGTTTATGGCAATCATACTATGGTTATTCATGAGGTTTATTGATAAACAACCCTTAGTTGAAATAGGTTTACAAACAAAAGGTAGACTTAAAGAATTTTACTTTGGTTTGTCTCTTGGTTTTGTAATTATGTTTTTTGCTTACATAGTTTTAAATATTTTAAATGAAATTGTTTTTTTGGGTATTTCTTTTGATTTTAATAAATTTTTAATGTCAATTGTCTTGTTTGCTGGAGTATCCATTTTTGAAGAAGTTGTTTTTAGAGGATATTTATTAAAAAATTTGTTAGAATCATTTAACCCCTATGTAGCTTTATTTATTTCATCAATTTTTTTCTCTTTAATTCACGGATCAAATCCAAACGTAACTACTCTAGGTTTATGTAATATTTTTTTAGCTGGTTTTTTTCTTGGAGCTTCCTATGTCTTTACAAAAAACTTATGGTTTCCAATTGCTCTGCACTTTAGTTGGAACTTTTTTCAGTCAATGTTTGGATTTAAAGTAAGTGGTCTTGATTCATATTCAATTATAGAATTTACAATTCCAAAAAATAATTTATTAAATGGTGGAGAATTTGGATTTGAAAGTTCTTATTTATCTATTATTGTTCTGATTTTTGGTATTTTTATAATTTGGAATTATTTTAAAAATAATTCCATAATAAAAAATTAATGGGTCATTAACTCAGTTGGTTCAGAGTGTTACCTTGACAGGGTAGAAGTCACTGGTTCGAATCCAGTATGACCCACATTGTATTAAAAAAAAACACCGCTTTAGTTGCGGTGTTTTTTTTAAAAATTTCTTTTTAATTTAATTTTGCTTCATTCCAAGATTCCCAATGACCTATTATTTTTCCATCATCATTAAAACGATGATTAAACATTACAGGGAAAACAATTTCTTTTTTGTCTTTTTTTCTTTCAACTGAAACTCTCCACCATGATTGAACATAATCCGATCCTGAGTCTACATCAAAAAATTTAATCCAAACATTATCCATACTATTGATTTTATAATTTCCTTTAAAAGATTTAAACCCTTCTTTCAAATCATCTAGAGATAATGGGTCATTTCCCCAATCGTTAAAAAGTCCATCTGCAGTTGCATTTTCATCAAAATCAATAAATATATTTTCATCATCATCATGTTCAAAAGCTTTTATAAATCTTCTAACTGTATTAATATTAGAATGATGAGAATAAATTTTACCGTCACTAATTTCTCTTTGACTTTTTCCAGTTTCTGTATATGGAACTTGGTTAAAATAATATCTGGCGTAACTTATTTTATTGTCTTTATTTATAACATATTGCGTGTGTCTTGGTTGTGAGTAGTCTATTCCTGTTGTTCCTCCCACTGCTGTCCAGTATTCCCAACTATAAATCCAGGTTACTCCACTAAAATTTTCATCCTTATATTCAACAGCATCTGGATAACTACTTTTAGTGTTTTTAACTGAAAAATATTTAGAATTGGTATGTAAATTATTAACATATTGTATGAACTGATCTTTGGTTTGAGGTTTTGCATCCTTGTTCATTTGATCTCCAACGATCCCTTTGTAGTTATCAGCAATTAATTCACCTAAACCTTCAGAGTCGTTAGCATTCATTGCTTTAAATAAATTTTCTATTACTTGAATTGCAGGATGATCAATATAAATACTTCCATTTTTCTTTTTTTGTGCACTTACAATAAAGGATGTAAGTAACAACAATAGTGTTAAATTTTTTTTCATAATTTTTATTAGTTTAGCTTTCTAATATAGTCAATCAAACACATACCAACAAGTATGCTTAATTAAATATTATGAGCAAACACTTCACTTTCAATAAATTATTTAAAATGAGTTTTGTTTTGTTTTTTAGCTTATTTATAGTTTATTGTAGCAATTCAACTGAAACAGTTAAAAATATTAATAATCCTAATGTGTCAAGTCCAGTTGAAATTTATTTAATTGATTCGCTTGATGACTCAAGAAAGTATTGTTTAGATATATTGGGTTATAAGGATAACGCTAATGTAAATAAAGGCTTGCAAAGCCATTCGTGTTATTCATATCAAGGTGCAGTTTCAATAGATCAAGGCTTTGATAAGGAGCTAATTTCTGAAAAGGAATTTTATATTCCTCATTTTAAAGTTTGTATGGAAGCAGAAAATATCGAAGAATCTTCAGGACTAGCCTTAAAAACATGTGATAAAAACGAAAAACAGAAATTCATTCTTCAATCTTCTGGCAAGATAAATCCAGAAAGTAATTTGAATTTGTGTTTAACAGTTTCTTCTAATTCTAGAGAAGGAGGCGGCGGAAATCCAGTACATTTAATTCGTGATTTGAGTTTACAAACTTGCGATGAAAGTCTTTCGTCATTTCAAAACTGGGGAACAAGAACAATCAACTAAGGTGGTTTTACAAAAAGAAATTTTTTTAAACCCTCATTCCAGAGGATTTCATTTAATTACTAATCATATTTTAAATGTAATTCCTGAAATAAACGGAATAGTACATGTTTTTTTAAAACATACCTCAGCCAGTTTAACAATTAATGAGAATGCCGACCCATCAGTAAGAGTTGATTTTGAAACTCATTTTAATAAAATTGTTTCAGAAAATGAAACTCATTATACTCATACACTAGAGGGTAAAGACGATATGACTTCACACATAAAAAATAGCCTACTAGGTTCTTCAGTTTCTTTTCCAATAACAAATGGAATCCCTCAATTTGGCATTTGGCAAGGAATTTATTTATGTGAACACCGCAATAATGGAGGATCGAGAAAATTATTTGTTACTATAATCGGGGAATAATTTTCTTATTTTTAATTAAAATATTTTACTATGAAAAAATTAACTCTTTTAACATTGCTATTATTTTCTTTTATAGCTTATGCCCAAAAGTTCGATAAAAAAATTAATCAATTAAGTGCTAATTATGAATCAGATATTATTGAACTAAGACATTGGTTTCATGAAAATGCAGAATTAAGCAATAGAGAATTTAAAACTGCTAAAAGAATCGCAGAGGAATTAACTAAAATTGGACTAAATCCTCAAACAGGTGTAGCAAAGACCGGAGTAGTGGCAGTGCTTAAGGGTGGAAAGCCAGGTCCAGTTGTTGCTTTGAGAGCTGATATTGATGGTCTTCCTGTAAAAGAAAGAGCTGATTTACCATGGAAATCTAATATGATAGGCGAATACAATGGTGAAACAGTTCCTGTAATGCATGCCTGTGGACATGATACTCATACCGCTATTTTATTGGGAACTGCAAAAATATTATTTGAATTAAAAGATCAAATTCCAGGAACAATTAAATTCATTTTTCAACCAGCTGAGGAGGGTGCCCCATCTGGTGAAGAAGGAGGAGCCGAACTAATGGTTAAAGAAGGTGTTTTGAAAAATCCTGATGTAGATGCAATTTTTGGACTCCATATTTGGTCTCAAATTGGAGCAGGCCAAGTCTATGTTCGTCCTAAAGGAATTATGGCAGCAGTGAATGAGTTTAGAATTGATATTGAGGGTGTCCAAACCCATGGATCAACTCCGTGGACTGGAATTGATCCTATTGTTACTGCTTCTCAAATGATTAATTCGATTCAAACTATTGTTAGTAGAAATATGCCACTAACCGAAGCGGCAGCTGTTGTTACAATTGGAAGTATTCACGGAGGTGTTAGAAGTAATATTATTCCTGAAAGTCTTTATATGCTTGGAACTATTAGAACATTAGATGAGGGAATGAAAAAATTGGTTTTAAAAAGATTAGAGGAAATTGTATATGGTATTGCAAGTGCTAATAATGCAAAAGCTAAAGTAACTTATCAAGTTAGTTATCCGATAACTTATAATGATCCAGAACTGTATCAATCCATGTTGCCATCCCTTAAAAGAATTAATGGATCTAATAATGTAAATTCAATGAATGCAATTACTGGTGCTGAGGATTTTTCTTTTTTTCAAGAAAAAATTCCTGGAATGTATTTTTTTATTGGTGGAGCAAAAAAAGGTACAGATCCTTTAACAGCGGCACCTCATCATACCCCAGACTTTTATGTTGATGACTCTGCAATGATTACTGGACTCAAATCTATGACTACCTTAGCTTTGGATTATCTAAATAAAAACAAATAATGTAATGCCAATATCGTTTTTTGAAAAAGAAAATCAAGCTTCTGGAAATTTTAATAATGGAGAAATATTAGAAAAAAAACCTATTGGATTTCCTCAAGATGGAGGTAAATTAAAACCTTACTCAAATTTATTTTATTGGGCACATGCCTGGACACCAGGTAAAAAAAGTACTATAGCCCTTCACCCACATCAGGGATTTGAAATATGTAGTTTCGTATTAAAAGGTTCAATTAAACATTACGATACAAAACAAAAAAAGTGGATTATTTTAAACAAGGGTGACGTTCAAATAATTAGATCTGGAAACGGAATTTCTCACGCTGAAGAAATTTTAGATTCTTCTGAAATTTTTCAAATTTGGTTTGACCCGGACATTTCTAAAACACTTAGTTCACCTGCTTCATACAGCGATTACAAAGTTGCAGATTTTCCTGTCATCCAAAAAAAAGAGATAAAAACCACTGTCATTTGTGGTGAAGGCTCTCCCTTGGAAATGGATTCAGAGATGATTGAAATTAGAAATCATAAATTAAACAGTAGCGATTTTGATTATAAATTAAATTCTTCAAAAACATATTCTTTTTTTGTTATTGATGGTGAACTTTCTGTGAATGATAAAAAAATTAGCAAAGGAACTTTTTTTATTGTTGATAAAGAAAGCTCACTAAATTTTAAAGCTAAAACCGAAGCCGATATTTTTGAAATAAAATCACCAAGTTCACCTAGTTATAAAACCTATTTCCAAAGATTTATGAATTAAAAGGGTGCAACCCTTTTATTTGATAATTTTTCGTAGGCATAGCCAAGTTGATAGAGCTTATTTTCCTCAAAAGAAGAACTGATAAAGGTTAGGTTTGAAGGAAGACCACTTTTTTTATAACCCATTGGAACCGTTAGGCACGGGTAATATGCGGCTGCTGCATATGCTGCATGATAATTGTTTATAGATAAAATTGCATCAAGAGAATATTTTTTTAATGATTCATTAAAATATCTTTCCCCCTCTTTTTTTAACCTGACTTTTAATTTTTCAAATTCTCCTTTCCCTGTGTTGTCAGAAACAATCCCTTCAAAAATTTTTTGTCCATAAGGAGATCTATTTAAGCTATCTTGAAGATTGTAGTTTATGATATCTGAAATATTTTTGATATTCAAGTTGTCTTTGAAATAAGTTGATAAATATTTTGGCAATTCATTTTTCATTTCGACATCCAAAATTTTTCTAAATCCTAAAAAATTAATTTTAGGTGGTTCAAATTCGATTATTATTCCGCCGGCTTTTTTAATATCCTCAATAGTTTTGATGTATAGTGAATCATTTAGTAAACTTTTAAATACTCCTAGTCTTTTGTCTTTCAAACTAGAATTTATGATTTCGTTGTAATTAATATTTATTTTATTTTTTGAATGACTGTCGTTTTGGTCAAATCCCATAATGCTATTAAAAACGATGGCATTATCAATTACATTTTTAGTCATAGGACCAGATGTATCTAAAGTATTTGATATTGGTATTATTCCTGTTCTGCTTACCAATCCTATTGTAGGTTTTAATCCTACAATTGAATTAAGTGATGACGGTGAAAGAATAGATCCAGAAGTTTCAGACCCTAATGATACTGATGATAAATTTGCAGATATAGCTGCGCCACTCCCAGAACTCGACCCCCCAGATTCAAATTCTTTTCTCCCATATGGATTAAGAGTTTGTCCTCCAATTGCACTGTAGCCAAGAGGACATCCAACGCAAAAATAATAAGCCCACTCGCTTAAATTGGTTTTTCCTAAAATAACAGCACCGCTTTCTTTCAGTTTTTTAACAACGAAAGAATCATCAGCAATATTATTTTTTAAAATTTCTGCTCCAGCTGTGGTTGGTAATCCATCAAAATTGATGTTATCTTTTAAAAGAACTGGAATCCCGTGAAGTGAATATATAGACTCTGGTTTTATCTTATCCTTTTTTCTTGCTTCTAAAACTATATTTGGATTTAGTGAAATGATAGAATTTAAATAGGTATTCTTATTAAATTCAATTTTTTTTATTCTAAATAAATAAAACAAAACTAATTTTTCATAAGTTAATTTTTTCTCAATTATGTTTGTTTGAATAGATGGAATATCCTTTTCAATTATTAGTGGTTTTAATTTTTCATAATCATTCTCAGAAAAATCTTTCAAATAATTGTCTAGTTCACTAAACCAAATATTTTTATCATTAAATTTAGATTGAATAAGTTTAAACTGCATTCTTTCTAATGAATGGGTTTTATTGTTGGTTATTTCTAAGGATTCGTTGTAAGGTATCCACTTTTGTTCACTAGAGTTGCATCCGATCAAGAGTAAATAAAGAAATATTAATAAATGATTTTTCATTTGGTTAATTTGTTGAACTAAAGTTATTTAAAATATTTATTTATTGTAAAATAACTTACATTTAAATAAAATAAGGATAAAATGAAAGTTCAAAAAAAAATTGAAAATTTATTTTCAATAGTATTTTCTGAAAATGTTATAAAAAGAGTAGAAAAATACATTTTGTATTTAGCCTCTGTTGGATTTGTTATTCACCTTTCACTAATTTTTTTAAATAATTATAATTTAGTTGATTTATCAATTATAAATTCAAATTTACTTTCTAACCCGATCTCTGCCTTATACACACCATTTTCATTTATATTAGTTTACGAAGCTTTTTTATTAATTTATTACATTCCAAGGTCATTTACTACAGCAGTTGGAAAACAGTACGAAATAATTTCTTTAATTGTAATTCGTAAAATTTTTGGTGATATTCCTTTAATTGATTTGAAAGCAAACTGGATCGAAAACTCTGACAACCTTCAATTAATTTATGATTTGTCCGGGATTTTAATAATATTCTTTCTTATATATCTATTCAGAAAAACAAAGGATAACCTTCCTGTTAAATCTGTTTCTGAAAAATTAGATCGATTTATAGCTTCTAAAAAACTAGTCAGCGTAATACTACTTCCAATTTTAGTAGTTATTTGTTTAATTAGTTTGTTTTCGTGGTATAATGGTGTTTTTATTACTAATTCATTTGATGAAAATTTAAATTATTTATTTTTCAATGAATTCTTTACTTTATTGATTTTAGTGGATGTGTTTATTTTGCTTCTTTCTTTTCAATATACAGAGAGATATAGTCAACTAATAAGAAATACTGGATTTATAATATCAACAATTCTGCTTAGACTTTCTTTTGCAGTTTCTGGATTAACAAGTATTCTTCTAATTATATCGGGGATTGTTTTTGGACTTTTAATTCTATTGATTTATAATGCCATTGAAAAAGAATAGAATTTTAAATTTTTTCTAAAATTTCTTCCATTTTCATTCCCCTAGACCCTTTTATAAGAATATTTTTTTCTTTTATTTTATTTTTTTTCATTTCATAAAATAGTTCATTCTTTGTTTTAAAAAAAAATAAATTATTATGTTCTTTTTTTAATTTATAAAATTGATCTCCTACAAAATAAACTTTGGATTTAGCCTTTTCTAATTTATCTATTACTATTTGATGTTCAGTTTTGGAAAACTTTCCAAGTTCAAACATATCTCCCAAAATAAAAATTTTCGATTCTGGGTATTTTAAAAAAGAATTAATCGCAAGTTCCATACTTGAGGGATTGGCATTGTAAGCATCTAAAATTATTTTCTTATTGTTTAATTCAATAATCTCTGACCTATTATTTTTTGGAATATAATTTTCAATAGCATCCTTAATTAATTTGATATCCATTTTAAAATAAAGACCAATCGAAATAGCAGCTTGTATGTTGCTAAAATTATATGAACCTACTAGACGGGTATTAATTAAAGTATTTTTATAATTGAGTGAAATAAAACTTTTAGGAATTTCCAAATTAAAAACAAACTGAGCGTTATTATTTAAGCCAAAAGTTATGGAATTAGAGTCAATATATTTTTTTTGATTTTCATCATCAACATTAATTAATATAGGTTTATTATTTTTAAGTAACCAATTGTATAATTCCGATTTACCTTTAATAACTCCCTTAATTCCTCCAAAACCCTCCAAATGTGCTTTTCCAAAATTAGTTATGTAGCCTAAATCAGGATTTATCAAATTTGTTAAAAAATCAATTTCGCCAATGTGATTGGCCCCCATTTCAATAATTGCAAATTTTGAATTTTCTGTAATTCCAAGTAAAGTTAAAGGCACACCAATATGATTATTTAAATTTCCTTTAGTTGAGGTTGTTACGTAGTTTTTAGCTAAAACAGCTTTAATTAGTTCCTTAGTAGTCGTTTTTCCGTTACTTCCAGTAATAGCGATAAACTTTGTATTGTTTATCTGTAACCTGTGATGTTTAGCTAGTTTTTGTAATGAACTTAAAACATTTTTTACTTTAATAAAATTAGGATTATTGATTGTTTCATCATCAATGACAGCATATTTCGCTCCTTTTTCAATAGCTTTTAACGCATATTGGTTTCCATCAAAATTATCTCCCTTCAAAGAGAAAAAAAGGTTTCCTTTAGAAATTGTTCTAGTATCAGTTGAAACACCCTTACATTTTAGAAAAATGTCGTATAGTTGACTAGTGGTCATTTTCTAAAAGTAGTCATTTTGTAGAAAATAGTATTGGTAACGGAAGGTTACTATTAGATTGATTATCTTCTTTTAGGTTTTGAAGTTTCTCTTGATTCTCCCAAATATGACATTGCACATCTAAATCCAATAAAATTTGTTGTCATAGAACCAGGCAAGTGCCTTCTCTGGGCCGGATCTAAATAATAAGCTCTGTCTAGCCAAGAGCCTCCTTTATATACCCGAGCTTCATCGTCGATTAATGTAGTTCTTTCTTCTCCACCGTCATCCTCAGATGGAGCATTGTACATTCTTGAATAATCACCCTCAATGGTAAAGTTTCTCACAGAGTTTCTATCACCATCATTGTAATTTCTATTGTCTCCTGTTGAGTAATTAACTCTGTCAATGTCTTCAGTCTTTACGACTTCTTCAAGAATAGATCCTGGTAAGAAATCATAACTCGCATTTTCTTCATCAATAGATGCCATTTTACCATCTTCACCAATTACATTTTGAGTGTATACATTTCCTCTGTAATAGTTAAAATCATTAGCCTCCTCATCAATAATAGGTCTGTAGACGTCAGCAACCCACTCTGCAACATTTCCTGCCATTCCATATAACCCAAAATCATTGGGTGGGTAGGACCTCACATTGGTAGTAATTCCAGAGCCAGTTTCAGACCAACCGGCAATTCCACCATAATCACCATCGGAAAGTTTAAAATTAGCTAATTGATCACCAACATTTTTTTTCTTCCCTGATCTTGTGTATTCACCGTCCCATGGAAACTTTTTCTTTCCTCTGTATACATTTTCTTTTCTAATTTCACTTAATGCTAAAGCTGCATATTCCCACTCAGTTTCAGTTGGAAGTCTGTATTCAGGAAGTAAAACACCTTTTTCTCTAGTCGCATAATCAACTTTTTCTTCTCCATCTTCATTTGTTTCTTTTGCTTTGTCATCCGCAAGTTCGTTCATTTTTCCACCGTAAGCACTTTTAGGATCTAGCAGATAGGCTTTGGTGTTGAAAGTATATCCATCAGAAATACTATCAGGAATAATAGCACCTTCTCTAAGAAAACCTTTCATAACTAAAAGCTGTTCATTAACTCTATCAGTTCTCCATTTCGCAAAATTTGCAGCTTGCTTCCAAGTAACACCAACAACTGGATGACCTTGAAAGGCAGGGTGTCTTAGATAATTATTAACCATATCCTCGTTGAATCCTAGAGGGTTTCTCCACACAAGGGTGTCGGGCAGAGCAGCTTTATAAATTTCAGAAAAATTTTCTGCAAAAACTGTTTTCATCCAATATAAATACTCGCCATACATTTCATTAGTTACTTCAGTTTCATCAATAAAAAAAGATCTTACGTATTGTTGTGTTGCTGTATTGTTCCAGTCATGCATAACATTATCTTGTACATTCCCTTTTGTAAATGTTCCTCCTTCAATAAAAACCAAACCTGGACCAGCTGGCTGGCCCTTGTAGTCTTTCGCACTTTTAAACCCTCCATCTTTAGAATTAATATTCCATCCAGTAGCTTGAGAACTATTTTTTCCACCTTTAATTGAATTTTTATTACATCCCACTATCAAAATAATAGCAAACATAAATAACGGAAATTTCAAAAATTTATAACTTTTTATATGATTGTACATGCGCAACTTATATAGTTTAAACTTGCAAGATAGCAAATAGTTTAAAAAAAATAATTTTTTTAATTAAAACAACTTAAAATAATATTTATATATATTTAACGTTTATCTAAAATATGAATAAAAACAACCTTTTTTTACTTTTCTTAGTATTTGTATTTCAACTGAATTTTTCCCAGGACAGAAGGGTGATTACTACTGCGGTCCCGTTCCTAATGATTTCTGCTGATGCCAGGGCATCTGGTTTAGGCGAGCAGGGTGTGGCAACCACCCCGGACGCTTTTTCACAGCACTGGAATCCCTCTAAATATGTATTTTCTGAAAATTTAAGTGGAGTAGGAGTAAGTTACACACCCTACTTAAGCAAATTAGTTAGTGATGTTTTTTTAGCAAATATTAACTATTTTAATGTAATTGATCAAAGGAGTGCCTGGTCAGCAAGTTTTAAATACTTTAGTTTAGGAGACATAGATATTATTCAAAACCCTCAAGATATACCATTATTAGAAAATCCAAACGAATTTACTTTAGACGCTTCATATTCATTAAAATTAAGTGAATATTTTTCAATGGCCGTTACGGGTAGGTTTTTAATGTCTGATGTAAAACTTCAATCTGTTGATTCTAACTCCGATTCAGCTAGTTCGTTTGCCGTTGACATTTCTGGGTTTTATCAGTCTGAAGAAAAAATTTATAATAAATTTAATGGAATTTGGAGATTAGGCTTTAATCTATCTAACATAGGTCCTAGAATGAAATACGAAGAATTAGGTAAAGAAAACTTTATTCCTACGAATCTTAAATTAGGTTCTGCATTTGACTTTATTTTTGATTCATCAAATAAACTTTCTTTGAATTTAGAGTTGAACAAATTATTAGTTCCTTCACCAAGTGTTCCTATTTATAACTCTAATGATGAAATTATAGGTTACAATCAAGCAGATGTAAATTTCCTATCGGGAATTTTTAAATCTTTTGGAGATGCACCTGATGGTTTTAGTGAAGAATTAAAAGAATTTACTCTTGCTTTTGGAATGGAGTATCTTTATAATAATTCATTTGCAATAAGAGCGGGGTATTTTAATGAAAATGAGAACAAGGGAGCTAGAAAATATTTAACTTTTGGAACTGGTTTTAAGATTAATGAAATAAAACTGGATCTTTCCTATCTATTGTCAACTTCAAGTGTTATTAGTCCTCTTGAGAACACACTAAGATTTTCATTTACCTATAATTTTTATTAAATATATTGTCATTAATATTTTAAACAATTGTTAAGAAATATTAACTTTACAGATTGAATAGTTTTTATAAATTTTAAAGATTTTTAATGAAGGAGGTAACAAAAGAGACTTATTTAAAGTGGTATGAGGACATGCTTTTTTGGAGAAAATTTGAAGATAAATTAGCGGCAGTATACATTCAACAAAAAGTTAGAGGGTTCTTACATTTATACAATGGTCAAGAAGCTGTTTTAGCAGGTGCTCTGCATGTTATGGATCTTTCAAAAGACAGAATGATTACTGCTTATCGAAATCATGTCATGCCAATTGGAATGGGTGTAGACCCAAAAAGAGTTATGGCTGAATTATATGGAAAATCAACTGGAACATCAATGGGCTTGGGAGGCTCAATGCATATTTTTTCAAAGGAACATAGGTTTCACGGGGGCCACGGAATTGTAGGAGGTCAAATTCCTTTGGGAGCTGGAATGGCCTTTGGAGATAAATATTTTAATAGGGGAGCGGTAACTTTATGTTTTATGGGTGATGGTGCAGTAAGACAAGGTTCATTACATGAAACATTAAACTTAGCTATGCTGTGGAAATTACCTGTCGTTTTTGTTGTAGAAAATAATGGCTATGCAATGGGTACCTCAGTTGAAAGAACTTCCAGTCATACTGATATTTGGAAGCTTGGTCTTGGTTATGAAATGCCTTGTGGGCCTGTGGATGGAATGAATCCTATAAAAGCGGCAGCAGCATTAGATGAAGCAATAAAAAGAGCAAGAAATGATGAAGGTCCAACTTTTTTAGAAATGAAAACATACAGATATCGTGGACATTCTATGTCTGATGCTCAACAATATAGGACTAAGGATGAAGTTAATGAATACCGTAAAATTGATCCAATATCTCAAGTAAAAAAAGTGATTTTAGAAAATGATTTTGCAACCGAACAAGAGATTTCTAATATTGATCGGTTAGTAAAAGAAAGAGTTTTAGAATGTGAAAAATTTGCGGAAGATTCACCCTACCCTGAAAAGAATGTAATGTATGACGCTGTATACGAAGAAGAAAATTATAACTTTATATCACATAAATTAAAATAATGGCTCAGATAATTAATATGCCTAGATTAAGCGATACCATGGAAGAGGGAGTTGTGGCTAAGTGGCTTGTAGGTATTGGGGATGAAATAAAAGAAGGAGATATTTTAGCTGAAATTGAAACAGATAAAGCTACAATGGAGTTTGAATCATTTTATGAAGGAACCTTACTTCACATAGGAATTAATGAAGGTCAAACAGCAGCAGTTGACACCTTACTTGCGATAGTTGGAGAAAAAGATGAGGACATAACAGCAATAATAAATGGTGATACAAATACTGGTGGTCAATTAGATTTAGTTGATCAAATAAATGAAACCGAAAAAATTGAAAACAAACCTAAAGTTTCTCCCGAGATAAGTTCGGAATCTAATGATTTTCAAATTATAAAAATGCCAAGATTAAGTGATACCATGGAAGAGGGTACTGTTTCGTCTTGGCTTGTAGGTGTTGGTGATGAAGTAAAAGAAGGAGATATTTTGGCTGAGATTGAAACAGATAAAGCAACAATGGAGTTCGAGTCGTTTTATGAAGGTACTTTGCTTTACATTGGGATAAATGAAGGTCAAACTGCAGTAGTTGATAGCTTACTTGCAATTATTGGGGATAAAAGCGCTGATTTTAACTCTGCTATTGAAAATTTTGAAAAAGTATCGAGTGATGATGTCGTCTCTGATGAAGAAAACGAGATTCCCACGGAGATTAATGAAGATTACTCATCAAAAAATGTGGATACATCTAGCTCAAATAGTAGAATATTAGCCTCCCCTTTAGCAAAAAAAATAGCATCTGAAAAAAATATTGATTTATCAACTGTTCAAGGTTCTGGTGACAATGGTAGAATAACAAAAGTTGATGTTGAAAATTATAAAGTAAAAGAAAAGGAAATTTCTGAATTGGTTGATAATAGAGTTTCTCAATCAGTTTTTGCCACCCAAAAGAGTATAGATGGTACTGAGAGTTTTGAGGAAATAGAAAATTCTCAAATGAGAAAAGCTATAGCTAGAAGATTAAAAGAATCTAAATTTTCAGCACCACACTATTATTTAAATATAGAGTGCGATATGGACAACGCAATCACATTTAGAAAGCAATATAATACATTGCCAAATACCAAAATATCTTTTAATGATATCATAGTTAAAGCCTGTGCTATTGCACTTAAACAGCATCCTAAAGTAAATTCTCAATGGTTTGAGGATAAAATGAGACTAAATAATCACGTACATATTGGAGTTGCTGTTGGTGTGACTGACGGTTTAGTAGTTCCAGTTATACGATTTGCTAACGAGAAATCTTTAACAAAAATAGGTTCTGAGGTTAAAGACTTTGCTTTAAAATCTAAAGATAAAAAATTGAGTCCAAACGATATGGAAGGTAGCACTTTCACTGTTTCTAACTTAGGTATGTTTGGTATCAGTGATTTTACTTCAATTATCAATCAGCCAAATTCAGCAATTCTCTCAGTCGGAAGTATTGTTCAAAAACCTGTTGTTAAAGAAAATAAAATAGAAATTGGTAATATTATGAAATTGACATTAGCATGTGATCATAGATCAGTTGATGGAGTCACTGGATCTTTATTTTTAGAAACTTTGAAGGGCTTTATTGAAAATCCTGTTACAATGTTAGTTTAATCTTAACTTTTACTTTAATGAAAAATGTTTTAATTACTGGGTCAAGCAGAGGAATAGGTCTTGAATTGGTTAAACTTTTTCAAAATAAGGGATATAATGTAATTGCCCTTTCTAGAAACATAAAACCAACCAATAATTTAAAATTAAACAATGTAACGTCATTTCCTTTAGATATATCCTCAAAAAAGTCTATTAGTGAAGCGTTAAATTTAGTTTACAAAGAATACAAGACAATAGATATTTTAATAAATAATGCAGGAAAATTAATAAACAAACCATTCAATAAAACTACATTTCAAGATTTTCAGGATGTTTATAATGTAAATTTATTTGGTGTAGCCGAGCTAATAAGACAATTAATTCCAAGTTTTAAAAAATCTAGTCATATTGTAAATATTAGTAGTGTGGGAGGGATATCGGGATCTAGTAAATTTTCTGGTTTGTCTGCTTATTCAAGTAGTAAAGGTGCTCTAAACATACTCACTGAGGTTTTGGCGGAAGAGTTCAAAGATAAAGGTATTTTTTTTAATACTCTTGCCTTAGGAGCTGTTCAAACAGAAATGTTAGAGGAAGCTTTTCCAGGTTATAAAGCTAATGTTTCGCCATCCGAAATGGCTAATTTAATTTATAAATTTTCTGTTGATGGTTATAAATTTTTTAATGGAAAAATTATACCAGTTTCTAGCTCAAATCCATGATTAAAAATGAAGTATTAAATTATATACCAAAATTATCAGTTAATCTTGTTAAAAATTTAATTAAAGAAGAAAATTTAACAATTAAAATTGTTAAAATAAGAAAGACTAAGCATGGAGATTTTAAAAAATTTGTAAATGGATCGAGTCAAATTACCCTTAATCTTATTGAAAATAAATACAGATTTTTAATTACATTGATACACGAACTAGCTCATTTTAGAGTTAACAAAAATTCAAATTTTAAGATAGCTCCTCATGGAAGTGATTGGAAAAATACTTACAAATTATTAATGCTGCCTTTTTTAAATAATTCAATTTTTCCTGATAAAATACTTTCAAAATTAGCTAAGCATATGAAAAATCCCTCTGCAACAACTGATTCAGATATCGACTTGGTAATTTCACTTAGCAAATATGATAAGCATAATGATTCTGTTTTTTTATTTGATGTTATGAGCGAAAGCTTATTTGAGTTTAATAATCAAATTTATAAGAAAATAGGTAAATTAAGAAAAAGATATATTTGTAAGGAAATTATTAAAAATAAAAAATATTTATTTTCACCTGTAACTAGGGTTAAAAAAATTTAAAATGAAAAAAGTTGCTGTTAGTGGATACTTTGATCCAATTCATGTGGGTCACTTAGAATATTTAAAACTAGCCAAAAAACTTGGTGATAAGCTAGTTGTAATTGTTAACAATAATTATCAATGTGTTTTGAAAAAAGGAAAACCCTTTATGGATGAGTCCGACAGAGTAGAAATAGTTAGATGTTTAAAAATGGTGGATGAAGTTTTTTTATCAGTTGATAAAGACAAAACAGTTTGTAAATCTCTTGAAGTCATAAAACCTGATATTTTTGCCAATGGTGGAGACAGATCTAAAGGTGAAGTTCCAGAATCCTTCATTTGTAAAAAATATAATATTAAAATGATTGATGGTTTAGGAGAAAAAATAAGAAGTTCATCAGATTTAACTGGGTTAAAGCAAAAATAGTAATGGAATCTAAGTTTAATTTTTCAGAGGATGATGATCTTAAAAATCATTCAATTGATAAAAAAAAATCATACGGTATTTTAGGATTTATGTATTCTTTTTTAAAAGAAACATTAGACTTTAGTCATAACACTGATAAAGAATCAACATTAATATCTATCAAAGATGATATTTCTATTAAAGGAGCTACTGCTTGGATTTTAATTTGTTCTATTTTTGTTGCTTCTGTCGGTCTTAATGCGAATTCGATCCCTGTAGTTATCGGAGCCATGTTGATTTCACCTCTTATGGGTCCTATTTTAGGCTTTGGGATGTCAATAGCAATCAATGATTTAGAAACCCTCAAAAAATCCTTGTTAAATTTTATAATTATGGTTGTTTTGAGTATTGTAACAGCCTATTTATTTTTCGCTTTTTTTCCTTTAAGAGAAGAATCATCCGAACTTTTGTCCCGAACAAAGCCAGATATTAGAGATATTTTGATTGCTTTTTTTGGTGGTCTTGCGCTTATAATTGCTAAAACCAAAAAGGGAACAATATCTTCTGTTATTTATGGAGTTGCAATAGCTACCGCACTTATGCCACCATTGTGTACAGTAGGATTTGGATTAGCAACAGGAAACTTTGATTTTGCAGGAGGAGCAATGTATTTATTTATGATAAATACTTTATACATTGTTTTAGCTACCTATTTAGTTATAAAAATCCTTAGATTTCCAATGATAAATTATGCTAATTCAAAAAAAAGAAAATTTATAGCTAGACTAGTTACTTTCTTCTCAATTTTAATGATTATTCCTGCACTAGATACATTTTTTGGAGTTTTAAATGAAAGTAATTTTAATAGTTCTGCCGATGAATTTTTGAAGATTGAGTTAGATGGATTAAAAAATAAAGATTATTATGAAAGAACTGCAATAAAAACTTATGATTCAAATAAAAATCAAAAAGAATATACTTGGCCCTGGAAAGACAAAGAATCTAAAATAGTTTTAAATTCGTTTGGACTAGATCCAATTTCTAGTCAAACTATAAATTTACTTAACGCCCAAATAAAGAAATATCCTTCACTAACATTAACTGAAATTATTGTTAATCAACAAGTTATTGAAGATGACTTTAAAGAACAAAAACGCTTTCTTACTGAACTTAGATATAGAGATTCTATAGACTTAGAGAACAAAAACCAAGAAATAAAAATCTTAAAAGAAAAACTTGATAAATTAGAAATAAATAAAAAAAATAATGATTTATTTCGTTCAATTACAGAAGAAGTTAAAATAAATTACAGTGATATAATTGATTTTAGTTTTGAAAAAATAATTAAATATCAAAGTGACGGAGTAGATACTATTCCAGTTTTTAAGGCCAAATGGTCAAAAAACGTCTCAAATGAATTTATTGAAAATCAAGAATTAAAGATCAAAAAATGGATTAAGTTTAAACTTACTAATGATTCTTTTATTTTAAATAGAGAAATTGAACTATAAAAATTTCTTGACTTTTTTTAATAGTTCAGAAGAATAAACAAAATCAGTTATTGATTTATTTTTAGTTGAAAAAATTTCTTTGTTTGAACCCTCCCAATTTTTGGTTCCATTTTCAAGAAATATTATTTTTTCTCCAATTTCCATAACAGAATTCATGTCATGAGAATTAATAACTGTTGTAATGTTATATTCTTTAGTTATTTCCTGAATGAGATTGTCAATAACAATGGCAGTCTTTGGGTCTAACCCAGAATTAGGTTCATCACAAAATAAATATTTTGGATTCATTACTATTGCTCTAGCTATTGCTACTCTTTTTTGCATTCCACCAGAAAGTTCAGAGGGGAGTTTTTGAATAGCTTTATCTAATTCAACTCTATTAATAGCATTTTTAGCTCTTTCGAGAATTTCGTCATCGTTTTTTTTAGTTAACATTTTTAATGGAAACATGACGTTTTCTAAAACTGTCATTGAATCAAAAAGAGCACTTCCCTGAAAGACCATTCCCATTTCTCTTCTAAGTAATGTTTTTTGTGCTTCATCCATATTTTTATTAGAAACTCCATCAAAAATTATTTCACCCTCATCTGAACTATGAAGGCCCAGCAAACATTTTAACAATACTGTTTTCCCAGAACCACTTTGTCCAATAATCAAATTGGTTTTACCTTGAACAAATTTTGTAGAAATATTGTTGAGGATTAAATTTCCATCAAATGATTTAATTAAGGACTTTACTTCTATCATTAGCTTAACAATAACTGAGTTATTATAAAATTAACAACTATAATTATTATAGATGTCCACACAAAAGATTTTGTACTTGCTTTCCCAACTTCAAGTGCTCCGCCTCTCATATAGTATCCATGATAAGAAGGAACTGTAGCCAATATTAATGCGAATAAAATTGTTTTAATATATGAGTAAAATATATGGTAAGGTTCAAAATCCATTTGGATTCCAGTTATAAAGGCTTCGCTTGGAACTCCAGCAAATGTCATGGCTAATAATCCTCCAAATATTCCAACAAACATTGATATGGTAATTACAAAAGGATAAAATAATAAAGCTATTATTTTAGGGAAAACTAAATAATTTAAAGGATTTATTCCCATTACTTCAAGAGCATCAATTTGTTCAGTAACTCTCATAGTACCAATACTGGAGGTTATAAATGATCCAACTTTTCCAGCCATTATTATGGACATAAATGTTGGTGCAAATTCAAGAATAATAGATTGTCTAGTCGCAAAACCAATTAATGATTTAGAAAGAAACGGGCTAGTTAAATTTAAAGCAGTTTGTATTGATATGACAGCTCCGATGAAAAACGATAATATAGAAACTATTGGAATAGACTCGATGATAAGATCATTAATTTCTTTAAAAATTAAGTTTTTTAATATTTTCCATTTACAAGGTTTAAAAAATGACATCCTTATCATTATAAAATACTTTCCAATATCATTAAGGTAAAACATAGTTTTATTTGTTATTCAAAGTTATGAATATTGATTTAAAGTGTTTTAATAAGTTTTTTTAGAAAATTTTAGACTTGGTAAGTTATTGCATTTACATTCATTCCAGCACCAACACTTCCAAAAAGAATAATATCTCCTCTTTTTAAAGAGTGACCAGTAATTTTATTATTCATTACCAAATCGTATAATGTAGGGATGGTTGCAACAGAACTATTACCAAGTTTTGCTATTGACATTGGCATAACATTTTCTGGTCTTGGTAAATCATATAATTTATAAAATCTGTTTACCATAGCATCATCCATTTTTTCATTTGCCTGATGTAAAAATATCTTCTTTACATTTTTTACCGATTTTTTACTGGACTCTAAACATTCTTTCATGGCTTGTGGGACTTTTGTAATAGCAAATTCATAAATTTTATGACCATGCATTTTAATATACCTCTCTTTTGATTGTTCTTTTTGATTGAAGGATTCTCCCAAAAATAAATCAAAAGTATTTTCTAATGAAAATGTACAGCTCTTGTGAGATAAAATTCCTTGATTATCAGTATTATCATTTTTTTCAATTATTGTAGCACCTGCACCATCTGAGAAAATCATAGAATCTCTATCACTCGTATCATAAGTTCTAGATAAAGTTTCTGCCCCTATAACCAAGCACTTTTTTGCCATTCCCGCTTTAATAAAAGCTTGTGCCTGTATTACACCTTCAATCCAACCAGGACATCCGAATATTAAGTCATAACAAATACAATCTGGATTGTTTATTCCAAGTTTGTATTTGACTCTACTTGCTAAACTGGGAAGTTGATCAATTTGTTTGGATTTTGCTTTTATATCTCCAAAATTATGTGCAACTATAATGTAATTTAAAGTTTCAGGGTTAATTTTTGCATCTTTTATTGCTTTTTTAGCAGCAAAAAAAGCTAAATCAGAAGTGTTATAATTATGTTTAGCATATCTACGTTCTTCAATTCCTGTAATAGCCTTAAATTTTTTAATAATAACATCATTGGTAACATTAAACTCTGATCCGTCAGGGTTTAGAAATTTATTTTTTAAAAAATCTTGGTTTTTTTTAATTATTTCTGGAATATAAGAACCTGTTCCAGTAATGCATATTGACATATTATCTCAAGTTTGATAATGCAAAATAGAAAACTTACTAATAATAACCTAGTTTTCTAAATACGTTTCTATTGGTGCGCATGTACAAATAAGATTTCTATCTCCAAATGCATCATCAACTCGTCTTACAGTAGGCCAAAATTTATTTTCTTTTACAAAAGGTAAAGGAAATGCTGCTTCAATTCTTGTGTAAGGGAATTCCCAATTTTCAGAAGTAATCATTACAATTGTATGAGGAGCATTTTTTAGTAAGTTGTTTTTATCCTCTTTTGAGCAATTATCTATTTCAGATCTAATTGCTATCATTGCATCACAAAATCGATCAATTTCATCTAAATTTTCACTTTCTGTCGGTTCTATCATCATTGTTCCTGGAACTGGAAATGAAACTGTTGGAGCATGGAAGCCATAATCAATCAACCTTTTAGCGATATCCATCACTTCTACTCCGTTTTCTTTGAAAGGACGGCAATCAATTATTAACTCATGTGCAGCTCTTCCATTTTCACCTTGATATAAAATATTATAACTTTCTTCAATTCTATACTTTATGTAATTTGCATTTAAAATTGCATATTCAGTTGACGATTTAAGGCCTTTAGAACCCAGCATACAAATGTATCCATATGAAATTACACAAGCCAAAGCTGAGCCCCATGGAGCTGCTGAAATTGATTTTACACCATAATTTGAACTAACATTAATAATTGGATTATTGGGTAGAAATGGAACCAAATGCTTGGCAACACATATGGGGCCAACACCAGGACCACCTCCTCCATGAGGAATAGCAAAAGTTTTGTGAAGGTTCAAATGACAAACATCAGCACCTATGGTGTACGGATTTGTGAGACCAACTTGAGCGTTCATATTAGCTCCGTCCATGTATACTTGTCCTCCGTTGTTGTGTATAGTTTTTGTTATTTCTTGTATTGAAGATTCAAAAACTCCATGTGTGGAGGGATAAGTAACCATTAATGCAGCCAAATTGTCTTTATAGATCTCTGCTTTTTCTTTCAACTCCTCCTCATTAATATTACCATATTTATCTGTTCCAACAACTACAACACTCATTCCTGCCATAACAGCAGATGCTGGATTAGTCCCATGAGCTGAGGAAGGTATCAGACAAATATTTCTATGGCCTTGATTAATACTTTTCAAGTATGCTCTAATAACCATTAAGCCGGCATATTCTCCCTGAGCACCTGAATTTGGTTGTAATGAAGTTCCAGAAAATCCGGTTATTTCATTAAGTTGTTCTTCCAATTTAACAATTAAATTTTGATATCCTCTTGCTTGATTAAGGGGAACAAATGGATGAATATTGTTCCATTTGGACCAGCTAATAGGAATCATTTCTGAAGCTGCATTTAATTTCATAGTGCATGATCCCAGCGAAATCATTGAATGGGTAAGAGATAAATCTTTTTTTTCTAAACTTTTAATATATCTCATTATACTCGTTTCTGAGTGATGTGTATTAAAAATTTTGGTTTCTAGAAATTTAGTTTTTCTCAAATAATGACTAGTTATTTTAATTTCATTACAAATCTTATCTACTAAAATTGAGGATTTATCTATGGCCTTAGCTATAACATCAACAATCAATTGTATTTCATTCTTGGAAGTAGATTCGTTGATAGAAATTGAGAAATGATTATCATCGATATAATTAAAGTTGATTTTATTTTTCTCAGCTATTGGTTTAATTTTTTGAGATGGACCCTCAAGAAGTAATGTATCAAAAAAACTTTTATTTAATTGCTTGACACCAATTTTTGCCAATACATTCTCAAGTGTAACAGTTAAATAATGAATTTTTAAAGCAATATTTCTTAAACCTTCAGGACCGTGAAAAACACCATACATACTTGCCATAACAGCCAATAGTACTTGTGACGTGCAAATATTTGAGGTTGCTCTATCTCTTTTGATGTGCTGTTCTCTGGTTTGTAAAGCCATTCTTAAGGCAGGATTTCCGTCAACATCTTTTGAAACACCAATAATTCTTCCAGGAATTGACCTTTTGTATTCTTCTTTTGTTGCGAAAAAAGCGGCGTGAGGCCCTCCATAACCAAGAGGAATACCAAATCTTTGAGATGTCCCTACCACTACATCAGTACCAAAAACAGAGGGTTCTTTAAGTAGGCATAGTGATAATAGATCAGCTGCAATTACGATTTTTAAATCATTTGATTTTGCTTTTTCACAATATTTTTTTAAGTCATTAATATTACCATATAAACCTGGGTATTGCATCAAACATCCATAAAATTCACTTGAAAAGTCGAATTCTTCTAATTTTCCAACAACTACTTCAATATTTAAAGGTTCAGCTCTTGTCTGAATAAGAGAAATTGTTTGAGCTAGGGTGTCTTCGGCAACAAAAAATTTATTAATATTTTCTTTTTTTTGAATTCGTGTTCTAGCACTAAAAAGCATTGTCATTGCTTCTGCAGCTGAGGTACTTTCGTCCAGTAGTGATGCGTTGGACAATTCCATTCCAGTCAAATCGCATATTATTGTTTGGTAATTAAGTAAGGCCTCCATTCTTCCTTGAGCAATTTCAGCTTGATAAGGTGTGTAGGCCGTATACCAACTAGGGTTTTCTAAAATATTTCTTTTAATTACTGAGGGAGTAATAGATTGATGATATCCCAGTCCAATGTAGGATTTATAATTTTTATTTTTTTTTGAAAGTTTATCAATATGAGCCAAAAATTCATTTTCACTAAGATCATCATCTAAATCTAATTCTCTTTTTAATCTAATATTTTTTGGAATAGTTTCAGATATTAATTGTTCCATCGAATTTAAGCCTAAACAATCCAGCATTTCTTCTTTCTGAATATTATTTATACCAATATGTCTACTAGAAAATTTATCCATATTAATCTTTGTATTTAAAAATTCAAAAATAATTAAATAGTGATTAAAAGTTGTATTATTTTGTTAATTAAATAAGAAAGTTTTTAACCTAAGAACATAAATTATCAACACTTTTCTATTTTTGTAAATATGAAAATGTTGTATTCGTTTTTTGACTTTTACGTCAAATCAAGTATTCATCTTTCTATTTCTGTTTTAGCACTAACAGTAATTACTTTCCTAAGATTGAAAATAGAATTTAGTCCACTTATACTTTTCATAATATTTAATTCTACTATTATAACTTACAATTTCATAAAATTTGCTTCCACTTTACCTTATTATTTTTTTGTAAATAATGTTTCAATTAAGAAAATACAATACTTAAGTTTTTTCTCTGGAATTATATTGTTTATTTCTCTTTTTTTTGCAACTATGTCAACTATTTTATTAGGCTTATTTATATCTTTTTTTTGTTTTATTTATGTAATTCCTTTTAATAGAACTAAAACTAATATTAGAAACTACAGCCGTATTAAAATATATATTGTAGCATTTTGTTGGTCAGCAGTTACTGTTCTATTTCCGTTATTAAGTGAAATTGAAATAGATTTTTATACTTCATTTTTACTGTTTATTCAAAGGTTTTTATTTGTGATTGTATGTACTATTCCTTTTGAAATAAGAGATTTGAAGTTTGATTCTTTAAAACTAAAAACTATGCCACAGGTTTTTGGAATTAAAAAAACTAAAAGTATAGCATTTGTTTTATTGTTAGTGTTTTTATTTTTAAGTTTTGTAATTAATCTAAATGAGATTAATTATATAATTTCGGATTTATTGATTGCTATAATTATTGGTTGTTTTGTTGTGGTTTGTAAGAAAAATCAAACAAAATATTTTTCCAGTTTTTGGGTAGAATCTGTGCCTATTTTTTGGCTGCTAATTGTGATGCTAATCAACTACTTTTTAGAATCCTTTATTACTTTGTCTTTCATATCCGATTTATAATCAATTACCTTATTTTGAATTTCAACCAAACTAATTCCTATAATTTTTGCTGCAAGTATTCCTGCATTTTTAGCACCATTTAAAGCCACTGTAGCTACAGGAACACCACCTGGCATTTGAAGAATAGATAAAATCGAATCCCAACCATCGATTGAGTTTCTAGACTTGATAGGCACTCCAATAACAGGTAGTGGAGTTAAGGAAGCTATCATTCCAGGAAGATGAGCTGCTCCACCTGCCCCGGCAATAATAACTGAAATTCCTCTTTTATGTGCATTTTTTCCGTATTCCATCATTTTATCAGGAGTTCTGTGCGCAGATACAATATCAACCTCATTAGATATTCCAAAATTTTCTAATATGTTTACAGCTTCTTGCATAATAGGAAGATCTGATTTACTTCCCATAATAATACCAACTTTTGCCATAATTATTTTGTTTTAACTTTAATTAAATTTTTTACTGACTTGGCTTTTTTTAAACCATTTTTTAAATTTTCATCCGTAACTGTTACATGCCCCATTTTTCTGTTAGGTTTAGTATTTGATTTTCCATAAATATGAACAGAAACATTACTTTGTTCCATAGCTTTTTCAATACCCTGGTAGATAACCGGTCCAAAGTAACCTTTTTCACCAACTAAATTAACCATAATTGCATTATTATTGGATTTACAGCTTCCTAATTTTAAATTTAAAATAGAATTTATATGTTGTTGAAATTGAGAATTTTCACAAGCTTCTATTGAATAGTGCGCACTATTGTGTGGTCTTGGTGCTACTTCATTAATTAAAATTTTATTGTCTTTTGTCAAAAACATTTCAATTGCTAGAAGACCAACGTGTTTGAATGATTTCGAAACTTTCATTGCTAGTGCATTAGCTAAATCTTTTATTTCTCTATTTACTTGAGCAGGACAAACAACATATTCAACTTGGTTAGATTCCTTGTTGAAATCCATTTGAACAAGAGGAAATATTTGAATATCTCCAGAGTAATTTCTAACAATTGTCGTTGCTAGTTCTTTTTCAAATGGTATGAACTCTTCAATAATAAACTCTTCATTAGGAAGATTATCAATTTGTTCTATCGACTTAATTATCTCCACACCGTATCCATCATAACCAAATTTTGTTTTTTTCCAAACACATGGAAAAGAAATCTGATTTTTATGTAAAGAGTTTTTAAAATCTTTTAGAGATTTAAAATAATAAAAATCTGATGTAGGAATATTATTATCAATAAAAAATTGTTTTTGAAGATTTTTATTTTGAATAATTTTTAGAGTTTTAGAGGTTGGATATACTTTTGTTCCTTCTGATTCCAATTTTTCTAATGCTTCTATGTTTACGTGTTCAATTTCAAAAGTGACTAAATCACACTTTTTTCCAAATTGATAAACAGCGTCGAAATCCATTAAATTACCAATTTCAAATTTATTACAAAGGTTTTTGCAAGGCGAATCTTCACTAGGGTCAAGAATATTTGTTTTAATACTTAATCTTGACGTTACTTGTAATAACATTTTTCCAAGTTGACCACCACCAAGTATTCCTAATTTAAAATCTGAAGAAAAATAATTCATAAAAATTATTTTAGCAAAAATACATTAAAAATGTAATCAAGTATAAAATAATTTAACTATTGATTTTGGGTATATTTGTGAAATTATTTAACAAGATTATGGTAAATTTAATTTTATTTGGAAAACCTGGTTCGGGAAAGGGAACTCAAGCCGAATTTGTAAAGAATAAATATGGTTTAGTTCATATTTCAACAGGCGATGTGTTTAGGTATAATATATCAAAACAAACAGAACTTGGTTTACTAGCAAAATCCTACATGGAAAAAGGGGATTTAGTTCCCGACAATGTTACTATTAAAATGTTAGAGGCTGAGGTTAATAAGTCTCCAAATGTTAATGGATTTATCTTTGATGGATTTCCTAGAACAACCCATCAAGCTGAGATTTTAGATGATTTTTTAAAAAAGAAAGAACTAAGTATAACCATGACTATTGCCTTAGAGGTTGATGAAGCTATTTTGATTGAAAGATTAATTAATAGAGGAAAAGAAAGCGGGAGAATTGATGATCAGGATAAATCAAAAATTAAAAATAGATTTGATGAGTATAACAACAAAACATCTCAATTAATTAAATATTATAAAAATCAAAATAAATTTTATAGTGTTGAAGGTACGGGTGAAATTGAACAAATAACTCAAAGAATATATAATCTTATAGACTCAAAAGAATAATGACTGAGGGTAATTTTGTTGACTATGTTAAGGTAAATATATATTCTGGAAATGGTGGAAAAGGTTCTGCTCATTTTAGAAGAGAAAAATACATCACAAAAGGTGGTCCTGATGGTGGAAATGGAGGTAGAGGAGGGCATGTAATAGTCGTCACAGATAAGTCTTTGTGGACATTACATCATTTTAAATATCAAAGGCATTTCAAATCTGAACATGGAGGTGATGGTAGTGGTAGTAGAAGTTCTGGAGCCGATGGTAAAGATGTTTACATTAGGGTTCCATTAGGAACAGTTATAAAGAATTCAGAAACAAGTAAAATCATTCATGAAACAACAGAAGATGGAGAGGAAACAATAATTTTGGAAGGAGGAATGGGGGGTCTTGGAAATTGGAATTTTAAAAGCTCAACAAATCAGGCTCCCAGATATTCTCAGCCAGGAATAAAAGGAAAAGAATTACAGATTACCCTAGAATTAAAAATTTTAGCTGATGTGGGTTTAGTTGGTTTTCCAAATGTTGGTAAATCTACTTTGTTAAAGACTATTACATCTGCTAAACCAAAAATTGGTGATTATGAATTTACTACTTTAAAACCTAATTTGGGTATAGTAGAGTACAGAGATTTCAAATCTTTTGTAATGGCAGATATCCCTGGAATTATCGAAGGGGCATCGAAGGGAAAGGGGCTGGGACACCATTTTTTAAGGCACATTGAAAGAAATTCCGTTCTTTTATTTCTCATTTCTAGTCAATCTGAAAAAATTGTTGATCAATACAATATTTTGTTAAATGAATTAAAACAGTATAATCCTGAACTTTTAGATAAACAGAGAATAATCGCTATTTCTAAATCTGATTTAATTGATAAAAAAAGAAAGGATAAAATAAGTGATGAAATTCATAAAAACATTGAAAACATTTCATTCAATTTCATATCATCAGTTTCAAACTTTGGATTAAAAGAACTGAAAGACAGTTTATGGAAAGTTTTAAATGACTGACCTTTTTTTAACTTTAATAAATAAAATTTAAGATGAAAGTTCATTTTATTTCTATTGGTGGAAGTGCTATGCATAATTTAGCAATCGCACTACATCAAAAAGGTTACAAGGTTTCGGGTAGTGACGACAATATTTTTGAACCATCAAAATCAAGATTAGCAAAACATGGTTTATTGCCTGAAACATTTGGATGGTTTTCCTCTAATATTTCATCAGATTTAGATTTTGTTATTTTGGGTATGCACGCAAAGGCTAATAACCCAGAACTATTAGAAGCTAAATCAAAAAATATCAGAATACTTTCATATCCTGAGTTTATTTTTGAAATGTCCAAAAATAAAACTAGAGTTGTAATTGGCGGAAGTCATGGTAAGACATCAATTACTGCCATGATTTTACATGTTTTAAATGATAATGATAGAAAAATTGATTACATGGTTGGTGCCCAACTTGAAGGATTTGATACAATGGTACATTTATCTGAGGAAAATGATTTTATTTTATTAGAGGGTGATGAATATTTATCTTCACCTATTGACAGAAGGCCAAAGTTCCACCTTTACAAGCCCAATATTGCTCTTTTGAGTGGTATTTCTTGGGACCATATAAATGTTTTTCCTAGTGAAGAAAATTATATTCATCAATTTGAAACATTTTTAGATACAATAGTTCAAGGTGGCGTATTGGTATACAATAAATTGGATAAAGAAGTCGAGAAAATAACACAGGATTGTGAGAAATCTATTAGAAAATTAGCATATTCTATCCCTGAACATATAATTAAAAATGGTATTACTTTTTTAATCACTGATGAAGGTGAAATTCCATTGAATATTTTTGGTGATCATAATTTGAGTAATCTGGCTGGGGCAAAATTAGTATGTCAATTAATGGGAGTTCAAGAGGAAGACTTTTATAATTCTATAATTTCTTTTAAAGGGGCAGATAAAAGATTAGAGCCTCTACTTGAAATGGATGACCGACTTATTTTCAAAGATTTTGCACATTCTCCAAGTAAAGTATTAGCTACAACAGATGCTTTAAAAAAACAATTTCAAGACAGAAAACTTATTGCAATATTAGAATTACATACTTTTAGTAGCCTTAACAAAGATTTCATTAACCATTATAAGGATACGTTAAAAAGTGCGGATATAGCTCTTTTGTTTTATGATCCAAAAGTCGTTATCAAAAAGGGTTTAAGTGAGATTAATGATCAAGTTATCAAACTGGCCTTTAATGATAATAATTTAAAAGTTTTTTCAAATCCAAATGAACTTAATAAATTTTTACTGAGCCAATCTTATGCTCATTCTAATCTGCTTTTTATGAGCTCTGGAAATTATGCTTCATTAGATTTGGATAATTTAATAAAAAAAATAAGTTCCAGTGAATGATTGTTGTTTATACAAATAAAATAACACCTAGAATTAGATATATTTTCAAACATATATTCACATACCACTTGGGTATTCCAATAGAATTTACCTCAGACATCATTTTTTTTAAAGAACACCAATCATATAAAATTAGTTATCATGATAGTCAAATTGACGATGAGTTTTATATTAATCCCTCTGAAATTCTATTGTCTCATAAAATTGAAGATATCGAAATTGAAGTGGACATCTGGGATGGTTTACCTACATTTTTTGCAAATAAAGACAATCCTTTTTTTCAATTTGATATTTTTGGCGCTAGTTTTTATTTGATTAGTCGCTATGAAGAATATCTGTTGCACTTAAAAGATGATTTTGGCCGTTTTGACCCCTCTTCAAGTTTGGCATATAAAAATAGATTTTTAAATAAGCCAGTCGTTGATTTTTGGATTAAACGGTTTAAGGAAAGTTTAACTAGTTTTTATCCCAATTTACAATTCAAAAAAAAATCATTTGAGCTTAAAAGTTGCCTAGAAGTTCCCTGCGCATTTGATTTTAAAGGGAAGGGACTTATTAGAACTATTGGAGGGTTTTCTAGAGATATATTGAGATTAGATGTTTATAGAATTTATAGAAGAATTTCGGTTTTGTTAAATTTAAAAAAAGATCCTTTAGATAATTATTCAGATTGGATTGATTTAAATAATAGTAATGGAATTAAAACGACGGTATTTTTTTTAATTTCAAACTTTTCAAGGTTTGATAGAAATTTAAGTGTTTATTCTAAAAATTTCATTGAAAAAATTAAAGATATTTCAGATTTCTGTGAAGTTTCACTTCTTTCTTCTTTTTCGTCTTTAAAAAACGAAAAATTACTTATAAATGAAAAAAAGAGGTTACAATCAATTATTCACAGACCCATACTAAAAGTGAGACAAAACCTTGTAAAAATTGATTTCCCATCAACTTACAGAAATTTTGCAAGACTGGGCTTTAATCAAGATTACAGTCTTCATTATAATGATTTACCAGGATTTAGGGCAAGTACCACTAATCCATTTTATTTTTTTGATTTAGAAAACGAAATTGAAACTAAACTTCAAATATGCCCAGTTTGTATTACTGATAGGGTTTTAAAAATATATAAAAAACCAATTGTAGCAAGACAAGTAATCGAGGAGATGACAAGATATGTAAAGGAAGTAGATGGTATAATGACTTTAGTCTTGAATAATTCTATTAATAGCGATTATTCTACTAATTTTAAGTGGAAAAAAATGTTTAAAAAATATTTTAAATCTCATGGTAAAATTTAATGGTATTACCGATATATTTTTTGATTTAGACCATACTCTTTGGGATTTTCAAAAAAATTCAGCTCTAACCTTTGATTTTTTATTAAAAAAATATCAAATCAATATTGATTTGAATAAATTTTTAAATATTTATATTCCAATTAATTTTTCTTACTGGAAATTATATAGGGATGAAAAAATTACTAAAGAATTTTTGAGATACAATCGGCTTAAATCTTCTTTTGATAAATTAAATATAAGTTTATCGGATGATGTAATTAATAAAATTGCTGATGATTACGTCATCTATCTTCCTGTTAATAATTTTTTAATAAAAGACACTATCCTAGTTTTAGACTATCTAAAAAGAAAATACAGACTACATATCATAACTAATGGATTCACAGAGGTTCAAAATAAAAAAATAGTAAACTCTAAAATAAAAAAATACTTTCATTCTATTATTGACTCAGAAACAGTTGGTGTTAAAAAACCAAATATTAAAATTTTTGATTATGCCCTGAAAGTCTCAGGTTCCAAATCAAAGAATTCTTTGATGATTGGTGATAATTTAGAAGCAGATATTTTAGGTGCCCTAAATGCAGGTTTTCACGCCATACATTTTAATAATAATAACGAAGCTCCCCACGAGCATTGTCTTATATTAAATGAGTTAAAAAGCTTAATGGAATGTTTATGAATTAAATTTTTTTTGTCTTAATATTTCATATAAAATTGTCCCACAGGCTACAGATACATTTAAGGATTCTATTTTACCTTCCAGCGGA
>Ga0213861_10000015_pt1 | contig 106920 bp, 152 predicted proteins | sample PICome_4_FD_160110 | JGI IMG/M metagenome (GOLD analysis project Ga0213861, IMG submission 160110) | Coastal seawater microbial communities near Pivers Island, North Carolina, United States - PICO131 | ecosystem: Environmental > Aquatic > Marine > Coastal | place: USA: North Carolina... | reverse complement strand
ACTTCCCAATTTGCCCTTTTTCTTGTCTTTGTTTTTGTCTTTGTTTTTGTCTTTGTTTTTGTTATTCTTGTTATTCTTTTTTATATCATCTAACTTTTTGGCTGCAACTTTACTGGTACCTTTGGCAGCAATAGCAGTTGTTGGCGCTGCAAAATCACCTTGTTTGTTAATTTTTTGATTTCTTTTTATGTTAGCTATATTATTTTTATGAGCTGCATCATCTGCCGCTTTTTGTAACTTATCGTCTACTTTGCCTTTTAGTTTATTAACTGCTTTAGTACCTGTCTTGGCAGCAGTTTGTCCTACTGCAACATCTAAGTTTTTACCCATACTGCTTAGTGCATCTTGTTGTGTTTTAGTTAATTTAGTTTTAGTTGCCTTATTAGCTGCCTTTGAAGTATTTTTTCCCATACTGCTTAATGCATTTTGTTGTGTTTTGGTTAGTTTCTTAGTAGTTTGTTTAACGGCTGCTTTTGTTGAAAGAGCTGTTGCTGGTGCTGAAATATCTTTTGATACTGGCGCTGCCTTTTTAGCTAAATCTTTAACTTTGTTAACTGCTGTTGTGCCTGTGTCTTTAACTTTGTCGACTACTTTTTTAGCTAACTTTGGTGCTACATCTTTAACTTTGTCAACTACCTTGTCGGCAACTTTTGCAGCTGCATTTGCACCTGGAACTAATTCTGTTTTGGTTACTATTGTTGCACTCGAAGAAGGTGCTTGGTTAACTACGCCTAATATTTGTTTTTTAATCTCTGCGGCATTTGGAGCGCCAATTCTAGTTGTAGTTGCTTTACCATCTACACCTGCTAAGAATTCACCCTTGGCAGTTTTTATAGTATCGCCTGGTTTTGCAGTTTGTACAGTCTTTTTAGTTGTTGTAGCAGTTGCATTTGCTACAGTATTAATACCTTTTGGAGGAATTGCTGCGTCTTTTGGAGTTGGAATATCAGCAGTTTTCTTTTGAGCTGCCTTGGCTGCTTTTTTAGTTTTGTAAATTTCTTTACCTACTTTAAAACCTTTACCAACGGCTTTAGCTAGTACACCGCCTGCAATACTAATTGCTACATCTGTACCTACTCTAGTGGCTAATTGAGCTTGTGTAATCTCACCTGCATCATATGCCTTTTTTGCTTTATATGTATCATAAGCAGTCCAGGCTGCACCACCGGCCCATAAAGCAACAGGTATCAACGGTAAAAACTCCATTATAACCTGGCGTTCACCCTTTGGTACTCTTATTTCTTTTAAAATTGTATCTGCTGGTAGTTCTTTTTCTACTAAGTGTTCTATTCTCATTATTGATAACTCCTATTGCTAGTATTTATCAATAATGTAAATTATGCTTATAATATAAAAAGTTGTACGAATGCCCAAGAATTCATAATAGTAAACCATGTGCATAACACAATAGCACTACTTCCACGCCTATATGTACTGAATACTGCTAGTATACTTCCTACTAGGTACAATGGAACGAATATTGTTGTAGCAGGATCAAGTATTGTAAATGACAATACAGCACTTGCTATAATAAGAACTGTTGTTTCTACTATTTCTGCGTAAAAAGCCATACGATCGTTTGCATAGCTTTGTTTAAAAAAGTTAATTATTTTATTCAATTTGTGGATTCCTCAAATGGTATACTTGCTAGGTTTTTGCTTTTTGCTTCGACCATAATGTCAAAGTCTTTACGGAAAGTACCAGCCCATTCGTTTACGGCAGTATTCCACATAAGATCACTGTGTGCTCTTAGTTTTGCTTTCTTATAACCTTGTTCTATTAATGCTTTGTAATCTGGCTTGACGTCTATTGGATGCCCTTCCAAAAGAGCTTCACGACTAACGCTATAATGACAAGCAGGACGGACGCCCCGCCAACTATCAATGACACGTTTAATTCTGTCATCGCTTGGAGTAATATATTCTCCGGTGCTATGAACCCAGTGATGGTGTATGTCGACAACTAATGCTACCTCCTTTTCAAGTTCAAGTGAGGCATCGAGGCCCCATGCGTTTTCATCGTTTTCGATAGTAATACAGTTTCTTGCCTCTGGAGACAATCGTTGAAGTGCGGTTTTGATACCGGCTGGACCTTGTCTACCGGAGATGTGGACGTTACACTTGAAGTCTTGCCACTTCTTACCGTAACCCATGTACCTGATGATATCCGCATGATATTCAAACTCCTCTATACTGCGTTCTACTATTTCTGGTGTATCACTTGCTAGTACAACAAACTGACCTGGGTGCATACTAAGACGTACACCTAATTGTCGTGCAAGCTCACCTGCTTTTGCATAATGCTTAGATGCATAATCTACTACATCTGCTCGTTTCCAATACCAACTCCAGTCTGGGTGTGTTGCGGCTGGTAATTGATTACTGCCTAAACGTACCATGCGTTGATTCTCTGGAAGATTACCTACATACTCTACAAGGTTGTAAACTGCTTGTGTATTGTGTACCATAATATCCCACAAACGCTGTTCAGCTACATCTTTATGTTGTTCGTTAAGCCAACGAATAGTTGTAGATTTTTCTGTGAGTGGACGCTGAATTTCTTCTAGTATCTTTTTCTTTTGTGTTTGATCGGGATGTAAATACTTACACGCAAAACCTACCTTGCCTACCATATGTACCTCTGTAAATTAAGTTATGTGTATATTATAGCAAGATTGATTGGTTATGTCAACCGTTATTTGACGCCATTTTTACGAAGCCATTCGTATATTTCTTTGTTATCAAATTGTGGGCTGCGTCTATGACTTTCTGGTAATGAATCCCAATCTCTGAGAGCTGGGTGTGATTTTTTACTTTCGCTAAAATACAATCCATAGTGCCATCCTTCTCCAAGCATTTCATCACGCCATCTATTGTGATGCCACTTGTTTAAATCTATTGTAGCACTTTCTACTATTTCAGGATCTATATCAAGTTCTACGTCTTGCATTTCATCGTATTGATTAGAGATTTCAATATTAAAGTCTGGAATAAATTTATAGTCCCATGCCGCAACAACTATTGCAGTTTCTTCCTGAGTTAAATCTCTTGTTAGTGGAACTATGTATGTGTGTGGGAATTCCGGACAATTATCATCTGTGCCATATTCCATAGCAACTTCTACATGATCATCAACTACTTTATTATATGAGAAAACAACTCCCTCTGGTGCGAAACGTTTACAAATTCCCAACCAGTCCATTGCAGTTTCACTGTCTAAAGGTTCTGTTGTTTTTAATAATATATGATGTTGATACATTTAGTATTTGCTCTTTTTAGTAGAATAATCTGCTTCTGCACTTGCTGAACCGCTATAACTACCGCGTGTTCCTGAAGTAGAAGTATCAGTTTGTACTACGATCTTTTGACCGTTTTCACTAGTACTGTTTACATAAAGACCAAACCATGCCGCACCGGCTCCAACTACAACACTAACTAAACCAGCTTGTGCCATATTAGGCTCTTCTAGTAACATAAACCAGTCTGTTACTTCGTATAAAATATATATGTACATTGTAATAAATGCACGAGGGAATAAACGTAATCTATCAAACCAATATGGAAATGCTTCCATCCATGATATTTTACCGTCATTGTTTAAATCTGTGTTAGGCATTGTTAATCTCCATTTTTGCTACTAGTATTTATCAATTTATCGTATTCTTCTCTTTCTCTATCTGACTTATTTAATAATTTTTTATCTTCGCCTTTAGTTATTGTAATTGCAAATCTTTGCTCAGTGATATTATTTACATTATGTGGTATATCTGTTCTTATTGAATGCCATATATTAGGTTGAAATACAACTGATTCTATAGCAGTTGTACGAGTATCATCATACCAAACAGTAGAAACATTACTTCCACCTGTGTCTATAATATAATTTATAGCAATATCTCTGGAAACATCTACATGTATTGGTATATTTCCTTTTAACAATTGATACCTAAAAAACTGATGTTCTGGAAACATCAACTGTAAGTATTCTTTTAATTCATTCTGCACATTGTGAGTGGAATAATTATTACTGAGTCCAGTAAATTTATTATCAAGTTTTAAAACTTCTTCTATACTTAATATTAAATGTTTTGGAATTTTTGGCAAATCAAAAATTGTATACATCATACACCTTTCTTCTCAAATATAAACTTATCATAGTTTTCAACATATTCTATTATTTTATCTGCTATAATTATATTACCTTCTTTATTAATTCCATTAGCACTATTTTCATAGCCAATAAAATAAGGTGTTAAATGATTATGTGTAAAGTCCATTTTACTTACAATTTCTTTATCAACTATACCAGATGTAAACTTAATCCAGTCTGGAACTCTATTATGTGTGAAATGTATAACTGGTATTTGTTTAGCAGTGCAATATTGATCTATTTGAATCATTGCTCCAGTGAACCTGTTCATTTGTAAATCTTGATGATAAAAGTATTGCTTATTATCTGTTACTATATCATTTGCTTTATCTAATGTTAAATCTTCTGCTAGAATTTTATTTGTTTTTTTCCAATAATTCATCTCATCTTTACTAAATTTACTTTTTGTAATATCTTGTACAAATCCAGGTACAAATACATAAGTAGGTATTGCATGGAATATAATCGCCATACTAATATCTTTTTGCTTTTTTAAATAAAATAATATTCGTTCTTCGCTACATGCTCCTATTCCATAATATGAATTATTAGCATCATAACACTGATATTTTTCTTGTATAATATTTACAAATGTATCAATTGAATTATCTTTTTTAGTTTTGTACTTAGTCAGGCTATGACCAAAAAATCGTATATTCATTTATATTCCTTTAATTGGAGCGGACAGCTAAGAATCGAACCTGCGACTTTGGGCTGGAAACCCATTATGATACCACTTCACCATGTCCGCGACCGACATGGGTCAAAGACTCCTACGCCGGCATAACTATTTATCTGAGTGTTTAATGGCCATAAAAAAACCCAATCCTATTTCTAAGACTGGGTTTTCTTTAATTTCAATTAGAAACGTAAATTACGCTACTGTCATTGCACCGGCAGTTGCTAGTGATAATGCTTGTAGAGCCGTTTGTACTGCTGCTGCATCAGCCCATGAGCTGTTTTCAACTGCGATATCAAATACTGTTCCGCCTGTTGCGTGGTTGCCTAATCCAATAATTGTACCATGTTGTGATACACATTCTAAGATTGCTTCCATTTCTTCGCCTGGGTTAACTTCTGCTGATACGTCTGCTGCTGCTGTTACTTGGTAAGTTGTAATAGTTGCGCCATAGTTGAATTTACCAAATTCGATTACGTTTGCTGGGTTTCTTGTTGCCATTATATATTCTCCTAATAATGTTTATTTTTAAAGTTCTGTGCTGTTGCACTACTTTTATTTATCTAAATTCTATCTTTTTACGGCGTTTTGTTCAACAAAAATAGTCCAATTTACTGTTTTTGATGCTTCGCCTGTTACTAAAATCTTTAAACTATTGTTAACAGTATCAGCAGAAACGCTACCTGACCACGTATCATTTGTAGTATCTGCTAGGGTTTCTTTACTTGGAGTACCAATTAATGCTAATGTTCCACTAGTTCTATCAATAATACCTTGTAGTTTAATACCATAATTATCAGTGCCATCTGCACCAATTATGTGTACTTTATACATAACTGTACTGTCATCGTCTACTACTACTCTGCTTCCAGTAGTTAATAATGCTTCTGTTGGAGTTGCATCTGTTGTTTCTATTGACATAACAAAATTATCATGTTGTGCTAATACTACATTAGATACTTTTACATATTTGCTTACATTAGGTTCTTGTACTTTGTTATCAACATATGTTGTTGAAGCCAATCCTGCTATGCTTGGAATGTAAGGTTGATTTGCTAGGTCATTGTAGTTTCCACTAAACAATGTAGGTAAGTTAATTAATGAATTATAATCACCGTTAAATGATCCTGCACTTGTAAATGTAAAGTTTCCTGAACCGTCTGTTGTTAATACTTGCCCATTTGTACCATCAATTATATTTAAATCTAAAAGATTATCTGGTGAATCTGTAATTCCATATCCTGCTATTGTAGTTGGCTTACCATTTAAGTCTGCAAAGTTTCCACTAAACAATGTTGGTGCATTAGTTAAATCATTATAATCACCACTAAAGTGATCGCCACGTTCTAATAACTTTTGATCTACATATGCTTCTGTGGCATAACTACTTCCGCCAACACCTGTAGTGGCATCTAGTGCTGGTTCCCATTCTGAATTTGTACTATTCCATTTAAGTACTTGACCATTTGTTGGAGATGTACTGCTTACGTCTGATAATCCACCTAATGTAGTTGCTCCACCACTGCCACCTGTTTGAGCAACCCAGGCATAGTCTGTTCCACTCCAACTTAATACTTGACCCGTTGTTGCTGAACTTCTGTTAAGATGTGTGTCAACACTAGCATCAGTATAAGCTGCACCACTTAATAAATTAGTTGTATCTGTTAGATCACTTATGTCTGCTGGTATAGTTGGTGCACCAGTTAAAGAGCCATATGCTCCATCAAATAATGTTGGTGTGTTAGTAAAGTTATTATAATCTAAATAGTAAGTACCATCTTGACTATCTAATGTGTCTGCATTGCTTCCACCGCCTCCAGATGTACTATCTGCTGCAGGTGCCCATGTTGTACCGTTCCATTTAAGTACTTGACCTGTGCTTGGTGCAGTACTGCTTACATCAGACAATGTACCAATTGTTGTGTTTGCTATTTGTGTTTGTACCCAAGTCTGTGTTGCATATCCTGTCAAACTAGGAATTGCTGGAGTATTAGTTAGGTTATTATAGTCACCATCAAAGAATGTGGCGTTTGCTATTGCAGTATTAATTTTGCTTGTTACTTCTGAAGACAAATCGTAATTTGCTATTGTACCTGACAACGATGCATTGGTTACATAATTGCTTAAATCTGCACTAGGTATAGCGGCTATTTGAGCATCTACATATGTAGTATCTGCTTTAGTTCCGATTGATGTGTTAAGTGTTGCTACTTGTGTTGCTAATGCTGTGGTTGTAACATAGTCGCTTAAATCAATACTACCACCGCTGTTAATGTTTGCTATTAAGGCATTAACTTGTGCTAATGTTGTAAAATTACCTGTTTCATTATGAAAGGATTTGTCTATATCTCTATAGACTAAAATATCGCCATCAGCAATACTTGTTAATAAATTAAAATCTGGTGTAGGTAGTTGTTGTATACCACCACTGAATGCTTGAATTGCCAAGTTTATTTCTCCTTTATATTAAAACTACTACTTTGTTTAAAGCGCCATGTAATGCTGCATCATAAGATCCTGCACCTAAGTACGCTCTATCAACTTTAACACGCAAATAAACAAAGTTACCTTCAAAACTTGTACCTTTGGTAATTGTTTCTGCAGTAAATTGTAAATATGGTGTTAAGTTTGATAATTCAATAGGAAACCAATCGTTTTCTGTTGGTTGTTCTACAATCGTTGCTTCTAAGTGAATTCTTCCAGTAAAGTTACTTACATGGAAACTCATTGTATGTAAACCGTCAGCAAATCCATAGTAACCATCACCTTTTACAGCGTCACTTGTATATGTAAGTTCGTTTTTATTTGTTAGAACTATGTTAGAACTAGCCATTAATAATCTCCTTTAATCTTACAAGTATTTATCAATTATCAAGTTCTTGAAGCGTTATACAGGTTTCCATAGTCATTTTAAGCATATCACTGTATGCTAACTTGTATAACATCATAGTTTCTTCACTGTTTGTGAATATAGTGGGTGGTTGTGCTAATCTATTGACTGTTCCAAAATAGGAACCATATGAGGTGGATACAACTCTATTTTCACCTTTAGGAAAGTGTTCATATACCCAATGAATCATCTTTATGCTTTCTTCACGACTAGTATTCCTATCCCAATTATGCCATGCAGATATTTTATGCTTGTATCTGTTAAACCATAACTTGTTGCGGATAACTACTTTTCTGTCACGCTTATGTAATAGTTCTCTGTGTGTCTCATTTAATGGTTGCGTTATTTCTTCTACTTCGAAGTTATCTAACACATCTTGTACAATTTCTGTATTTGATGTGTATAAGTTACAATCATATTCATGCTTGCTTCTGTATATTTTTACTACTCTGTATTGTAGTCTTGCTCGAGAATCAAATTTATCATATTTGAAATGAAAGTTGCGTGGTATTTTTACTATTTTAAGTCGTGTATCAAAGTATCTATAAAATACAGTTTCTGTGGGCAGTACTGTTATATTATTTTCCATTAATAGTTAGTGCGTCTTTTTTCCAGTCTAAATCTAATGTAAAGTCTTTGTTATGATCTAGTAAATGTTTTGCTAACGGAAGTTTAACACTTTCATTAATTAATCTTGCAAGTGGCCTTGCACCCATTGTAGGATCATATCCTTTGTCTTCTAGCATTGCTAATAGCTCGGGTCCCCAATTAATTACAATGTGTCTGCCTTCCACATATGTTTCAAGCTCACCTAAGAACTTAATAACAATACGCTTCATATCGTTTCTTGTTAAAGAATTAAACTTAACAATACCGTCTAGTCTGTTACGGAACTCTGGTGCAAAGTAATTGTTTACTGCGTCATCTACTGCTTTTGCATTATATGTTTCTTCATTAAAGCCAATACTTTTAACTGCCGCGTCTCTGGCTCCAAGGTTACTAGTCATAATAACAATAGCGTTCTTGGCACTTACTACTTTACCTGTACTTGATGTAATTGTACCTTCATCTAATAAACTTAATAATACGCTCATTAAATCTGGGTGTGCTTTTTCTACTTCGTCTAATAATAGTACACAATTTGGATTATCTTCTAATTGATTAATAAGTAAACCATCACCTGCTTTACCATCACCATGTCCTACATATCCTGGAGGTGAACCAATTAGTTTTGATACTGTGTGGCGCTCTTGATATTCTGCCATATCGTATCTACATAGTTTCATGCTCATTGACTGTGCTAAACGTTTGGCAAGTTCTGTTTTACCAACACCTGTTGGTCCTGTAAGTAGATAACTTCCAATAGGTTTAATAGGATCTTTAAGTCCTGCCATACTAACTGTAATACTATCAACTACACAATCAATTGCTGATTGTTGCCCAAATACTGTGCTTTCTAAAAACTCTCTAACTTCTGAGTGCTTTTTATTTGTTGCTTCATCTTCTGCTTTTCCTAAATGTTCTTTTGGAATGCCAGTTAGTCTTGCCACCTCTGCTTTAATTTCATCTTCGCCTAATATGTCTAAGCGTTCTTCAACTGGTAATATTTTATTAAATGCACATGCTCTATCAATAATATCAAATGCTTTGTCTGGTAGTTTTTTATTAAAAATATATTGGTTACTTAATTCTACTGAAAGATCTGCTGCTTCTGGTCTAATAGTAACATCATGAAATGCTTCATATGATATTAAAGAGTTATATACAACTTCTTTTGCGTCTTTTGTGTTAGGTTCGTCTACTACAACTTTTGTAAACCTACGTGCTAGTGCTGTTTCTTTTTCAAATACTTTTCTATATTCTTCATCTGTTGTAGCACCTATTACTTTTAGTTTACCATTGCTTAATGCCGGCTTTAACATATTACCTGCGTCCATAGTACCATTTGTACTGCCTGCACCAATAATTGTATGTATTTCGTCTACAAATAAAATAATATTAGGTTCTTGTATTAGTGCTTCGCCTAATTGTTTCATACGTTCTTCAAAGTCGCCTCTGTATTTTGTACCAGCAACTAACTTAGTCATATCTAATTCCCATACAACTTTATCTTTAATAATATCAGGAACATTTCCTTCAACTATAAGTTTTGCTAGTCCTTGTACGACTGCTGTTTTACCAACACCACTACCACCAGTTAGAATAGCATTAGATTTTTTCTTACGTGCAACTGTTTGTACTAATTCTTTTAATTCATGTCTGCGACCAATTAAATCATCATATTCATCATATGCTTCATTCATGTTAGTACAAAACTGTGCTAATACATCTCTAGGTGTCATTGCACCTTGAGGTCTACGAGGATCACCTAATCCATCAACTGGGCCAAATATTTGCTCATTTTCTTGTGCTTGTGTTTCTTGCATCCATTTTATAACTTTATTTTTACTAAGACCTAACTGTTCTGCGTACTGTGCCGCTATACTATTTTCTTCACCTAGTATACTTAATACTAAATCTAGTTGGTTAAGATGTTTCTTACCTTGAAATAATGCTTGTGTTAATGCTCTATTAAATACTCGTTCAAGCATTTGTGTTTTAAAAGGGTTTGGTTCTTGAGCATCATTCTTAACTAATTCAACACATTCTTTTTCTAAATATTCTACTAATGCAATTTGCAAACTTTCAAAATCTGCATTTACTTCAAAACACATTGCTTGCACTTGTGGATCATCTAATATAACTGCGGCTATATGTTCTATTGTTACATATTCGTGTTTTAATTTTTTTGCTAAATTGATAGCAGTTATTACAATTTTTTCAATATCAGTCATTTGTCCTTAACCTCGTTATAAATTCTTCCATGTTAGTACTATTTAAGTAAGGTATGTCCACCTTTATATGTATCCTTAAATTTCCTTTTCTTTTGCTCTTTCTGTTGTATAACCCATGTCCCTTTAGCACTATTATACTTCCTGTTACTGTGTCCGTTGGAATATCAATTTCACAACGCTCACCTGTTGGTGTTATTATCATAAATGAATTTAGTTTCATTACATCAATAACATCTAATGTCTTATACATTATAATATTATTTCCTGATCTTGTAAAGACTTTATTTGCCTTTTCTTTTACATTTATTATATATTTCTTTCTTTTATCGGTTACTTTGAATTTATCACCTACTAATACACCAGCTGGAATGTTTACTTTTAAATATAAATCATCAATTTGAATATAATCATTTATTCCATTAATTTGTTGTTCTATTGTTAATGCTAAATCTACCATTTGTACATCTGGTGATTTTACAATAGGAATATGTTTCTTTTCTGTTATATTATCGTATGCATCACTTATAGCCAACCAGTCGGCGATAGTACCGCCCTTGTCTGGATGATTTTTTAGAGCTAATTTTTTGTATGCTGTTTTGACCTCTTTTAATGTAGCACCTGGTTCTAGGCCAAGAATAAACCAAGGGTTGTTCATTTTCTTCATCGTAGTATTTATTGACATTATGAAGAGCCTTAAACGTTAGTGTTTTTAATTAAGAAATTTGTCGAGTATTCCTGTTTTTTCAACAGGAACTTGTAGTGTTTTACTGTTGTGGTCATCTATATTTTTTTCTGTTTGTTCGTAATATTCTTTGTATGCTTCAATAATTGCTTTTTGTTCTGATAACAATTTAATTACATCTGCCATATTTAATGCAAGTTGCTCGTAGCCTTCTGTTGTTAATGCATATATAACTACAGGTTCGCCATCTTCTTTTAACTTATCAAATATTGTTCCTAATGCTTCTGGTGTAATAATATCCCAATCAGCATCTCTTAATTCTAGTGTGCCTGCGGCAGGTAATACTAGTGCTGGTTTTTCAATAGGTTCTGCTTTGTATGAAATTACCTGTGGTGCAGTTGCACAACTACTTAGGAATATAGTTAGGATTAGCAATGCCAGGACATTCAGTATTGGCTTTTGATTTTTGTGTAACATTGATTTCTTTCTCCGTTAATGGTGAACCGCTTAGTATCTCTATACATCTTGCTACGTTGTTGCTGGCTTTGTCAATTATTTTTTCAACTAATCCAGGTCTTGCTTGTGCAAGTTGACCTAAGTCATGTTCGCTTAGTTTTTCTTCAAGTGTATCAACACGTGATTGTGCTGATGCAAATTCTTTGCTTACTTCATTATATTGTTTTTGTACTTCTGCTAGATCTTTTTGTACTGATTCAAATGCTGCCTCAGATGCAGCAGCGGCCTGTTCAGCATTCGCGGCATTTGTAGCATATACACGAATCTGTTCTTGTGTGTATGTGTAATACTTCCACGCACCAAACCCAACGGCACCTATTACCGCGGTCAGGATAAGAAGTAATTTTAATTTTCCTAAGATCATAATATTAATACTTGTTTAAAAATTTAATGCGTTCCGATATTTCTTGTGCCTTTGGGTTAGTGGCCATTTCATAATCGTAACTACTTGAGTATACACTACTTTCAAAGTTTTGTCTATTCCAATTTGAAGGCATGTCGCTCTTATATGCATTAAACATAAAGTTGTTTGCTGATTCGTCTATACGAGTAATATCTTTTAGGATAGCATCAATTGAATCAAATAACTTACTGTTTCGTTGTAACTCAACAAAAACTTTGTAATTTCCGTCTTTGTTTGGACCTGGTGATACGTCTACATCTATTGTATCATGTCCTGTTTCTATAAATTGGCTTAAATCTTTTGCTGGGTCGGCATCTTTGACTTCAAATGCTAATACTACAACATTCTTATCATCGCCTATTTTACTTTTGTATTGATCTACACTAAATGTTGATTGTACTAAATCTATTAAATCATTGTTTTGTATGCTCATAAGTCTAATCCCTCATCTGCCGCAGATATTTCATCTGTGTATGCTTGTTCAACTGCGTTACTGTTAATATCTTGATCATCAACACGCAATCTAGCTGCTTCTACATCATTCATATATTTTCTAGGCATTACTATTGTTACTAACCAAATAGGCTTAATAACTCTTTTAGCACGTGATTGGCCTGGTCTTTTACCGTCCGCTCCGTCTGGTCCCTCACTGTCGTCTGGACTTTTTAGTTTTGCAGCCGTAATATATTCTTCTTCCGCATAATATACCTTACAACCATTTCTTGTTAATCTCATTGCACCTTCTGGATCTGGCATTTGATTTTTATAATACATTAATGTAACTGTTACCCAGTATCTATCAATATGTGGACCTTCGACAATTTCGCCTTCCATCCAGTTTTTATATGCATAAATGTTGGCAGTATCCATTACACGTTCAAAGTCCATTAGTGTTTCTAATGCACTATCTCTACTAGTGTTTGCTCTTAGGTTGTTTAAAATATAATTTTGATCCATTGTGAATTTCCTTTAATATATACTTATTTATGACAGTTAGTTCTTAGTGTCTACCTTTTTATTCTTTTTATACTAAGTTAACTTATTCGTTAAACTATTAAATACTTATGAGCAGGCAGTAAAGGGCCCAACATCCAAATAGGAGAACACATGGCTAAACGAGCTCGAAAAACCAAAAAACAACAATATCAACAAGAACATTCACAGGATAAGATAGTCCAACTTAACGCACACAGAAAAAGACACGTACAAATTGTACCACGAAATCTTGCACAAGAAGATTATGTGGAACTTCTTGACGATGAAAAACGTAACATTGTGTTTGCAATGGGGCCTGCTGGTACAGGTAAAACATTGCTAGGCGTGTTAGCGGCTATTGACGCATACAATTCAAACTTATGTAGTAAAATTGTAATTACACGACCTGCTGTCAGTGTTGATGAACAACATGGATTTCTACCAGGAACACTAGTAGAAAAAATGGCACCATGGACAAGACCTATATTTGACGTAATGGAAGAATATTGGTCACCAAGCACAATCGAACATATGATTAATGAGAACATTATCGAGATTGCACCACTGGCATATATGCGTGGTAGAACTTTTAAGAATTCTTGGATTATAGCAGACGAAATGCAAAATGCGACACCATCTCAAATGAAGATGTTATTAACACGCATTGGCGAGAATTCTAAAATTATTGTAACAGGAGACTTAGCACAACACGACCGTGGATTCGAAGACAACGGTCTTAAAAATTTCGTAAAACTACTAGAACAAAGAGGTAGTGATATAATTGGAGTTGTCAGCTTTACCAAAGGTGATGTTGAACGACATGTCGCTGTTACTGAAGTTCTAACTATTTACGGAGACGAAGAATAATTTAACTGTTGACAATAATGTCAACTATATCTGCCCAATTGCCTGCCATTATTATTCCGTCCATTAAGACTTCATTTTTATTATGATCGTGTTTTAATAGAATACTTTTTAATCCTATTTTTGCACCACTTTCTGCATTTTCGAGTTTGTCCTCGATCCAAAATGCATCACTTCCGACATATGGAGCTAGTGCTTCATCTTTATCAGCACCTGTATCCAAACATAATACTTCTTTAAATGTACCTTTACCAAATACATTTTCTAAGTTGTACTTCCTTAAACGTATTGCTTTCTTATCTAAACTTAAACTAGTAATACAATGAAACCTATATCCATGCTCGTATAATTTAGCAACACCGCTTCGTGCATCACGGAATGCTTTTAAATAACCCATCCATGCACTTTCATTAAATATTTTAATTAACTGTTTGCCTTCGGACTTTTCAAATCCGTACTGCTGGCTTATATCGTACATTCCATGTGCTACTTTAACATGTCCATGTGATTCCATCCATTTATGAAATGCACTTTCCCAATCTAGTAGTACACCATCGCAATCTGTAAGTATAATTTTATCTTTCAACTTTAATCCTCTTTTTTCTAACATTATGTGTATATTATAGCAAGAGTTCTTGCTTTTGTCAACCTATTTCATGTCAATTAGGTCTTGATATTCCCAAACTGCTTTCTCAAATTCACCTGGCCATCCACCATATACTCCCATCTCTAAACTGTTTTTCATCCAAAGTAGACTTTTATCTTTGCCTTCAAAGGATTTATTTCGTTCTATCTTGTGTAAGTATTCTGGTGTTAGTCCATGCAGTGTAGTTAAATCATGCATATCAATATTTGGGGAGAACTTCATTTTAACTATCATTGCTTGTTCATCAGTCATTACAACTGTATCGTTTTTGCCTTTGATAGTAACACTCCAGACTTTTGTCATTAACGCCTCATTTGTGCAATTTCAACTGCTTGTTCTTTTTGATCTTCAAAGATAGGTACCATATTACTTTTATGCATTGTAGCAATGCCTAGTAACTTACGCTCACCTGTGTATTGCATTGGTTCTTTGCGTGTGCCATTACCAATGACATTGTTACTAAGACTTGGATAGTTTTGTGTTTCACGTACCTTTGGAGGTTCATATGCTTGGCGTCTTGTTGTAGTTTTTGGTGCTTTGTATGTACCACTTACATATGCAACAAAGTCTTCAAACTTTGCAAATTGTGCCGCATGTATATGCCGCCTACGACAATCTTTATTGTGTTGTCGCCATTGTACTTTTAGTTTTTCTAGTTTTGCTGGACTCAAAGCCTTTTTGCTTTTCTTACGACTGTATTGAGTAGTGGACATTTCTGGTCCTAGAAGATGCATTGTCATATTTACGCTCCATAGTAAATTTGTTACATTTACATTATAGCGTAAATTATGCTATTTGTCAAGTAAAGTAATGGTCATAAGTGCTATAAACCCAGTCACCTAATTGCTTATTGTAATCATATAGGTACATATTTCTATACTTGTCTGTTTCTATTGTTCTTCTTACAAACTTTCTAACCGCATCACGATCTGCTTGTGGTTTTGATAAATTTAAATAAGCATCGTCAATTGTTCTTTGTAATCTTTGCGAACTTATCTGATCTACAACTTTATAGTTTTTTAATTTTTTTAATTCTTCTTGTCTCATTTCTAACGGTAATACATCTGTTCTAAATACTCTTGGACTTAGTAATTGTCTTGAATTATTACTAGCACCGCATTCTATAGCTAAATTATTAAGTTGCAGTATAGTATCAAAATTATATGCTTGTATACTAGCATTTAATGAAAAATTAAACCAACTACTATTTACTTGTGCAAAATACTTTAAATCAGCTAATACTTTTTCCATTTCTGCCCAAGTAAATACTCCTGCACTACGCATATATTCAAACATAGTACTAGGTGCATCTAAACTTAAATCAAGTTCAAAACTTTTTAATGTTTCAAAACTTTGTAATCTGTCTAAATCTAACTTTGATCCATTTGTTGTAACAACTAAATCTGTCTCAAATGATTTATCATGTTGATCTAATATGCCTACAAGATCATAAACATTATTATCTATAAAAGGTTCACCGCCTGTTATCCAAATACTTGTTACACTATCTAACTTACTTGGATCATTTCGCAAAGTATCATTTATAAAATTTCTATTTTTAATTAAGTTATTATCGAGTTTAGATTTAGGAACAATGTTATCAATGGCTGCTAAATGTTTATGTTCTGGTATAAGACTATTACTAAACAAAGGACTACACATTCTACATTTAAAATTACAGATATTACTGTAATTAATAAACATATGATTTACTGGATTTCCTGTTACTTGTGGATTATTATATCCTTCTTGACTTTTAAAATCATGTGGGTTACGCAATAGCCATTTTTGTCTTTGACTAATATTTCCATGTTGTTCTTTTTTATAACAGGTTTCACACCCTGTTTTATCCCACTTGCCGTCAAGCATATCTTGACGTAGTTTTTTCATTTGTTCGCTATCATAACTTTCACCCATTGGAGTGTCACTCATCATACAACGAGTAAATGCACCTGTGGGGTGAAAGCTAATAGCGTTAAATGGAATTGGACACCAAGTATCGCTATGTTTATTAACTGGCTTAGTGGTTTTATCCATTATTATTTAAATAAGATTCCTAGTGTGTTGGGTCCTGCAATACCATCCGGTGTTAATCCTCTAAGAGATTGCCAGCCTTTAAGTTTTGCTTCTGTACCTTTTCCAAAGATACCATCTGCAGTAAGTCCAAGTGTTTCTTGTAATTTTGCTACAGTTGGGCCTCGAGATCCAAGACGCACTGTTTCAAACGTTTCACGTGGAGTATAATGTCCACCTAAAACTTCTAAAGCATGTGCGTAATGTTTTTTGCGATCTTCTAGCCCGATAGTTCCACCATTAATACGTTTTGTCATACCAGTTATATCCTGAGCATCGCAATACTTATTAATGTTATTTGTATCCCAAAACCAGCATGCACTTGCTAAAGCTCCAATAGGACTGCGAACAAACTCTGTGGCTTCTTCTGCACTCATATCTTCTGCCTTACCAAATTGTGTATAATTGTATTTACCAGTTAGTTGAAGAATACCACCACCTCTAAAGCGCCAGCCATCCCCACTATCAGTGTCACCATTATCCATACGATTTGCATAAATTATGTTAGCAATCTTTTCAGGTTGCCTATGATAATCTTTTGCATCTCGTCCTGCTCGTTTAAAATACTTTGGAAAAATCTTATCCAGTGCTTCAGCACTGTAGTTTAGATTCTCTGTTAGAACGGTATATCCAGCCGATTCATGAGATGTTTGGGCAATAAACCCTGCAACTCTATCAACTGTATTGATATTCCATTTGGGCAAAACTCTTTGCATTGCGTCATGCCATAAAAGGCCATTAACACGTGGCAGTAGTTCTGCGACTTGCTCTACTTTAAAATCAAATTGCATTAAACTTATTCGCTTTTAAGCAATGTCCAAGCACCATATACAATGGCTGCCCAGGCTAATAAGTTAACTGGAATAATTGCACTAAAGAAAAGTGTAATAACTCCTACGGCAATTAGAGCGCCGCCATCCCAAGATGTACGTTCGCTTAGTCTATCTTTAATCCATTCAATCATATTGATCTCCTTTTTATATTATATAGTCTATTGTGAGAATCTTCTCACATTGTAATATAGCAGATTCATAGGAATCTCCTAGTGATATTACTATATTATTTATTAGTTTACACTGGAATAGTGCATGTGTCAAGTATTTATTATAGTATTCCGTTGTGCTTTACATGATGTAAAGGTAGTACTTTACCATCTTTATCCACAATTATTTCACCATCTATGCTACCTGCCATCATTTGTTTACCACTTTTTGATACAAATAAGGTAGGTTTTATTACAATTCCATCTATGCAACGTTTATAATCTTTAGGTTTTAATACACTACTTGCTGGTTTAAATCCCATAATTATTTACCTTGACCTTTATATTTTTTATAAGAACGCTTTTTGCTTTTGTTCATAGAACTAAATTTTGTTCGTGAATGTGTATTTCCTATACTTGTCTTTTTTGGTTGTGATTCGTGTGCTATAAAATTTTTGTATAATTTCATAACCCTCCATCGTTAAGACTACTAATGCAATCTTTTTGATAGTTATTTATCAAACTAAGAATTGGTGGTCCCGGTAGGATTCGAACCTACGGTCAACCCGTTATGAGCGGGCGGCTTTAACCACTAAGCTACAAGACCGAATTTGGCATAGGTGGAGGGATTCGAACCCCCATTTACGGTTTTGGAGACCGTCGTGTTGCCATTATCACCACACCCATATTTTGGTGCTCACACCCGGAGTCGAACCGGGACGCCATAAGCGACAGATTTTAAGTCTGTTGTGTCTACCTATTCCACCATGCGAGCAAATTGGCGTCCCCTACAGGATTCGAACCTGTGACCTACGGCTTAGAAGGCCGTTGCTCTATCCAGCTGAGCTAAGGAGACCAAAACTGTTTAAATTTGTATTGGTTCCTTTGCTGTAATTAAATACATTTTTTGGAGTATTGCATCTAGATTTGATGCAGTTAGATATCCAGCGACTGTGTCGCCTTCTGTTGTGATGCCTGGGAGTTCACATAGTTTTTCTTCTTCTGTTCCCCAGTCTTTAAACACACCTACTTCGTACATGCCTGATTTTCCACCATATGACATGTCATTACAGATTATGCTTAGTTTATATTTGCCAAAGTCAATAATTGCCTGCTTACCGTTTACGTGAGGCTTACCTTGGTCTAACATTTTTATGTCTTTGAATCGCATTTTACTTCTCTATTACGTCTAGTTGTTTTTCAAGTTCTTCTATATATTGTTCGAGCGTATCAATTGTGGTATAAAGGTGTCCAGTAGCACTTGGCTTGATACGGCTTTTGAACACCTCTATTAATTCTTTTGAAACTTCTATTTTATTAGTTATTTCGCTAAACTCTACCATTATTTTAATCCAAATAGTTCTTCAAAGGCCTGTGCTGCTGTTTGTTTTTCTTTGCTTTGTTTACTAATTGGTTCTTCTAAATAAGGTTGTTTAACTGTATTTACATAATCAATTTCTTCCAAAATTTCTATACGTTCCTTAACTTTTTTAAGTGCCATACGGATTTCTTGGCTGTTCTCTTTTTTGTTCATTTCATCTTTGATGATTTCCACAATTTGTCTACTACTAATCATATCCGCTCTTCCTTGTTTTAGTGTTATTAGTATAACACAATAGTCACATCACTGTCAACTATTTTTTATCTTATATATACTGTTTAGTCTTATACTAAATTAGTAATATACTATGTTTATGAAATCAATTATTTCCAACAACAATATATACATTATACGATAAACGGATAATTAAGTCAATACCTAATTTAATTTTTTTGGCGGACCCGAGAGGATTCGAACCTCTGGCCTTTGGTTCCGCAAACCAACGCTCTATCCAACTGAGCTACGGGTCCATTCATTAATATATAACATTTAACCCTATTAGTCAACCATAAAAAAAGGCCGCATAAAGCGACCTTTTTAACCTACTTTTGTTAAATTTAAAACTTAACTGTAAGTCCTACACTAACTTCTTTATCCGTAGATTCCCAATCACTGTTAAGTGAATTAGTTAATTTAGCGTTCAATGAAGTACTAGTACCTAACGCAACTTTTGTACCAAAAGTCATTGTTGGTGTTACTTTATCAATACTTGTGAAGTCACCTTCTACTGATTTTAACAAATAGTTAACTTCAGCATATGGGGCAATAAGACCTAAGTCCATTTTACCACCAACAGTTGGAGTGAAATGCATTTCTGATTTAGTAAATGTATCTCCCCAATTGTATTCAACTTCGCCATCAACGTATGTTCCTACTGGACCTACGTTTACGATATCCATAGTTCTTCCAGCAGAAAGGCTATAATCACGGTTAGTTCCGTTATCACTTACTCCTGCTCCAAAGTCTAAAGCTCTGCCCATTGTATAAACATCAATTGATCTTGATGTGTCGTTAGTTGACAAAGAAATACCCATAGTTGCCGATTCGGCTGCCATTGAGATAGATGTATTGTCATAGTTATCGGCTTGTGCCGTACCAGTTAAAGCGACAAGTAAAGCCGCTGCAATTATAGTCTTTTTCATAATTATTCCTATTATTTTTATTTTTATACTAAAATATATTAATTATAATCTAGTGCAAGTTGAATTCTGTTGCCAGGCTCAACTTGCAAAACCCCTACGTGCTTAGTTAAACTAAGCCGCTAATGCCATTTCTGGCGAATAATTGTCATTTGCAATTATAAATTTTCTTCGCGATAACGGTGCTTAGATCCCGATAACTCCGCTTACCTATTAACACCCAGTCGATCCTAGTTCAGCCCCATCATAAACACACCCATGCAGTGATTCAATATCTCATCTAAATGTGTTTATGGTGGAGCTGCTCGGTACTGCCCCGAGGTCCTGAAATGCGTTGAGTCAAGTTTCAACGTTATATGTTATTTATGATAACACAAAACTAAGTTATGTCAACCGGTTTTGCGTTTATTTTTTGTTTTTTATCGCCGTAATCTCTAACTGCGGCTTTTATGGCATCTTCTGCCAATACGCTACAGTGGATTTTTACTGGTGGTAATGCTAATTCTTCAACAATTGTTGTGTTTTTAATTTCCTGTGCTTCGTCTAGCGTCATACCTTTAAGCATGGTTGTTACCATACTTGAACTAGCAATTGCACTTCCACAACCGTATGTTTTAAATTTTGCATCTTCAATAATGCCATCTTCCGTGACTTTAATTTGCAAACGCATTACGTCACCACATGCAGGTGCGCCTACCATTCCAGTTCCGATATTATCTTCCTTGGGGTCAAACTTACCTACATTTCTTGGATTATTGTAATGGTCTAGCACTTTTTCGCTATATGCCATAATTTCTTCCTATATGAAATACTATTTATCTAACTTATACTCAAAATTCTGAGTAGTTGCATTATACTGTACTAACTTAGCACCGTTACTTATATGAAAATGTGCTGCCATTGGTGTTAATGGCGATAATGTAACTACTCGTTCAATATCTGTTTTTTCTATTATATGTTGCTTTAGTTTTGCTACTATTTCTTTACCTGCACCTCGTTTGCGTGACCATACAGTGTATGCAACCGCAATATTGGCGTTATCAAGTAAATGTGCATTTTGACTAATTAACCCAAGCTCTCTTTCACTTTGTGGTAAATCATTACAAAACGCTACACAGATAATACCTTCTATATTATCTTTGTATTTTAATCCATAAATTTTTCTACCATAACTTGTTCTAAATTCTAAGTCCAAGTTAGGTCTTACTGGATCTTCACTTACATCAATGTCAGTTAATTCTACTAATTCGCTAGAGTTAACCCACCTAAAGAAGTTATCAATTGATGATTTAAATATTTTCAATACTCACTCCTATAATGATGCAAAAACATTTTCTGGTGTTGTTTCACCATATGGATCTGGATCTTCTGCTGAACTATCAGGTTCAATAAACATTTTAAGAACTACACCGTTCTCAACAATCATTGCATAGCGTCTGCTACGCTTATTGAATCCTACGACACTCATGTCAATTAATTGACCCATACCTTCTGTAAATGTTCCATTACCGTCTGGTAGTACTTTAATATTTTTAAGATTGTTTGCATCACGCCATGCATTCATTACAAATGAATCATTAACACTTATACAATAAATGTCGCTTACTCCTACATCATAAAAATCTTGTGCTTTTTGTTCAAATCCAGGTAACTGGAATGTACTACACGTTGGTGTAAATGCACCGGGTAAACTAAACACTACTATTAACTTATCTTTAAATATTTCATCTGTAGTTAAAGTTGCCCACTTTGAAGGTACAATCTCACATGAATTTGTTTCACTGCTAGATTTGTCTTGTACTCGTACTTTAAATGTAACCGCTGGTACATTGCTATTTTCTTTGGTCATTGTAGACTCCTTTATTTCGTTAGTGTAATTATAGTATATTATATTGTATTTGTCAACAGTTTTAGTAGTATTTTAAATAAATCACATAAATAGTTATAGTATGTTAGAACAAGAAGCATTAGAATTTTCACAGTTTTTAGAACCACTAATAGGGCTGGGAATCACTGCGATAATAGTCCTATGGTTTAAAGAAGCTGTGGGTGACTTTGTAGCAAGTATACGTTGGAAGATGAAACCGGGTTTTGAGCCAGGTGATGTAGTATATTTGGACGGAGAAAAAGCCACTATTATCAGTATAGGTATGCGAGAAACTATATTTGAAATTGACAATGGTCGAGGTAAAGTATGGAGATATATCTATAATACCCGCATACCAACACATAGACTGGAGAAGGTAATTGGCAAAGCACACAAAAAATAACATAAATTGGAATCTAGCAGAATTATGTATAGATGTATCAAAGATAGTATATGAAGAAAAATCCGAAGTAGTTAAGTTTTTAAAAGATAATAAAATAAAACATTCTAGTGTTAAGTTTTTTGAAAACGAAAATGCACAAGGATACGGCATTGTTATGCATGACTATGTGATCGTTGCTTTTAGAGGTACTGAAGGCGCTCAAATAGGCGACTTAATAGCAGATATTAAGGCTTGGCCAGCAGGTGCTGATACAACAGGTACAGTACATTCTGGATTTAAGCATGAACTAGATAAACTATATCCTGAAATTATTAAGTGGTTAGGTAAAAAACTGACTACTAAAAAAATAGTAATTACTGGACATAGTTTGGGAGCTGCAATGGCAACTATATGTGCTAGTAGATTTCACCAATTGGGTGCAGATTTAGAATTATATACATATGGATCACCAAAAGTAGGTGATAGAATATGGGGCGAACAGTTTAAAGATATTGCGGCATATCGTTTTGTTAATAATAATGATCTTGTTACTAGAGTTCCATTCTTTGGATATTATAAACACGTTGGGCAAATAGAATATATTACATATGATGTACATATCAAAACCAAAGTAACATGGTGGCAACGATTTAAAGATAGAATGAAAGGAACTGGTAAAGCATTTAGTAAGTTTCAGTTCTTTGATGGATTATATGACCACTTTGGAAATCAATATATTAAAAAAATTAAGACTCGTAAATAACTTGGGTTGGATCTTCTCCACGTATCCATGTTCCATCTAACCGTTTTATAACACATTTATTTGCAAACTTTTTAACAGTTAATTCTAACTGTTCATCACTTCCTACTAAATCAGCTTTAACTATGTCATAACAAGGTGTTTTGTTTTTATCAAATGCAAGAATAATCATATGCTCAAGACCATTATGCCTCCAGTTGTAACCTATACGTGTATCTTCACCTTTTACGAATCCATCATAACGTATAATATCCCAAAATACAAACTTAATATTTTCTGAGTCTGCTTCTAATACTTTTTGATTATCAGTTTCTACGATGGTTATTCCATTGGCCACAACTGCATGACCGTCAAATACTGTACTATTGTTTTGTGCTAAATTAACAAATTGTTCGTCATATATATTCCAACCTTCAATATCATTACCTTCTTTATCTTTGTAACTTACTATGCCTTTATGTACAATTACATTAACTCGAAGTCCTCTACTAATAGGCTGTACTGCTGCTGGGTATTTGTGAAATGTTTTATAATCTGCTACAGTTGGTGTACTTAGTGGATACACCATAATTAATCCTGGCCATACTGCATTAATTGTTTCGGGTTCTAGTCCTAAGTCTAACTCTTGTTTTAGCAAACTAAGAAATAGTCCAGCATCACGTTCGTCTATGTGATTCATTGCCATTTGACAAGAAAAATTCTTTTCTTTTTCATCATATTTTTCATCTATGATGTCTGTTAGAAGATGTAAGAACTTTGTTAAACCCATACCAAATTGTTTGCCATGTCGTCTTGGAACAAAATCTTGCATTCCAAAATCAATCCATGGGTTATATGCTATAGTTATTATTCGTTTTAATATAGGTTCTTTATGATAGGTGTGCAGAAGCTCTAGTTTCTCATCCTGAGTACTAAAGTTCTGCAACTTTGTTATTATTTCTGATAATAGATGTACTTTACTCATACAGCTATTTATACAATTAAAACTCTACTTATTAATAAAGTCTAATTCTTCTTCAGTATAAGGCCACATTTAGTATGTCTTTCTATAAACTTTTTCGCCACGTGCAACTGATTTAATATCGCCTCTGCATAAGCCAATATCATTCAATTCAAAGTCGTTTAATTCTGACAAAGCCTGTTCAGTTGCTTTGCGACCTTGACTGCGTGTGTATGCACGTTTTACCCAACTTAGTTTATTTGCTATAGTATTAATCATTTTTATTATCCATGTATAAACTTTTTGCTTCTTCGTGAAACCCATCACGGTGCAACTGTGCGGCTGCTTTAGCACGTCCAACTGCTTCACCAAATCCCCAAAGTGCTAATAGCACTGTTAGAGTTGCGTTTTTAATCTTTTCACAAACTTCGCATGTTTGTTTATATATTAATGTTGCTGTCATTTTATTGTTACCCTTATCAAGTTCTTTAAATGGTAGCTTTTTGGGGCAGTACCATCGTGTTCTAGCATATAGTTGTAGGCATATTGCCAATCAGTACCATACTCTGTTTTCGCATATGTCATTAGGTTCTTGTTATAGGCCACACTTCGACGGCGACCGTTGAACAACCTTGACCATGCATTAAAAAATGTCGTAGTCATTTTATTCTCCGTTTATATTTTATGTGGATGTTTTTGGGAAAGCATCCGTTTTGCCAGTCTCTCCTGGCTGCTACCACGACACCTCATAATGTGTCGCTTGTAAGGCATGGGTTATGCCCTGGTCTTTCCCAGAGTCAGTTAGCGTGGCACTAACTGCCGCTCTTTTTTTCTGAGCCGAGGTCGCTCTGTACTACTTTGTACATGTAACTATAACACAACGTTGTGTCATTTTTATTACACATCTATTTATCTATAATACCGCAGAATCACTTACTTATCTGCTGCAAAGACGCTATGCGTGTACAACATAGCTAGAGTTTTGTTGTTGTGCTTTCGTATGTACGGTTAAATTGATTATTAACCATTACAAATGTTGCACATCTCATCAAGTGCTTTAATCTACTTGCACCTGCGTATGTACAAGTACTACGCAACCCACCTAGGATTGCTTGTACGGTGTATTGTACTTCACCTCTGTATGGAACTAATACTTCTCGTCCTTCGCTTGCACGATAGTCTTTTAGTCCACCAAAATGTTTTGTGTTGGCTGCATCACTGCTCATTCCATAAAATTGTACAAACTTTTTTTCTTCAATTTTACATTTCTGATTATCCAAGTGTTCGCCTACTTCGTATTCTAATTCGTTTGTTTTATAATGTTTGGTAATAATATTGCCGCCGCCTTCATCATGTCCTGCAAGCATTCCGCCTAGCATTACAAAATCGGCCCCGCCAGCAAATGCTTTAGCCACATCACCACTAGAGTTACAGCCCCCATCAGCGATAATATGTCCACCAAGTCCATGTGCCGCATCTGCACACTCAATGACTGCACTAAGTTGCGGATACCCGACTCCTGTTTGGATTCGTGTTGTACACACGCTTCCTGGTCCAATTCCGACTTTAACAATATCTGCTCCATTTAAAATTAACTCCTCTGTCATCTCTCCGGTAACCACGTTACCTGCTATAATTACTACATTCGGATATTGTTTTCTAAACTTTCTTACAAAGTTTCCAAAACGTTCACTGTATCCATTTGCTACATCAATGCAAACATACTTTAAATTACCTTTTGTCATTTTATATACTGCATTGAACTTTGCTGCGTCTGTATCAGTAATACCAATACTCATTGCTACATGTTCTTTTCTTAAATTTTTATCTTCTGGTGGTAATGTCCATTCTGCATAATCAAAGTATTCAATTAATTCACTTACTGCATATGTTTTAACCAAGCATGTAAACATTCTTTGTTGTGCAATTTTATCTGCTATTTGAAATGTTCCTACTCCATCCATATTAGCGGCTATAATTGGTACACCTTTATAATGTCTATATCCATCTAACGTATCACCTTCATAATTTCTAAAAGTAAATCCACGAGCTAAGTCTACATCCTTGCGTGAGCCTAATACACTACGCTTTGGTCTAATCAATACATCTGTATAATCTAGTTTAGTTTCTGTTTCAATTCTCATCTCTTTTATCCTTTATGTGCATGTAATCTAAATATTGCGAACACCATTCATAAAAAGCTCTATTTGTGTCTGGCCAAAGCTCAGCAAATACTGGGTCTTTTCTATGTTCTCTATATTCGTTTCTTACTTGATTCTCAGTCAGTGTTGCATACCCTTTTTCTTAAATCTGTTGTACTAAATCTGTGATCTCTTTTATTAAAGTGTAGATCAATATCTCGTCTTTTACAAATGTCTTTTCCTGTAAAATCTTTTTCTCTGTATTCTTCACCTAGTATCCGTACATCAATATGATACATTTCTAGGATATCTTCTAAATCTTTTTCTAATGCGTATGGAATAATTTCGTCTACATACTGTACTGCATTAAGTTGTGTATAACGTTCTACAACTGATTGTATTGGTGGATTTTTAGTATCTCTGTCAATACTTGGGTCCATCTGTAATCCACATATTAAATAATCGCATTGTTCTTTTGCTTCTCTTAACATTTGTACATGTCCTGCATGTAATAAATCAAATGTACTGCATGTAAATCCTATTTTCATAATACATATACCTTTTGTCTTATAGTTTCAATTAAGTTTCCTAATCCGTTTCTGCGTTGTTGTGTAAGTAGTTGTGCAATGTTTAAACTTTGAAAATCTTCGTGTTTGATTTGTTTTGCTTCATCAATCAGAATATCTGTAAAACAATCAGCAACAATACTAGTAATACCTTTAGTAATCATTGCATCACTGTCATAGTATACTTTTACTTTGTCTTCTACAACTCCTACATCAATCCAAATCTTTGACATACATCCACCTACAAGTCTATCATCTGTACGTAGTTCTTTAGGTAGTGTTGTTGACTTTTTTGCAAGTTCAACTAAATAGGCAAGTCTTTCTGTTCCATCTTCAAACATGTTTAAGTTATCTGCCCATTCATTTATTTTCATATTAATAATCCTTGAACAAAATTCATTGCGACTGCTGTACCTGTAATCGCACTACCAATCATAATGGCTCTATCACCCCAAGCCATTCCTACAAATATCCAACCAACACTACTAATCATATATGCTACTTGGCCCCAAAACACTAATCCTGCACTAATTAAAAATACACCGCAAACTGCAAAGGCCATTGCTGCCCATTTTACATACCAGTCAACTGTACCAACTGGTGTAGTAGGTGTTAAATCTTCTACCTCGGATTGTAATTCAGACAATTCTTTTTTAAGACGTTTACGCTCAGCACCCAGTTCCATTGCCAGTTTACCAGCTTTGGTCATCTGACTATCTTTGTACTCTTCTTTAACTTCTTGTCTTATTTCTTCTACTTTTGTCATTATAATCCTAAAATTCCGTATGCTTCATATGGAAGCCAGTGTGTTTTCATTCTTTCTGGATGCCATAATACAGTAATCATATTATCTAACTTCCAACTTTCACAACATCCATAATCATCTGTAGCTAAACATGTTGCACCAGCGGGTATAGTTTTTAAAATTTCTTCATGCCTACTGCATACTTCTACATTACTACCCTTATAGTTTACACTATGATTGATGTGATGTCTACCGTTTTTTTCTAAAGATCCGCCATGGGCAACTGTCAGAAACTGACAGCCTCTGCTAATTCCTAATATTGGCTTATTATATAGTTTTGCTAGATCTAACGTGTGTTTCTCAACTCGTAAACGATTTTCATTGTATTGCCAATTATCTGGCATCATACTATTGCCGCCTGTAAACACTACTAAGTCGCTATCGACTATTGTATCTGTTCTATAATGTTCTAAATGGTTTGGTATTGGTAACAATGTATGACCTGAAAACATTTCATAGAATCCATGATCTATGCTATCGTAAGGTCCGTTTCGAAATTCAATCACACGTTGCGTGATTGCTATTTTCATTTAATTGTTTATTCTGCTTTTTCTATTGTAACATCTAACGGATATTGACTTTGTCTTGCGTTAGTTATTGTTTCTACACATTTTTGTTCAGCTACTTCGTAACTGTATGTGCCTGCTATGCCTCGGCCTTTTTCGTGTACCTCAAGCATCACAGAGTTTGCCTGTTCTGTCGATCTATTAAAAATCGTCTGTAAGATATTTACTACAAACTCCTGCGGAGTAGAATCATCATTTAACAATACTACATTGTATCGTGATGGTGTTTTTAATTTAACAATATCTGCTACGCTACTTGTTGATGCTTGAGTCATTTTTTACCTTATATTAGTCGATGTTAATAGTACGTGGTTTCTTTTCGTCTGGAATATTTTGTTCCAATGTAACTACTAAGATACCATTATCTAGTTTTGACGATGTTACTTCTACATAATCAGCTAAACTAAATTCTTTTGTAAAGTTTCTAGTTCCAATGCCTTTGTGTAAATATTCAATCTCTTCCTCGATTGGTTTCTTTTCAGCATTAATTGAAAGTGTATTACCGTCTTGTTCGATTTTTATTTCGTCTTTGTTAAAACCTGCTACTGCTAGGCTAATTGAATAGCTAGTGTCACTTTCCTTTACAATATTGTAAGGTGGGTAACCGCCTGTGTTTGTTGCAAATGCATTTTGCATCTCATCAAACATACTATCAAATCCTATTGTAGTTTTATAAAAATCTGGAAGATTTAGTGTTGTTAATCTAGTCATATCTTTTCTCCTTATATTAAGCAAGATTATTTAGAACCCTTTCGGCGTTCTATGTATACGGTAGGAATCAGTCCTGTTGTATACATTGTTATTTATCTACATTTGTAGACAAATTCGGTTAAACGTATTAGTATAGCCTTTTCTTCTCTACAGAATCTTTGGCTATTTCTCTACGTCTTCTAGCTCGGCCTGCCGCCTCTGCTTTAAGTCTTTTTTCAGTATTACTAACAAAATATCTGCGTTCGCGTACTTCATTCATGAGTCCAGTTTTCATAACTAGCTTCTTAAGTTTTCTAATAGCTTGTTCTACATTGCCATTTCTAACTTCTACAGATAGTCCATTACCAAACTGAGGTTTGTCGTTACGTTTATTATTAGTTCTATTGTTGTTATAGTTTCCCATTTTTTCCTTCTATTTTTCCAGATACACGATTGTTCTGCGATGAGATTTGTTCATATTCTACTTCTAACAAGTATGCAAATGTATTTAGCAACTCTCTTGCAAGATCTTGCCTTCCACGTTCTCTACCACGTAAAACAACTGTAACTGTTACTTTGTTATTTTTATCCAAAAATTTACGAGCTGCTTTAGCCTTAGTTTCTAAATCATGCGAATCAATATTTAGTCCCATACGTATTTCTTTGGTCTCTACAACGCTTTCACGTTGTTTCTTTTTAGCCAGTTTTTCTTTTTGCTTTAATGAGTACAAATGTTTGTTTAGATCAATTATTTTACAAACTGGTGGATCTGCCTTTTCAGCTATCAACACTAAATCTAAATACAGTGACTTTGCTTCATCTAAAGCATCTTTCAAAGACAGTACCTGGCTTTCACCGTCTGGAAAGTTTACTCTAACTTCTTTTGCTCTTATACGTTCGTTTGAGATTACAAACGGTCCTTTATTACGTTGTTTATATCCTTTATTTCTATTCTGCATTGTCACCTTTAATGTACTGTGGCTTAGCGTTTCTAGATATAACTTGTTCATTTATAATAATTTTACGTACTCCATTTTTATATAATTCTGGTAACTGATATTGCGTTTCTAATAGTGCTTGATCTAATATCTTGCGTAATCCTCTAGCACCTAATTCTTCTTCTATGGCAATATTAGCTATTTCTTCCAATGCTGTTATTGTAAACTCTATTTGTATTTTGTCAAGTAGAAAAAGCTCTTTTATTTGGTCTATAATACTATCAACAGGTTCAGTTAGTATGCGTACAAGATCGTTCTTATTTAAGGGGCTAAGGACGTTTACAGACGGTAATCTACCCACAAATTCGGGTATAAGTCCATATTTCACTAAATCACGTGTTTGTAAGTGCTTTTCCCACTGTTCTACATCGGCGTCTAAATCGTCGTTAAATCCTATCTTTGCTTTACCAAGCCTGTTAACCACAACATCTTGTAGGCCAACAAAGGCTCCACCTACTACAAATAGTATGTTACGGGTATCAATATCCACCTTCTCCGGGTTATGTTGCGGTTTGTTCGGAACCGGTACTATAGTACCTTCCATGAGCTTTAAAAGGCTCTGTTGCACACCTTCTCCAGATACGTCTCTGCTTAAACTAACATAGTCATTACGCTTTGCTTTTTTGTCAATTTCATCTACATATATAATACCATGTTCAGCACGTTCTTTTTTATGGTCTGCTGCCTGAAATAATTTGTGTATTAGAACTTCTGCATCGTCACCTGCATATCCACTTTCAGTAAGAACTGTTGCATCAGTGACTACCATTGGTACTCCTAAAAAATCTGCAAGTGTTTGAGCCATTAGTGTTTTACCAGTTCCTGTAGGTCCTGCTAATAATACATTGCTTTTTTGTAATTTTGTTTTTGTATTTGATGATATTCTTTTATAATGATTATATATTGCTACACTCAAAGTCTTTTTTGCACGATCTTGACTAATTACATGCTTGTTTAGATCGTTATGTATTTGTCTAGGGGTAAGTACTTCGAGTTTTTTACTGCGATCTTTTTGTATAGCATTTGTTGTAGCATCTTTAACAATACCATAACAAAGCACCACACAGTCACTACATATGTGGGTGCCATTCTCACCCGCTAGTAGTTTTTTTACTTGCGTTGTGTCTTTATTACAAAAATTACATATGGTGTTACTAGGATTCATTAAAATATTCTGGGCTCATTTGTAGTTTTATATAGTTGTTTATATCAGCTAATGATCTCACAACTAGATTAGTGCCTGTAGCATTTATTAATTTTACAGTTTCTCTTCTCTTATATTTATCGCTGTAAAATAGGACAGTATTTTCTTCTTCTTTTGACTTTAAAAGTCCTGCCATTATGTCTTCCCATGCACAAGTATCTACGTCAATGATCATAAAATCACATGTTTTAGATACATTCCACATCCATGGTAATGTTTCTGAATTTGTTTTTTTGTTTTGAACAAGAAATACAATGCTTGTTGCTATAAATTTTTCAAATAATTCTTTTACTGGTATAATTAGTTCGTTGTTAGTACTTGAAATAAGAATACTTATTCCATGTTCTGTCATATAAAGGTCTGGGGGTGTTACAGTGTAACTACTGTTATCAATTTTCATTTAATTTTTCTTTTGTTGTTGTAATTTTTTTGATATGTCGTTGAGGTCGTATTGTAGTTGTTCAATGAGATACTTTCTATTTCCATGTTTATCAATTGTATATTCCTTACCTTTTGAATCAACATGGATTATATCTTCTTCATGTACTTCATTTTGAACAACAGGTTTTTTGGTAGACTTGTTGTCCTTTTTAGTACCCAAATCATTTTTCTTAATACTGGCGACATTTTTGGTATCTGTACTAATTTCATTTTTTTTGGGTTCTTTTTTTGGCTCATATATTTCCTTTATTGGTTTGCGTAATCCTAATCCAGATATTCCTGCAAGAACAAGTACAACTGCTAAAGGATCAAATACAAATACAAGTACTAGTATAACATATCTTACTGTTTCTTCCAAGACATTTCTGGTTGGATCTTGACCATAAATTAGTTCTGCAATATATTTTACAGGTCCAACTTCTGCTTCTAGTTTTCTACTTTCACCTTCTAGTGTATATTTTGTAGTGTAAAGTGATTCCAACTTGTCTTCAGAATCAGTAATTAAATTACGTTGTGAAGTAATTAACGCTGAATTATCTTCTTGTTGTCCTTGTCCAAGTTGTGCTCTTAACCTAGTAATTAATGCATTAGAGTCTGCAATCTGTTGCTCTGCTAACATTCTAATTCTTTTAATCTCAGCTCTAGCATCTTTGATAACAGAATTATCAAATTCTTCTCTAACTTTATTTAGCTGATAACCTGCTAGTCCTTTTGCTTTATTATTATCTTCTTTAAATTTCTTTAATGCTTCTCTAGTATTCCAACCAAGTATACCATCTTGTCTAACACCCAATAGTCCTTGCATTTTTTCAATCTCGCCATTAACAGAATACTCATCCATTAATGCTAGTTTTTTAATAATGTTAGCTAATTCTGTTTCAAACGGTGCTATAGCATTTGCTTTAGATTTAGTTTCTGCAACTATAATTGCATTCTGTTCGTCTATTGATGGTTGTACACCTGTGTATGCGTTTTCAATTCTTTGTTGCTCTATACGTATTTTATCTTGTATTCCATCATCTAAAGAAACATCAACTGCTTCTAATTTAATAATTTTATCTTCTGATTTGGTAATAATTAATTTATTTCTTACTATGCTTTCTTCAATTCGTTCAATTTGGGCAACGTTCTCACTAGCCGCACTAGTTTGTTCAATGTGTGCTTTTGATAAAAATCCAAAGATACCCATGCTCGTAATAAACATAAGCATAACGACGGCTATAGTGAGATACGTCTTAATTAAAAATGGAGCTGATTTCCAGTTCATGTGCAACCAAACAGCTGATGTTAGCTTGCCTACTTCTAGCACAGACCCCATGATAATAATCGGTATTACAGCACTAGCAAAAATAGCCACAAGTCCAACAATGCTGTAGTAGGCCGCCACAGCACTTATAGATAAGGCTACAAATATTGTCCAGATGCTGAATAACTTCATATTATTTCCCGATGTTATAACGCACTGCTAGTCCCTCAGAGACTAACAATTCGTTTATACAAATCTCGTTACTTTTATTATCAGTAACATATATATTGCCAAGTATACGACCATACTTTCCACGTTTGTTAAGCATAGTTTCTACTTTAAATTCTTTTGTTAATAAATCCATAAGGCGTTGCTTTACGTCAAGCCCTTTTTGTTTAATTTCTGTATTCGTTGATCTACTGTCAGGAGTATCAATTCCATACAATTTTAATCGTTGTTTGATTATAATATCAAAACCTAGATCGATTTCAATGTCCAAAGTATCACCGTTTATTACTCTTACTAATTTTGCTTTATATGTATACATAAAATTCCTTATCTAATATAAAAACAGTTAATATTTGAACTGCTTAATATTTATGCTATTTTTGGTGGTACTTAAATACTATGTTTTAGTATTCTTGGCTAACCATGCCTTGGCGGCTCTTTTAGATGGAGGATCATTTAAAAACTTTTGTACTTCTCTATATACCGTATCAAAGTTTTCTTTACGATCGGGGTCTTCTAACCCACCACTGTTGTCTATTACGTGGAACTTTGCAGCTCCAAAGACTTGTTGGAATTTCATTATATTTTGTTGTACACGTTGCCACATAATCTTTACCATATCATTTGATAATACTCTGGTTCTTTGTAGATTACGTTCTTGTGCTACCTCTTCACTTGTGTTAACAAATAACATCATAGTGTCGTATCCTAACTGCCCCAATTGGGATTTAGCTTGTGATACTTTAGATACATCTTTACCTGTGCCATCAATAACTAAACCTAGACGACCATCTAAATATAAGTCTTCTCTTGTTTTAGTAATCTCTTTAGCACGGCTACGGAGTTCTTGTCCTTTATCGCTTCCAATAACATCAGGGTCACTTAAATCAATATTGTGTTTTTTAGCAAGATACTCATAGACGTCATCACTATTAAGAGGTCTTAAACCGCCGCCAGTTAATAGTTTCTGAGCCACATAGCTTTTACCCGAACCAGGACCACCTGCTAGGAATACTGCTTTAAATATGTGAGGATCGTTTGGACCTTCGAGTACTTGTTCTGTTTCTAATATATCGTGTATCTTCATACTATTATTTATGCAAATACAGTATTACAATTATATTATGCTTTTCGAACAATAACCTTATCTGCTAGGCCAAAATCTACGGCTTCTTGTGCTGACATAAAATTATCACGTTCCATAGCTGATGCCAATTCTTCATATGTTTTACCTACACTATTATGTTTAACATAAATTTCTGTTAGGTTCTTTTTCATTTTAAGAATCTCTTCAACTTGAATTTGCATATCAGTTGCTTGTCCGCCTGCACCACCGCTTGGTTGGTGAATCATTGTACGTGAATTTGGCAATACTAAACGTTTGCCCGGCTCACCTGCCATAGCAAGGAAACTACCCATGCTACATGCTTGACCCATTACAATTGTGCTTACTGGAGATTTAATAAATTGCATTGTGTCATATATACCTAGTCCCGAAGTTACTGCACCACCTGGACTATTAATGTAAAAATTAATATCTTCTGCACTATTTTGTGATTCCAAAAATAGCATTTGTGCAACTACTAAATTTGCTGTATGGTCGTTAACTTCTCCGTTAAGCATTACAATACGATCTTTAAGCAAACGACTGTAAATGTCGTATGCACGTTCGCCTCTGCCTGTTGTCTCAATTACTGTTGGTATTAACATATTATCTCCTATTTATATCTTACTTGTAAATCCATAATTATACTATACCTATCTCCTAGGTCTTCTTGTGGATTATGTTGCATTCCATGATATGTCGGGATCCACCCGCTTTGTTCTGCATGTTCTCCATGCATCCATAACATTTTATTCTCTGCTAGTTCTGTAATCATATCTCGTTCTTTTGTTTTAGTATTTTCTGCCCAAAACTCTGAATAGTTTTCACCTAAGTGTAACCCACCTAATGTTTCATCGCAATGATGTTGGCCAAATCGTTTAGAATTATGTTTTCTATGTTCTGTACGATTTTTTTCTGTAGCACTAGGAGTATTATACTTGATAATCATTAATTTGTAAAGAACTAATTTCTCCCATTGATCTGCTTGATCTGAGTAGTTTTCATACAAGTAATGTTCTGCCACTGATTTAAAATCTTTATGCATTTCTATAAAATAACTAAATTCTTCTGGTGCAGGGGAAGTAAGTTCTTCCTCGGTCCATTGATAAAAATATACTTTACTTCTTTGTACAGTTTCATCAGATTTAATATTATCATTGTCCCATCCAAATGACTCTGGACCTGCTATAAAATCTTGATCCCACCCAATAGCATTTCCTGAATGTAGATTTGAATAAATCTTATTAGGGATATCGTTGTCGCTCCATTCTTCAAGCTCATGTTTAGTATTATGTTTTTTAAAAAAATCTAAATCAATTTTATCATGTAGTTTCTTAGACATTTCCCATCGGTCTGCATATTTTGTAGACAACAATGTAGAATCAGCAAGTGGCCATTTACCTGCTTGCTGATAATCTTGTAATTGTTCTAAAGTGAATAGTTTATGTGTTGGTGTTGTTTCCATTTGGTACCTTCTGTATTTCTTGTATACCAGTTGATTTGTCTTCGACTATTTTAATATAGCCTCCGTTTTCAAGTAGTTGTAGAGTCGATTCCATACCTTCATTTACGCCCTGTCTATATCCAGTTCGTTGACTAAAGTATGCACAGGCCATTGTAAAAATGCCCAATATAATCATTAAATCTAATCCTATCATAATACTATTTACCTCCGTTAACTACACCAACTGCTATAGGATATAAAGGATGCAAATGTACTTTATCCATAACATTAATAAGGTGTGCTTTTTCTTTTAAGAATACTTTAGCAAAACTTGGATCATTTGCTTCAATATCATCACTGTTGTCTATGAGATCTGCAAGTTTAACAATTTGTGCTTCGTAACTTGCATGACTCAAACGCTCTGCGTCAATTGCCTTACGCTTTGCACGGTTTCCATCTTCTGGCTTGCTAGTATCAGTAAGCTCAACAACCAACTTGTGGATCTTCCAACCAAACTCCTCTGCAATCATTTCACTGGTTACATATGTATCTTCCAACACGTCATGCAACAATGCGGCCGCTATCATTTCGTTTGTGCCATCGTAATCAGCAACAATTTTAGATACTCTACGTGGGTGAACTATGTAGTCCACTCCACTGTATTTGCGTTTTTGTCCAATTGCGGCATGAGCCACACTAGCGAACAAATCTGCTTTTTGAATAACGTCCATTTTTATTTCCTATTTTAAGTAATGAGGACCAGTCCATGCGATGGAATAATCATCATCAAAAATGTTTCCTCTTGCACTGTTTAGTGCAGGTGCTTGCCAACCAGCTGCTTTAAGAATATCGCCTTTCTTAAATGCTTTACCGTTTGACGTTACAAAATCATCATTGGCAATAAAACCCCAAACACCATTATCTCTAATGATCTTTGTATATTTTTTACCAGCTTTAACAGTTATACTATCATCAAACTTATCAACAGTTTCTTTAAAGTAACCTGACAGTTCTTCTGTACCACCTTTAGTAGTCCATCTAATGTAATCTGCTTTAATTTTACCTTTTAATGTTTCTATTTGTGTTTGCATTTTTATCTCCTTTTTTATTAACTATACATATAGTATACGATAAGATGTCTTGGTTGTCAACCTTTATAGCCATAAAAAAACCCTTGAAAAACAAGGGTTTTTAAATTAATTTAAATTAATCTTGCCTAATTCCATGCCCATAGTCAATAATTACTGGAAAACGTGGAACTCCGTCTGGTGTTAAATCAAAGTATCTACAAGTAGCCCAATTTGGCATACCTTTTGCAGTATTAAGCATTTCCCACAATTCTTTTAATTGTGCTTGTTGACCTCTAACTCCACTACCAAATTCTTTGCCATCTTTATCACGTAAAATAAAACGTTTAGCATATCCACTCCAATTACCTTTACCTTCTAGTACTTGGATAACATCAAATTCTTCAGTTTTAAACTCTTTACGTTTTAGCAAATTCTTGCTACGTTTGTTATCATATGTTGCATCATTACGCACCATTTGACCTTCATAGCCTTGTTCCATGTATTCACTGTACAATGCATCTAGTTGATCTTGTGATTCACAGTAATCAGTTTTTACAATTTTTACATAATCGTTATTTGTCCAATATGCTTGTTTAACACGATTAGTAAACTTCATGTCTGTTGCTGATTTATCATACATATCATAAACATGATATTCAACTAGAGTTTTTGCTTCAGCAATATCTTCTGGTGTGCTTTTTAACTTACGAACCAAACTTGTAATTTTATTGAAGTTTGCTTTTAGTTCATGATTGTAAAGTTCGCCATCTAAAATGTGATGTGGATTTTGTTCCATATAACCTTTTAATGATTCCCAAATATGAGGACAACTTGTAATAGGCTTACCAGCCCGTGTCCACATACCTCTACTATCAACCACACAACGAATTCCATCTAGCTTAGGTTGACTCCAACCTTCACTTTGTGGACGCTTAGTATAATCATGTGCAAGCATTGGCTTAAATTGTTCATAAGAGTCAACATCCCCTACGTTTTCAAAATACTCTTTTTCAGAACGCTTATCCCATAATGCCTGGGCTTCGGCCTGTGCTTGACTTAAACTTGTAGTTTCATTTACTTTACCAACATTTTTTGGAGTACTTAGATTCCATTCACTAATGACTTTTTGTCCATCAGTTAATCCACTAATAGTTCTTGTACCAGCTGAACCATTTTCTTCACCGTACTCTACTTCCCACATACGAATCTTGCCAGTTGTATCACGTTTAAATAGAGTTGGTAATTTAATTAAGTTTTTCATTTGTACTCCTAGTTAGTTTTCTTAAAAGTGTTCCGGCAGTTGTCATCCAAAAATTATATGCCCAACTGTCTTTGGGATTTTGTTTTGCAGTACGAACACAATTATCAATTCTGTGTTCGTACAATTTTATAGTTGCTTGGTCCAACTTAGTCTAACCTCGAACCAGCATATGCTTTAAAACCAAACGATTCAAATACATCAGCTGCCGCTTCTGCACCTGCTTCTTTAACATCAACGTTTTGCACGTTAACTCCAGCAGGGTTCCAAATTTGGTGTGACCCACTGTATGATTTTTCAATACCAGCGGCCTTCATTGCACGACCTAGTTTAGTATTACCTTTAATACCGTGAATGTTAACCCATGCAAATCCACACGGATAATTGTCTTTGCCATCTAGTTTTTCAACAAGATAATCACCAGCGGCCTCATATGCTGCCTTTTTAGCTTGAGCAACAATTGTTTTAATTTCATTTACATCATAGTCTAAATTCATATTATTCTCCAGTAGTTAAGTTTTTATTGTTTATACTTATAGTATACAGTAAGATGTCTTACTTGTCAACCTTTTTTCCATCTAAATTCATCTGAAGTCCAGTCTGGATCTTCATAATTTAGCATGTCTTCGCCTGTGTCAATGTCTGTATCTTCATATGGTACACATTCTTCTACTTTTACTGTATCACCTGAGTCTTCAAAATTATGATCACATGCATAAACTTCTGCATCACCTAAACAACCATCTTGCCATTCAATTCTATCAATTCCACCGTGTTCAATAACTTTATTCTCGGCTTCGTCTTTTGAATCAGCAATTACATCATATTCAACCCACGCAGAAAAGTATTTTTTAACTCTAAATTTCTGCTTTCCTATATCTTGGTGTGGATTGTCTTTTTTGTATTCTATCATTGTTTCCTTTCTTAAAATAAACTTTCGTATGCATTTTCATTAATATAAGATGCTGTTTCATCTAGTTCGCTAAACGCTTCTAGTTCAACATCAGTTAGTGGCGTACCATCTAACTTTTCTGCACTTTCTACATATGCATCACAGAAATCTGGATAGTCGTTCATATCAACCCCACCTAGTTCTATGTTTGTTACTTCTTTAAATTTTATTGCTGTTTTCATATTACGCTCCTGTGTAATTATAAGGTTTATTCCACTTACCAACACTAACATGAGTGTAATAAGCAGTATCAAAATAGTCAGTCATTGCATCTGAATTATCATACCAAGCTCTACCACCTTCTGCTAAAGCAGGAGCAGTTTTCATAATTTTAACAATGTCTGTGAATAACTGTTTGTGTTTTCCATAATATTCTGGGTAGTATTCGTTAATTTGTGAATGCCCATCAAACTTATGAACTTGTCCATTATATTTGTCTGTGCTATCCATACTTCCATCGTAGAAGTCAACATTACCGGATACAATTGAAACATCAACACTTGAATAGTGCTGGCGTCTTACACTAAATTTTAGTGATTTACCAAACTTCTCTTTTAGTGCTTTTCTAATTTCTGCTACTTCGTTTGTTCTAATATATGCCATCTTTATTAACTCCTTTTTTTATTAACTATACTTATAGTATACAGTAAGATGTCTTACTTGTCAACCGTTAGAGCATAAAAAAGCCATAAAAAAACCCTTGTAAAACAAGGGTTTATAAGTTTTTTAATTATTTTTTTAATTAATCCCAATGCATTTTGTTGTTTTTTTGGTGAAAATACGTATTTTCTAAGGATTCCATGTCTTTTACTGAGAATCTAAAACTATATCTATTAAAGTTAATACCTACAAAATCTGCCGGTGCACATTCGGGTCTAGGAGTACATTCACTGTGATACCACCATATTTTATTATTATCTATATCTCTTATATTTCCTTCTACACCATCTTCTTCTTTCCAATGAGCTAAAATATATTCAAAATCTTCCTGTTTGAATTCTCTGTTAATAACCACATAATCAGTTATTTTAAATGAAAGTTTTACTCTTTGTTTATCTTTAAAAAGATATACTTTAAATGGGTCTGAAAATAGTACTACGTTATTATCGTCTTTTATTGTAGGCATCTGTTAATTCCTTGGCTAGTGCTCGATCTATTTCTTGATGAGATTGAAAGTCGTCGTAATATTTGTGTATCCACTCTTGATCTGGTGCTTCAATTCCTACACTATCCCATAGCGTCTTTAATCCAGTTATTGTTGACCATTGGCTTTGATATAATGAAATATCACCGTGATTGTATGGCTCTGTTTCATTATATATTCCGTTGTTGAACTTCTTTTTAGCTATAAAGTTATCAACAATCGTTTCTATTCCTGGCCAACTATGATCATCATCGCTGTAATTAGCGTTTCTATCATCTTCCATCAAGTAATTATATTCACGTGCTGCCCAACTAACAATATCTCCGTCCCAATTATCAACTGATGTTTTGATTAATAATACTGGTAAGTTTCTACTCCATTTCCAAATATCTTGATAATTTTGTGCATGTAGCAAAACTGATATGCTTTTATCTTTAATTAAATTTAATAATCCATCTAATTGCTCTGTAGATATTTCCATAGTATTTCTAACATTATAGTTATACCATTCTCTATCTTCATCTGAAATATTCCAGTAATCATCATGTACACGAATTTTACCCAATTGACCTGGTTCGTGATCTATTTCTTTTCCATCTAACTCATATGTTGCCCAATGTTCGCCTGCTTGGCTTTCACCATGTAGCATAGGGCTGTTATTAAGCAAGTATGGAACTTCCATTTGACTTAAACAACTGTGACTACATATTAAATACAATGTGTTCATTTTATTCCTTTTATTCTCTTCCTTTGTTCAATAGCTTGTTTGAGGTCTACTAAATATTCACCTTCTATCATATTTATGATAGTTTCAGTAACTCCTATTTCGTGTTGTAACATTCCTAGTCTAAGCATTAACTTATTAAGTTCTTCTGTGTAAAACTCAAGTTCTTTTTGTTTGCGTTCTTTTTCATCGTAAAGATCGCTGATGTTAATAATAAATTTTTTATCTCCACTATTGTGACCAAATAAGTCTGACATACAAAACTCCTTTTAGTATTACATAAAAAATATGTCCGCTGGCACTGTCCTATAGTAAACTCTGAACATTTACTGGGCCAAAGTATTTTTTACTTACTAGTATTTAGCAGTAAAAATACTATAACCAATTTTATAGTCTATATTTTGTGCTTTAAAGTTAGTAGCAGAGTGCAATTTTCCCATGTCAAACGTAATAGCATCTCCCGGTTGCCATCTTACAATTGATTCAACTGTAAGCCCATGTAAAGATTCGTATGGAAGGTGAGTCAAATATTCGTTATAAATTTGTTTATTAAATGGTTTATTTGTAATATTTACAATATCACTATAATCTGTTAAAGGTTTATTATAATAAGTTTCTGGTAATTTAGGAAATCCTTTGAAACATTTAATAGGCCCGTCTAAATAGTATTGGTCAAATACTATAAAGTTAGTAGGCTTGGATATTTCTAAAGGAATTACTACTGTTTTATATATGTCATATATTTTCTCATAATAATCATCATTGTGTACCATATGTGGCTTTTCTACTTTAAATATATTACTGGCAGCTACTAGACTTTCGCCAATTAGATTATTAACAAATTTCTGTACAGGCTCAAACCATTCTTCGTAACCATCTCTATCTGGACTATAATTCATTACAACTGGTCCTGTACTCTTTTTTATATGTTCTGTATTGCGAAATTGATTAAGTAAGTAATCAATAAAACCTTGATTTACAATATTTTTATGTAATGTTGCACTTTCGTACCTATCAGTAATTGTTTTCCTTTGTGCGGCTGTTCTCATTATAAAGATGTCCTTTGTGTTTCTATATCGTGCCTAGCTGTGTTTTCCATCACTCCACATTGTTGAATACACAAGTCACATGGATTATTATCATCTAATCCATTTTTTAAATCTGTCCACCATTGGTGACTCATAATTTTACTTAAACTATGTTTATCTATTTCATTCCATCCTTTTTCATATGGAGTAAAGTATGCTTCTTCTAATAACGATAAGTTTAACTTATCATATGAAGCTGAACTAAACATACAACAAGGATATATGTATCCTTCTGGTCTTACAAAAATAGCTTCTTTACTAAAGCATTGATCATCAACGTATGTATAACTATTAACCATTTGTTGCAATTCTTTTTTGTGCATGTCATGTAATAAAGATTGGTCATTTAAACTTTTTTTGCTTTTTGGTAAAAACTCTTTCTTATTAAAATTAGTTTTAGCATTTAACATTAATGTGTCTAAATCTCCGCTAAAAATATTTTGTCTTGTATTAAAACTTTTACATCCTATTTTTTTTGCAAATTTTCTTGCTTCTTCTACTTGATGTTTATTCCACGGAAATACTACCATTTGCCATGTTGGAATTCCGCCACTTTTTATAAATGCACGTAAGTTTTCCATTATCTTGTTCCATTGTACTCCAATACGATAAATGTGATTTGTATCTTCTAATCCATCTATACTAAATTGGAAATCATACCATTTTGTAGTGCTTAATAATTTACCTAACTTTTCATAATAGTCAGGATTTTTTAATCCTCCATTAGTATGTATATTAAAACTTGCGTTTGGTTTTAACTTTATAGATACTTCTAATAATTCTAAAAAGTTTGGATGAGCAAGTGGATCACCTGCGGTACCTATAAATTCTATTAATACGTTATCGTCAACACACGGATCAGAAAGTATCTTTATTATATTTTCAGTACTTAAATGTTTATTAAAATCAACTAATGGATTTAGATATAATGCATTGTTATCATCTGATTGAAACCTAACACATACAGGACAAAAACTATTACATGTTGTTGTGTTTTCAAATTCTATAACTTTAACTGACTTATATCTCATTAATTGTTAACCTACAAATGCTTTCTCTACTACATATTCACCAGGTGTTTTACTGTCGCCTTCTGTAAATCCTTGATCTTCTAAGTACTTAATTAGTTCTTCATTCATTGGCATTGAACCGCATATCATTACTCTGTCGTGCATTGGTGATAAATCTACTAGTCCTAATTTCTTTTGAACATCACCATTATACATTGCAGTTGTTACACGACCTGTATTTTCGTAATCTTCACGTGTGCAAGTAAAGTATGTTTTAAGTTTACCTTCTGTTACTTGACTGTATATTTCATCGCCGTTTAACCCGTCTATGAGCTCTTTAAACGCTAGTTCCTTGGCTATTCTAGTACCCCATACTACAATAACATTATCATAGTGTTCATACGTGTCTACGCCGCGTATAATACTCATAAAAGGGGCGATTCCTGTTCCAGTAGCCAGTAAGTAGAGATTGCGTCCAGGCTTTAAATTTGCGTGTACTAGCGTGCCTACTGCTTTAGGATTAATTAGTATTTCATCACCTACTTTAACATGTTGTAGCTTACTTGTAAGTGGTCCGTCTTGTACTTTGATACTATAAAATTCTAGTGTTTCTTGATGGTTAGGACTTGCTACTGAATAAGCTCTCATTATAGGTTTATTCTTTTGTAGTTTTTCTGACCAGTTGTCTAAACCAATCATCATAAACTCACCATCTCTAAACCTTACACTACTATCTCGAGTAGTTGTAATATGAAATAATGTGTCTGTGTAATGTGTTACTGATAAAACTGTTTCTTTGTGTGCTGCCATGCTTATTATTTCCTATTATAATACAATTATTTATTAGAAACCAAGGAAACTATAACCAATTAATAACACCTCGTATTGCCAATGCTAGATACATTAATTCCATTAATGCTCTTGGAATGTCTTTGTCTTTGTAACCCATGTATAGCCATATACTACAACTAAAACAGGCTACTCCCCAACCTATGTATTGATATTCAACTTCACCGCCGCTTAACAAGTATGCACTCATCATTGCTAGTACAAAGCCTAACCAACGCATTCCGTCGATATCTTTATAGTATCTAATCTTCATGTACTTCCTTTCTGTTGGTACTCCGTAGGGGAGTCGAACCCCTCTTTTCGGGATGAAAACCCGATGTCCTAACCGATAGACGAACGGAGCATTTGGCGGGAGTGAAGGGACTCGAACCCTCGGCCCCCTGCGTGACAGGCAGGTGCTCTAACCAACTGAGCTACACCCCCCAAATACAGATTATATTATAAACTATTTTTTGCTAGTTGTCAAGCAACAGTTAAATTTACATAATAATGGAGGATTGTCACTTTCCCATCCCTCATTAAAAATGTATGTTTTGTATATATCGTGATTTATTATTTCTTTTAGTGTATTGTGTTCCAAATGATTCCAATTTGGATTATCTTTTAATAATTTTTCTATTTTTTCATCGTTAAATAGTCTGGCTGATTCATCATTAACGTTACCATCTGAATCTTTATTATGCCTTTTATCCCATGCATTACTAAAATTACAGCAAGGCCAAACTCTTCCTTCTGAAGTAACTTCCCACATTCTTTGACTATTTTCAAAAGCAAAACATTTTATATTATACTTGCTCATTTTAATAATAGCCCATTTTCTTTAATTATTGCATCTGCTTTTATTTTTGATTCTGGCGTTATTAATCCAAATAATCTATCATTATATTTAAATACCATCTCGATGTTAATATCTTTTGCCAGTTTAGATGCTTCTAATAATTGATGATGATTCCATTCAAATATTATAAACCACCAATTACCACGTCCACTCGCTTTAATATAGCTAGTCATGTTGTCCATGGCTCGATGCCAATCAACACCTTCTCTATATTTCCAATTAACATCATGCGATGCTCCATCAATAGAAAAATTTATTTCTAAGCTATCGCCATACTTTTTTGCAATTTTTTCATACCAGTCAGGTGTACGTAGGCCACCATTAGTTGATATTCGAACTTCCGGTGTAAACTCTAATGCAGTTTCTATAAAGTTATCAATTTGAGGATGCATCATTGGATCACCAAATTCTCCACAAAATTCAATTTCATTAAGATTTACATCAGGAGAATTGTTAAGTGTATTCTTAAATACATTTAGATCCATGTGCTTTAACTCGAGCCAGGATTCTTTCTCTCCTGTTTCTAAGTTAGTTCTAGCACAACTACGGCATTTTGCTTGGCAATATGTTGTTATTGCAAAGTCTATTTGATTAGAATAATCATTCACACCAGGATTCTTTTTTGTCACCATAATATTCACGTGCAAATCCATTGTCAATGAGCATATGTCTTAGACTATTCCCGTCAATAATAATATCACCTAATACTCGCCCACCAAACTTATCCCATTTGTAAATGGCTACTTGTATGGTATTAGCGTTGTTTAATTGATCTTTTGTAAATTGGCTTGCTTGTTCGCCCCATGCTGCTTCAGATTCGCATTCTGCTCTCCAACTCTTTTCAGGTGTGTCAACACCATAAACACGAATGCTTAGTTCTTGTTTAAGTGGCTCTGGCAAAAAGTCTGCTCTAAAGGCTACAGTATCTCCATCAATTACTCTAGTTATCTCAAAGTCGTAAACGACCATATCAACTTCTTTTCCTGAAGATTTTCTTTCTGAAGCTAAACTTGTGTTTGCAAAAAGGAATCCTAACATTAGCATTCCTATTACTATTAAACCTCTACCTATATTTCTATTCATAATTTAATTTCCTTTGTAGTATTTATTAGATAATTCTTCGTAGGATTTACAAACAATTTTATAACGCTCTTTGTATAGTAATGCCGCATCATCTAATGCTTTGCTATTTTTAATACCTAAATAATCAAGTATAACATCAGTATTGTTAAACCATTCTATATCAACTAACAAATGATCTACATTATTATCAGTCATTGATTTTATTGCATTTTGCTCTGCGTTAAAATCATCAGTTTTATGTTTTTCCTTAAACAATCTTTCTATTGAATAATCTAATGTAAATTTACTTTTATTTTCTGCTAACATATTATGCAAATCCCAATGTGCAAAATTAAGTTGCCACATGTATTGCAATTTACCATTATGAAAGTCTGCTATACATTGATCATGATAATCTCTATACCAAGTTTCTTTCCAGTCATCTAAAACTTTGCCAGCCATTAGTTTATGATCTTCCCACCATATTTTACTATGGTCGTTAATTTCATCAATAGTTAGTTTAATAAATGCGTACTGTGTTATATAAAACATAGCATCATCATTTGTAGTTGACTTAGCAAATAAAAGTTTATCACCTAAAGGTACTGAATTGGGATATCTTGTACAACCAAAATAGTTGCTCCACACTGGATACTGATATCCTACAATGGGATCTTCATCATTGCCCCAATGTCCTTTCATAGCATTAAAGTATCTAGATGTACAATCAACTATTCCATTTATTGCTTCTTTATTTTCCATTTCTCTAAGACTTTCTTGGTGAATGTCATATGCATCAGCATCAATATCTTCATTTCGTATTTCTTGTACAATACTACCAATTTGCTCGCCATTACAAATAGGTGCCATACCTTGATATAATTGTGGACCAAAACGTTTATCTTGTGCAAGCCACCAATGTATAGCTGGTGCATGTGCATTTACAGTTTGATATATTGCTATGTTCATAGGTATTTTGAAAATGTATCTGCGTATAATTGCTTTTTGCGTTTATACAATTTCATATAATCAATTCTAAACTTTTTTAATCTAAAAGAACTTTCTATTTCTAAATAATCAATTATATTCTCATAATCTTCAAACCAATTGTCACCTACTACCAGATAGTCTACTTCTGAATTAGCATATGCAAACAATGTATCTGTAAAATCTTCTTTTTGCTTATCAAATAATCTAGCATGGTCATCTGCATCAACTAACGTTATATCATCTTTACCCTTTGCTAGTTGATCCATTAAATCATGGTGTGCAAAATTAAGTTGCCACATGTATTTTAATTTTCCATCAGTAAATGCTTGCTTAAAGGTTTTAGAATACTTATTATCCCATACTTCTTTCCAGTGTTCAATGTTATGTTCGTTTGCCCAATTAGTTGTTTGTTGTTCAACATCTGTTATAGATTCTAACCATGCAAATGCGTATTGACTGATGTAAAAAAATAATTGCTCTTCTGGACTATTATCAACAAGAATAGTCTTGTCTGCTTTAATAATGTTATCTGGATTATTTAAATTACCTGTATAATTACTCCATACAATATGCTCATATTCGTTTCTTATATCATCAAAAGGAGACATAACATTAATGATATCTTTTGATGGTTCGTCTAATAATTGAATTGATTGTGTATGTAAATTATGATGTTTTGATTGTTCATTTTCAATAACAATAGCACCTACATGATGCCCGCTTGGTGTACAGTAACCTGTATTAAAATCATATACTTCAGGTCCTATATTAGTTTCTTGCGAAAGCCACCAGTGTATAGCTGGTGCACTTCCTGTGTCATTTTGATAAATTGCTATGTCCATAAATTATTTCCTAGTTAGTGAAAACCCAGCACTAAGGCTGGGTTAAATTTTGGTGGAGGATAGCAGGATCGAACTGCTGACCTTCTGGATGCAAACCAGACGCTCTCCCAGCTGAGCTAATCCCCCTGTTTAAAATACTTAGTAAGCATTTCTTTGCGATCATGTGCTGATGCCATTTTATCAAGTTCAACTTGAATGGATTCCATTACATCACTGTGTTCGCCTATACCTGCAGGGTTAGTTAAATAAACTTCAACATTCATTTTATGTAATTGAATTTCACTGTCTGCGTGTTGTATAGCTGTTGTTAACATCTCATTTCTAAGTTTCATTTATATATCTTTCTTTTTTATTCTTTTATATGTATGTCCGATTGCAACATGTTTCAGTTGGGCGTCCTGTGCCTCTCTCTCGTATTATTCTTTATTTTCTTTTTTATATGGTGCCGATTCACAGATTCGAACTGCGGACCTACTGATTACAAATCAGTTGCTCTACCAACTGAGCTAAACCGGCATAGGATTAACTACTACTTTATTTATGATGTTGATAGTTGCTCTTGTATTTTTTCAACTTTTAATAATACATCTGGTCCGAGTGTTGATTCATCAATTATTTCAGCAGTATCATCTTCCCATTCATGGGCTAGATCTTTTATATACGAATTAAAGATTGCATCTTTATCGTAATAATCATGTCCCATTATTGTAATTCTGGAAACATTTGCTTTATATAATTTCTTACAATAACGTTAGTGTCGTTGTCTACAGATTCTAATGAAATAGATTTAATACCTTTTTCTTTAACTTCATTTTTCGCTAATTGTAATAATTCACGCTTATTGAGTCTTTGTATCTGTGTTAAATTAACTGCGTTGCTTGTAAGAGCACTTAGTACATAATTGCCTACATCAAGTTCACTCATAGGAACTTCAATCTTAGCTTTAATGCGTTTTATTCCATCTTTGTATTCTGTTGCTCTCATTTTTTTACCATGTTAATATATTTAATTGTTTTATAATAAGGTTTTACGCTTATTAAGTACTACTATACTAGTAAGATAAGGTTTTGTCAACCGAAATGTCTTGTTTTTTGGGATTTACCAGGAAGATAATGAAGCTCTAAGCCAAATAGCAGTAGTTCCGTCATAATCTGCATTAGCTATGTATATATAACTACTATCAGTCGCAATATCGCCTTTTTTATCGCCAGTTTTGCCTATCGAACTGTTAGGTACTGCTTTTATAGAATTAGATATATTTAAATTTGTTGTTGTAGCTGGTGGTGACGTAATTACTGTTCCACTTTCTGCTAACCCAATTATACCAGGTTGTGTTGTATTTGCTACCTCACTACCTGTACTAGATTGTGCTACTGTTCGTATATTGCGTTCTGTGTAACCAGTTATTCTATTACAATGATCATATACTGGCTCTCGCTCTGATAGAGGTACACTTGGGTCACCAGTATTTTGTAATTTTGCTAATATTTCTGGTTCAAGTAAGTAGAAGAAAATATCATTGCCTTCTGCATCTACTGGATACCCTTTTAAACTATTGTATAATGATTGTATACTACTTGCATATTGTTGACTTTTTGCTAGTGTTAAGTTTGGATCAACTGCCATGCCAACACCAGTATGTACTCTGTCATTTGGTGCAAATATACTACCACCTGATACTTCTGTACCTGCAAAATTATTCTCAAATTTTACAAGATTTTCTATATCTCTTTTAAATGCATTTAGGTCACTTATAATACCTGCCTTCAATGATGCTGGCATTCCAAGAAGATTATTAAAATTATCACCTAATTGTTTTAATAATCCACCTGTAAATAAATCTGGTGAAAAGTTTCCATCAGTTCCAATACATCCACCTATATTGCTATCTGATATAGTACCTAATGTATCGAGAATATCCTTACCAGCACCTAAAAAACTTCCCATTGAATCTTTTAATACATTTGGAATAGCACGTGGTACTACAGGTGTTCCACAGAAATTAATCATATTTGCAATTGCGGCAAATTCTGCCACCGCGGCATTTAGTCTGCCTAACGCATTATCAATATTAGTGTGAGCAATAAATTCATCAAGGGCTTTTTCAGCCTCTTCTAATGCCTCTTTTAAATCTTCTAAGCCTGCAGGAATCTCAGGTATTAATCTACCTAAGTTTATTTTTAGGCATATTTGTAAATTTGGCAGTTTTATGCCGTTTCCAGCTAATAGCATACATATAATTTCTTTTAAGCTGTATGCTTGTGTTTGAGGGGTTACAGTGCCTGTTTCTGGATCAATATCAAACTTACCAGTAGGTAAGTCTACTTTAGTAGAATTAAGATAATCACTAGCATCTTTTAAATCATTTACAAAATCACTCATATTATTGACCTATGTATACATTTGGGCTACCTGATGTAGCATCTGGCCCACAATGTGCGCCTCCTGGAATAGGACAAAGGCTATCTGGACTTGCCGAGTTGCCGTTAAGTACAACTAACTTACTTCCAACAAATACATTTTTACATGATGCATTTAAGTTGCCGCCGCCATGACTATTTGGATCACCGTCAACGCTGATTGGTTGATTGTTTACATACACATTTTTATGTGCTACTGCATTTGTAGTTGCACCGCAACTACGCGAGTCTCCATTTTTATGAACTTGTGGCACTTGCTATTGCTATTCCTGTACTTTGTTTAATATACATATCGCTGGCATCTTTTGCTGACTTAACTACGCATATAACATTATTTATCTTTAACTTTACTTTAGTATCCGGTGCAATTGTAAACATATATGGCGCCAATGCCATTCCGTTTTGTGCTGCGATTAAGATATAAGGTTTAGCAACTGTAACTACATCTTCGTTTTCATCTTCAAAACGTGCAATCATTTCTTCACCTGAAGAAAGTTTGATACTTATTACATCACCTACTTTGTATTGTGCTTCTATTAACATATATTATCCTTTATAGTGAATGTCCAGTTCCATTGTAGTTTGTATCTTCAATGTACTTGACTAATTGATCGTACCCACCTATTTTGTTGCCACTGACAACAATCTGTGGAAATGTTCTGGCAGTTGGAAACTCTTCTACCATAACTTCTCTTGTGAAATCTTTATCTAACTGCTTATATTCAAATTCTAAACCTCTAGATTCGCATAACTTTTTAGCGGCGTCACAATAACCGCATTGTGTTTTTCCATAAATTGTAATCATAAACTCATCCCTGAAAATGTATCTTCACTTACATCTTTTTTCACACCGCCGATAATATAAGAACTAATCTCTGTTTCTTGTGGTGCTACTTGTACTTCTGCTCCACTAATCCATTTTTGTGTCCATGGTAGTGGGTTTGCTTGTGAAGTTGTATAAGGACACTTCATACCTAGTGCTATCATACGTTTACAACAAATCCATTCAATGTAATCGCTCAACAACTGTGCATTAAGACCAATCATTGATCCATCCTTAAACAAATAATTTGCCCATTCTTTTTCTTGCTCAACTGCATCAACAAACATTTGTGTTACTTCGTCTTTGCATTCTTCTGCAATCTTTACAAAGTCTGGGTCTTCTTTTGTTAACACTTTTGTTAACAAATACTGTGTACTTGCTAAGTGTACGTTTTCGTCACGGGCAATAAACTTAATAATCTTAGCATTGCCTTCCATCTTTTTAAGTTCTGCAAATGCCCAAGAGCATGCGAAACTTACATAGAAGCGAATTCCTTCTAAAATATTAACACTGTTTAATGTTAACCAAATCTTTTTCTTTAATTCATATTCATCTACTTCAACTGTTTTACCATTTACTTTGTGTTTACCTGTTCCTAACAATTGATAGTATTGTGATAGTTCAATAAGCTCATCATAGTATTTTGAGATATCATCACCACAGTCGGTAATTTCTTTACTGTCTGTTAGTTCGTCAAATACTATAGTAGGATTAGAATAAATGTTACGAATAATGTGTGTGTATGAACGTGAGTGAATTGTTTCACTAAATGTCCAAGTCATAATCCAATTCTCTAGTTCTGGTAAACTAGTAATAGGACCAAATGCTTCTACTGGTGCTCTACCTTGTACACTGTCTAAAAGAATTTGTCTTTTAAGATTACTTGTAAAGATATGCTGTTCATGTTCAGTAAGATGCTTAAAGTCTTGAGAATCTTTACTAACATCTACTTCTTCGGGGCGCCAAAAGAAACCCAACTGTTTATCAGTTAGTTTATCAAATTGCTTATATTTTACAGTATCATATCTTTGAAAGCCTAAACGACCATCTAAAAATGCGTTTGCTTCGGTGTGGTATTTTTCATTCTTTGTATTTAAAATTGTCATTCATGTGTTTCCTTAAATTGTGCAACTTTCACAGTAGTCGTCATACTCATCATCTGATCCAAAACTATCTCTTCCTAATAGTGCTTCTTTATTTTTCTTGTCAAAGTCAATTTCGCCTTGACCGTCGAATGTATTAAAATAATACAATTGCTTGCCACCATACTTGTAAAACATTACAAGATGCTGTAACATAACACTCATTGGTATCTTTTCTTCTTCATAAAATTCTGGGTTATAGCTTGTATTAACACTGATACCTTGATCAATATACTTTTGTAATACTGCCATAATTTTTAAATAACCTTCTGGACTACGTTGGTCCCACAGTAGGTCATATTTGTTCTTTAAGCGTGGATAACCAGGAACCACTTGCTTGAGTACACCGTGTTTACTTTGTTTAACACTAACAAATGCACGTGGTGGTTCAATACCGTTTGTGCTATTACTAATTTGTGCTGATGTTTCAGCAGGCATAAGTGCCATTAATGTTGAATTACGTATACCTGTTTCTTTAAGTTGTTTACGTAATCCTTTCCAGTCTTGACGTTCTTTGTGAGGTACTAGCTCATCTAATTCTTTTTTGTATGTTTGATTAGGAGTAATTCCATCACCGTATTTTGTTTCATATATACCGTCAATGTTTCCTTTATCAATAGCCAAATCTGCACTTGCTTTAATTAAGTAATAACTCCAGGCCTCTGCCCATTCGTCAACTAATGCTAAACCTTTTTTATCAATGTCTTGATAGTTTAAATCATGCTTTGCTAACCAAAATGCAAAGTTAATAATACCAACACCCAATGGGCGTCTTTTCATTGTGCTTAATTCAGCAGCCAATACTGGATAGTTTTGATAATCCAATAGTTCATCTAATCCACGCACTGCAAGTCTGCATACTCGTTCAAAGTCTACCGGAGATTTAATATTACCCCAATTGATTGCACTTAATGTACATAAACTAATTTCACCCTGTTCGTCACTGAAAAAAGATAATGGTTTAGTAGGCAAGTTAATCTCACAACATAAATTACTTTGTTTAACGGGTGCTACTTCTGGTTTAAACGCTCCATGTGTATTTGCATGATCCACATTCATTAAGTAAATGCGTCCTGTATTTTTGCGTTCTTCCATAAACTGTCCAAATAGTTCTGCCGCTGGCATAACTTTCTTTCGTGTTACTGTACGCTCTGCTTCTTCATATAATTCTTTAAATTTGTCTTGATCGTCAAAAAAGGCCTCATATAGACCCGGTACATCACTTGGTGAAAATAAACTAATATCTCCGCCTGTGAGTAGACGCTCGTACATAAGTTTATTAAACTGTACTCCATAGTCCATGTGTCTTACACGATTGTCTTCTGTACCTTTGTTGTTTTTTAATACAAGTAATTCTTCTGCTTCCATATGCCAAATAGGATAATATAGTGTTGCGGCTCCGCCTCTAACTCCACCTTGTGAGCAGGATTTAACTGAGCTTTGAAATAGTTTAAAAAATGGAATAACACCTGTATGTGATGCGTCACCATTTCTAATTGGACTTCCTATTGAACGAATACTTCCTGCACCAATTCCAATACCTGCTTTTTGACTTACATATTTTACAATAGCACTAGAAGTTGCGTTAATACTATCAAGACTATCATCGGTTTCAATAAGAACACAACTAGAAAATTGTCTTTGTGGTGTTCTGAGGCCTGCCATAATAGGAGTAGGCAAACTAATGTCAAAGTTACTGATAGCGTCATAATATTCCTTTACATATTTTAATCTTGTTTCTTTTGGATAATTAGCAAATAGTGTTGCGGCTATCATCATGTATGCAACTTGTGGTGTTTCAAAGATTTCACCCGTAACACGATTTTGTACTAAGTACTTTCCACGAAACTGTTCCATGCCAACATATGTAATGTTTTCATCTCTGTCGTGTTTAATATAACTGTTTAATGTATCAATTTCATCTTCGCTATAAACGGAGAAAAAACTTTTGTCGTAATAACCTAAGTCAACATTTTTGCGGGCAATATCTTTAAGATGAGGAGGTTCAAAAGATTGATAAACTATCTTTCTCAAATGATAGTTAATTAATCTACCTGCTACCCATTGATAATTTGGAGTTTCTTCGCTAATAAGATCAGCTGCCGCTTTAATTAGTGTCTCTTGAATATTTGCACTTTCAATTCCGTTATAGAATTGTAAATGACTTTTTAATTCTACTTGACTTGCACTTACGCCTGTTACATCGTTACATGCATAAAATACTACTTTATGCATTTTCTCTAGATCTAATTCTTCGCGAGATCCATCACGCTTTACTATTGTTATATCTTTACTCATTCATCATCCAATTTCTTTCGTTTATAGTTTTTTTAAAAACTATTTTACCAAGGTACTTACATCTATGTTAGTAAGTACATTGAATTCATTCATTACTTCTGTTGTGTCTATACTATCATAATTATAGTTTAAAATATACATATTGTCAACTAAAACTATTAACTTTATTTCATTGTTTTCCACATTTTGTACATGTAATATTCTACAAGGAATATCACTGTAATGCAGAGTATATGCTATGCACAAACCTACAACATTTTCATCGTAGTGATTTGTATTTAGCAAGTCCCAAGGGTTAGGCCATGTTTTGTGATCATACGGATCAATGACTCTAGTTCCTATAGGTGTAGTTTTCCAAAAATTATTTACAACTATTAATTGTTTTTTTCTTTCTGAAAATCCTACTATTTCTTTTCTTAATTCTCTCCACCTGCGAAGTCTAGGTTTCAGCGGTAATTGCCATGTGTCTTTCATTTAATTACTTAAATGATTTTTGAACGTATGTAAATGTGTGTGCGTTTACCGTATCTGTTGTTTTAAAATTAAGTATAAATTTATCTGTGCCGTTATCAGTTAAACTGAATTCAACTGGAATAGACCCTGTACTAATATCGTATTCATCTTTAATAGAACTTGTTGAAGGTACTCCAGATGCATTATCAAGTAGCATGGTTAATGTACCACGTCTTGATGCTGAACTTGTGCTTAAAGTATAATCAATTGTTACACTTTCTTTATTCTCACATAAAAATTCCACGCCTGTTGCTTGTACTACACCAGATGCGGTTGCAGTAAATGTAAGCGTCTGTGTTGGGTTTACAAATGCTTCTGCTACATAACCTACTTCTTTATTATACCAAAGACTAAATGTATCTCCATTTACTGGAAGTCTTGTAGTAACTGTATCAGCGGCTGTTAATGGATGTGTGAATGTTGCTTTTTGATCGGAAAATGTAATGTTGGCACCTGAAATTTCTGTAACTGCATTTGTTATTGAGTCAGTTACAGTAATACCATACAATAAATCACTGGTTGTAATTTCGTCTAAATCAACAGGAACACCTGCTGCTGACATAAATTCTACTATTGCAATTGTTGTGGTACTATTAGTTATATCGCACGAACCTACTACTGGTTCTTGCCCAATAAATGTTTTTTGGATATCTGTTGCTAATCCTAATTCACCTGGTAATAGTTGCGGTATAGCAGTAGACAATCCTTTTCTTGCTGTCATTCTTGCGGTAATTGTTGCCATGTTATTTCTTCCTTATGTTAATGTATTTATGATAAGCGATAGAATTTTTCTAACCTTTGAGCCCATTTCATTTCCCAATCTTTGAAATCTTCCGGGTCACTTTCAAACAGTTGCCATTGACAATCGCCACTACACATAAAGATAGCAATACGGCTAATATCAGTGCCATACATCTCGTTGTGTGCGTTTGCGTATGCGGCTCCTTGTAGGAAATAATCATCAATCCATTCACGCTTTTTAGGTTTATTTGTTTGCTTAAAGTCCATAATAGTAGCTTCGCCTTTGTATACTCCAACTAAATCTGTTGTGCCTGCATACAATTCTTTTGCTACTAAGTTTACTTCTGTACCCCATATTTCATCAACATCATTTTCAATGTTATCCACAACCACTTGCGCCATTGCCTTGGCTTGTTGATGTACTATGTTGTTTCCTGGGTTATATGTTTCGTATTCACCTAATGCCCAATGTTCTAATATATTGTGCATAACTGTTCCGCGATTAGCGGCAGTTGTAGTAATACGTTGTGCTTCTTCTGTACCAACACGCTTGCGCCAGTTAGCTAATGCTTGACGCTTTTCTGCTGGTTGTGTAGCACTTAATATTGTTGTTACACTTGGAACAGGATCGCCCCAAGGGTTTTGGTATAGACGTTTACCGTCTACACTAGTTCGTTTAAATTCTTGATATGGGTATGGGCTTATAATTTTAGGCATACATAAAGTATACTATACTTAAGATAGTATGTCAATGACTTTAGGCAAAATATAATTATGAAAAACCCATTTATTTGCTTTGGGACTCCAATGGTCATCATCAATGGAAATAATTAAATCGTTATCAAGTAATAACTGGTTTTTTTCTTTTTCTGTATATTCGTTCTTGTCAAACATTGCTCGTTGCATAACTTGATGTATCCCATATGCTTTCATAAGTTCTATGTATGCATATGCTATATTCTCATCATTATTGTACTTATTTGGATCTGCTAACAAGTTTAATTTTATTATGTGTTTAAAATTATACAGTTTATCTACATTGTCCCACCATTTCTTATTATACAAATGATATCTACTAGATGCTGCAGTATTCCTTAATGTTTCTAATAATGCTTTCTCTGTAAAGTTTGGTACTTTTTTAATTGTTTCATTACCAAAATACATTAATTTATCAGAATGTATAGAGTACCAATAAGTGTTGCTAAGAGCATATGTTTCATAATTACTTGATGCTTCTGCTTCAAGAGTAAATAATTCATCACCAGTGATGGTTGAAAGTATTCGTTGATTAAATGTTTCATTAGTTAATACAATATCAACATCTTTCATTTTTGCATCAAGCATAGCTAAACGATAATAATCATATCCTCGGCCGCCTGTTGAATAATTGATGTATTGATGTTTTGGAAAATGTTGTGATAATAAGTAAGACCAGTGATTTGTTTCTTGTCCGGTCTGATGATATGCTGAGTAGCTATCCCCGATAAATGCTATTTTCATATTAAATTTCTATTTCTGTTAAACCGAATTCTCTGTCTAAATATTTGTATTCTACTTTAGTTGGTTCCCATACTTGGATATGTTCTATTACATCTTTTGGATCAAATGGTCCACATGTATATACATCTAGTTGTATTAATGCTGGATCTGGCTCGTTCCATACATGACATGCAATGTGAGAAGTTTCTATAATACAAATACATGTTGGACCACAGTTGCCTGGAATAGTTGTTACGTTTGCACTAATAGGACCTTCTAGTATTTTCATACCAATTTTGTCTACTAGGTTTGTAACCCATGGTTTGAGCTCGTTTTCTGTTGGTGGCTTATTTGCTTCAATTCTTAGGATTATATGCTTGTGTACTGGTGCAAGCATAACTTTACCAATAGATATACCATTTAAAAGTTCTATTAGTAGAAGTGTTTGTTAATCTTTCAATTTTATAGCCCAAGTTTGAAAAATGTGTAATTACTTGTTCCATTTGATTTTGTATAGCACGATCAGTTAATGTGCCTTGCCATACTGTATAATAACTTATACTAGTTGGATTTGGAAGTGTGTATACGCCTGCTACAACACCAATTGAAGCATTTGCTGTTCCGGCTCCAATTTCATATGACCATGTTGCGCCTGCACTATCTTCTATTTTTAATACTAAGTAGCCTGCATCTTTAGAGGCAGTTACACCTGAAATACTTGCATCATTGATGTCTGAAATTATTGCGTTAAGTGATGTTCCTGAGGTGCCAAGTGTTACTGTAGTACCATCTATAATAAGTGTATCGCCTACGTTAACTGTGGGGTTGTTAACTGTGCCAATTTTTTGTACGCTTGGTGTTGAGATAGTCATTGTAGTACCATCTTCTACTAATGCTTCAAATTTTCCTAGGCCGCTTTGCTCAATAACTTTTTCCATTATAGTTTGTGTTTCTTTGAACACAATCATATCTTGGGATGCTTTTGATCTTGCCTGGGCTGCGTTTAATCCTACACTCATTTGCTTAACTCTTTATCTACTTGCTTCTTAGCCATCGCTTTAACTTTTTTCTTATTTTTTTCTGGGTCAACTTTATTTAAGTTACTAGCACCCATACTTGCAGTATTAAAATACACTATACCATCTTTAATATTATTAACAATAGGTATATTGTCTAATTCATCAAACAGTGACTGGTCGTCAACATCTACACCCATTGCAGTTAGTTCTCCAACTAATGCATCAAGTGGAATGCTTTCAACTCCTTCGCTACTTAATATAGACAGTAGATCAATTACTTTTGAATCTACTACTGATATTTCAAAAAGATCAGTATATCTCATAGTATTACTTCTTTAATACCGCGAATGCTTGTTTTAAAATTTCTTTGTTAACTTTACCATCAGCCTGTGCTTCTTTTACCATACTTAGTGCTTGGAGATATGCGTCTTCTTTCATTTCTCTTCCACCATCGTCTGTTTCTGCACTTGCAGCGTCGGCACCTTCAAAGTCGTCCATTTCTGGTGCTACTTCAATGTCGCCTTCAATGTCATCAAGTCCTGCGTCCATATCACCGTCCATGCTTGTATCGTCCATACCCATGTCTGATTCTGGTGCTTGACCTTGAGCTACTAAAACTGCATCTGCCACTTGTGCGTTTGCTGTTTTTACTGCTTCGAGAGCCGAGCCAATTGCCGCTTCTGCTGATGTGTTAAACGCATCTGCTTCTGCTGTACCGACTTCTTCTTTCATTGCATTTGTAATACTCATTAACTCTTCTACTTGCATACTAGCTAAATTTTCAGCCATTTTCTGTAGATCGTCTGCCATGTTTTTCGCTGCTAAAAGGACTTCTGCTTGGTCTAGTTCATTTTCCATTACTGGTGTGTTTTCCATAGCTGTGTTTATACCTTCCAGAACTAGCAATAACTTCTGATATTGCTTATTGTTTACTTCTACACCACGTTCACGTAGTGATTTGATTTTTGTTTCAGTAACTGCTTTAACTTTTGCTAACTTGGCGTTGCCGGCTGCAAAGTCAAAACTCATACCAAATACTTCTTTAAGTGTCGAATCTAATTTGTTTAGGTTCTTTACGTTTAATTGTTTTAATTCCATGTTATTACCCCACTAGAGTTTTTATTATATATTGTATTTATGATTAAAGTGCCGATTTTATTTGTTTTTTGATTTCTTTCATCTTAGAAACCGCTGCACCTTGTTTTGCCATTGCAATATCGTGCTTATAGCTCTCTACAATAGTCTTACACTTCATTTTATACGTTGCTGCTTCTTGCAACGAACTTGCATATCTGTTATCTAACTCTAATAGTCTGTCTACTTTGCTATCATTATCAAATAATAACCCTTTTACAATACCCATTGCTGTTTCAAACAATGCCAATTCTTTATGAATAACTTCGTTGCCGTCTTTAATATTGTAAAACGTTTTTCTAATGCCAGGTACAATAGTTGTTTTTTCCATTGTAATCTCAAAATTGTTTACCCTTACAGTATTACCTTGTTTATCTATTGCTGATAATTCAATATCATTTTCTGATTCTTTTACTATCTCTTTAGTAACCTGTGTAGTAGCTTCATCTAATTTTTGTAAAATACTTAGCATGCCTGCTGCATTTTTACTTACACCTGCTAATTTATTAATACTGGCTTGTGTTTGTTTATCTTCTGATACACTACTAGGTGTTACAGTTGTTTCGTTTAGTTTAGCAATGATATCCATCATTCCTTTTACTTCTTCTGTTGACATTATAGGCTCCCTTTCATACGTTCATAATATACTTTATTATTCTCCACTATCTTTTTAACAATATTTTTGTTAACTAGGCTTTGAATTAGGTAAACTTCACGCTCTGACAAATCGTCTTTGCATGTACGTTCTAATAAATTTTCGTACATTGCACACTCGTGAAGTGAAATAAATGTTGGGATTCCGCCTGGGGTTTCAATGCTTTTCATTTATCCCCCCATTGCCAATTGTTTTAGGCGTTCAATTTCTTGTGCGTTTATATTCGCTTGTTGCTGGTTTTGAGCTGATACTTCTGCGTTATTGGCTCTTTCTATATCATCTGGATCTGCACTACCGGCTCTAACTGCGCCTGTGCCTGTAGGTTGCTTGTTTCCACCAGCTACTGTTCTAGATATTACAGTTGCATCTCTGGCTTGATCTTGTGCTGCATTATTATAGCGTCTTTCTGATCCTGTTGGCGATGTTCCTTGAGCTCTAATTGTTGCTCTACTAGGCTGAGCCGTTGATTGTGTTCCGTATGCTTCGTCTAATGATTTCCATTCTTCATATGACAAATAAATGTCAGTGTCTGGATCGTAATACTTGCCTTCTTTTGGATCATAGTAAACTACTTTTCCTGATTTTGTAGGAAATGGACCTTCTAACCCATCACGCTCTTGGTATTTTTCTCTGTTAATACTAGGTAATTCCGACCAACCTTCGCTTACTGCACTTAGGTCTATAATGCTTGAAAATGCATCATTGTCATCTGCTTTTATTGAATTAATAAGTTTTAATGTTTCTGAAAAAGATAAATTTCTTAATTGCTCTGATACTTGATCTTTTGTAAGTTCCATTCCGAACTTAACATTTGCAAAGTCTATTACTGTATCAATTGTGCTGTTGTTTATTACATCCATATGTTTATCCTCTAGCTTCTCGCTTTATTTAGTCTTGCAACAATACGACTTGCTGGACTTAATCTTTTTGTTCTTTGTGCTTTCTTCATCATACGAGCACCTTTTTGAGCTCTTGTACGTCTAAGCACGAATCTCTTTTTTAAATTTATAGGTGCCGCACATTGACTAGGATTTGCAACTGGTCTACCTTTACGTGGGCCTACTGTACAACGAAAAGCTCTACTAACTTTATCGCCTCTTTTTCTAAAAATTACTTTAGCTTCAGAAACGATTGTATTGTAAGATTCGTTTAATAGCATTATTACTGTCCTATCAATGGTGTAACTGTATTTAAATTTAACAACAATAGTACTACTGTGGATAACAATCCTGCAATAACTGTTGCTGCCGCTCCAATAACTAGTTTATTACTAGATAGTGATGCTGCCGTTTGTTTTTCTGATACCTTAGCCATGGCATCTGTTAACGAGTCTACTTTAGCCTCGAGTCTGTTTAATTTTTCTTCTAACACGCGATATCTCTCCGCACATAAATCTACATGTGCCTCTAGATTTTCACGCTCAAGTCTTGACTGATTCATTGCCATATTTTGTTCTCACAATCTTTAGCAGCGTCTTATAGAGCTGATTTAATTTAAATGCATCCTTGCACTTATTATATATGTATTTATATGTTTTTGCTGTATTTAAAGTAAGTGTTTTTATTCACTGTCATTGTATCTACTATTTCAGGATTAATTAGTGCTGTTTCATCTAAAGTTACATGAATTGGCATTGTATTAAAATCCTCTTCTAACATATAAGTATCATTACTTTCCTTTACCCAAGCATCTGCTGTTTCACTAGCAAACTTAAGAACCCAAACATCATGTAATCCGGTAAAATTACTACCAAATTGATGATCAGCTACATCTTCTGCGTCTAACTTTTCAACACTGCTTAATACAGGTTGAGATCTTAAACTTATACTCTGAATAAAAGTATTTAAATTTTGGGCTTGAAAAAATCCTTTAGAGTTACCCTTGGGACTGACTACACCCGTGTCTGTTATATCTATCAGTGTATACACTGTATAAAAATCTGTAGAACCAGTTAAGACCTCAACAGGTCTGCTTGTTCCCATTAATCCTGGTCCATACCAGTCAATTTACCAGCAGTATAACCTGCTGCAAAGGCTGCCGCGCCACGCATAATACGTTGTCCAACTGTTTTCTTTTCGCCATCTTTTAAGTTTAAACCGTGTTCTTCGGAATACTTTTTAAATGGTGTCATTAAGTCACTTCGCCTAGCGTTTATTCTGTAATGCTTGTTTAACTGGGTAGCCGCTAATTGTTGTTGTTGTGAAGTTAACTTAGTCCAGTCTCCTACTAATCGTCTAGCTGCTCTTAATTTTGGATCTTGTATTGCTAATTGTCCTTCAAGTTTATAAAAAAATGATTGTGCTTGTCCTGGCGTCATATTTCCCGATTGAAGTTGTTTTAAAAATTGTCTTATCTTAGGCTGACTTATTTGTACTTTGTTGAATAATAATTTATCTGCTTCTGTATTTGCGAATCCTTCTGGTTTTAAAATAGCATGTAATGTTTGATAAACATCTGTACCACTTGGACTAGGTCTACTAAATCCGCCGTACATTCCTGTTTTACGTGCATATTCTTTAGCCAACGGTGCATACTTATAATCATTTGACATAGCATACAAACTCATAAGACCTACAAACAGATGATCAGTTAATCCTCTGGCACCTTCTTTGCTAAGTTGTTGTCTTGTTTTAAACATACGAGCTTCGCCTAATGATTGAATAAACTCTAAACCATTACTTTCGTCACCTAACGTATGTCCGCCTTCCATGGCTGCATATTGTTTTAATGTATATTTTTCTTCGCTCATTATATATTCTCTTTTGCTATCATATCGCATGTGTTACTTGCATAAGTCTTAAACCATCTAGGAGCAAATGCATGTATAAACACTGCAAGCATTGCCTTCTTTAATTTCCATGCAATACCCATTGCATGTTTAAAGTGTTGCCAACGTGTTAGGTTAACTTCTTCTAAATGTAATTTACATTGCTTACTATACATTTATCTTTCCTTTGCCATGTTAGCCGCTGTAAAGCCTGCTCTATTTACCAATTTAACATCTTTGTCTACTACATATCCTTCGCCGCCTCGTTGCCCGCTTGTATATGCTTCAACATCTGCGTCTTGTGAATCTAATGTACTAATAACTATGTTCTTAACTTTCATAATTCCTCTAATAAAATTAAAGGTTGCATTAAACCCATCTATATTACTATTTATATACTCGCCCATACGTTGTTTTTTGGGTGCTGATAGTTTACTACTATCTAACCATTTCATAAAGTCTGAGCCTAATTTATCTAAGCCGCCTGTTTTTACTGTTGCATTAATATATGTATAAAGTATTTTACCAAAGTCGGCCATTTTTAATTCTGGTGGTACATTGAATAACTTATCAATTGCACCTGCATGTTTTCCTATAAATGCATCTAATTCGTCTATTGCAGGAATATCTACACCTGGTGATTTTTGTACCATTACTGGTGGCATAATAAATGTTGGTCCACCTTGAAACTGTGTCATATCTATATTACTTTTTTCGCCGTCTAGTCCAATTGCCATATGTACAACTACACCAACATCACTGTTTGCAATTTTTTTACCTACATCACTGTCTACTTTAACTTGGTATGTTGTGGTATTTGGCGTAAATACAAACTTGTTATCTTTTACTTCTGGCTTTGTAAACCAAAGTAAATCTCCATGTGCATATCCTCTAAAATCTGCTGGTACTGTTGCTTCTACTTTAGGCCAAATCTCTTTCATTTTGCCTGCAAACGCTCCATAATCTTGTGGGTTCTTAGCATATCCTGGGCGATTTTTTAACATACCTTCTAAGTCATCTGCACTAGTAACTTTACCATCATATCCTTTTGCACTAAATCCACTTTTGTCTGTTAATACAAATTCACCCTTTTCGTTACGTCCAAATATAACCGCTGGTGAGCCGTCCCATTTAACAGTAACAGTATTAGGTTGTTGTTCTACTTGATGTAATGTTGCGATGGCTTTTTTAGCACCGTTGCTGCCATCCCATAAGATAAGATCTTCTAAATGTTGAATACGTGCATCTTCTTGTAAGTCTTGTGCTGTAGGTGTATATAAACCTTTACCTTTTAATCTAATGTTTCTGAGGTTTCTAGGTTTACGCTTTTTAGTACCTGCTAAAATATCATCTATTTTCATTTTGGACCCCTGATCTTTTTAACACCTCTGTTAAAACGTTCTGGGTCCCTATTTTTGATACTTAACATAATACGCTTAGTTAAATCCTGAGCCGTATCGCTATCGTAGTTAGAATCAATCATCTCTAAAATATTAATAATGCTACTGATTGCATTGTTTCCTTTGCTTTCGAGTAGAGCTGTTTTGTCCTTTTTGGGTGCTAAAGAGTTGATTTCCTCTAATAAGCTACGAGTACGTTTTTTCATGTGTTAAATCTCCAGTAATAGTTACCTATATAGTATTTATCTATCTTATTAACTATTGCTACGTTTTAGCATACTACGAAGTTTGTCGTGTCCTGCTATTGTGCTATCTACGACACTATTTTCTGCAATATTCTTTTCTTGATGTGATATTTTATTCTGTGATTTTATCTTATCAAATATAGCACTAGGTTGATTCATTGTAGATCCTGCTTCATCATCGTCTAAGTCCTCGATACGCAAGCCCGATATATCAAATTTTAAGTCTACTTTTTGTCCTACACCACTACTACTACGTGTTTTCATAAATTGTACTTGATATCTGCCACGTTCTCGCATTGCTTGGCTTGTAAATATACCAATTACGTTATCTGCTGTTTGTACCTTACTTAAACCACCCGCAATATGCGAATGATCAAACTCTACTTCTTCAACTGCCGCTCTGTTTAACTGTGATGCAGTAGCAAATAATATATCATGTTCTACTGCAAAATTACGCATTTCTTCTGATACAAATTTATCTTTAATATACAAATCACTTGGACTAACTTTACTTTGTGCTGGCATCATAAGATCCAAGTAGTCAATTAATACAGCATCTACTTTAATATCATTTTTAACTTCAAATTCACGCAAATAACTAGAAATAGCATTAATTGTAACACCATTTGGTAATTGTACAATTTGTAATTTACCTGCTTGTTTACCTTGCATACGTACTTTTAGATCTACGTCATCTTTGTTCTTAAACACATCACGTGTATTCATTCCAGTGATCATACTATCTAATCGCATACTAGATAATTCTTCACTAAGCTCTAATGTAATGTATACAACATTAAGTCCTGCAATTGACCAGTTAAGTGCTAAGTTCTGTAAGAACAAACTCTTACCACCGCCCGACGGTGCGGCAAATATATTCAATTCGCCTCTGTTAAATCCACCATATAATTTATTATCAATATCTTTCCAACCAGTGCTTGTTCCACCTCGTTGATTACGAACTCGTTCAATACGCTCTGCTGGATCTTCCCAATAATCGGTTCCCATGTGTTTAGCAAGTCCAATCTGCACTGCTTCTTTAATTCTTCTTTCTACAGGACCATATTGTCCTTTTTCCAACATGTCAGCACTGTCAAGTATTGCTCCTTCTAGTGCTTTGTGTTTACAAAATGTTTCAAACTCATCAATAAACCAATTTTGATGACGCTCATCTACATCTTTTAATTCTTGTAATTCTATATTTGTTGTTGCTTTAATTTGTTCTAATGTAGGTAATGCACTATAACCAGCTACATGTTCTTGTATAAATTCTACACCTTTTCTTAATTCTCTATCAAAGTATAACGGATCAATAATTCCATTAACCCTAGCAAATAGATCTTTGTCTTGTGCTAAAAATTCTACAAATAGTTTTTGTAGTTCTATATTATATTCTTTTACCTGTTCATTCATTTGCAATACTTTCTCATCATTAATTCAATTTTTGTTTTATTACTTTCAGCACTATTAAGTATACTACTTATTGTATACAATCTTCCGTATTTTGTCAAGCTATCTGATGCATCTTTACAGTCATTCCATTCTGGAAACGCAACACTCCAGCCATGCTTTATTGCTGCCTTACACATTAACTTTCCGGCCTCGTCTGCATCTGGTAATATTATAATACGTTTATTTAAACTATGTAATATATCTGCTTGATCTTCGTTTATGTTATTACTACCAATTGCACACCCGTCTGTCACAATAGCATCAAGTTGTCCTTCGCTTACAATAACAATTTCTTTATCAGGTGTTTGTCTATCTAACCCATATACAAAATCTTTTTTAGGTTGCTGATTATAGTACTTAGGCATTCCGTTAGGAATATTAGTGCCTGTCCATCTTGCAGTATAACCAACTACTTTGCCTTTGTATGTAAATGGTAATATAAAACGCTTGCTGACTCTTCCGTGTTGTTTACTTGGACTCCACATAAATCTTGGATCTGTTATATCAAATCCTCTATCAGTTAAGTACATTACTGCATTTGTCCAATCTTCATTTGGTTCAGAAAATTCCATAAATGGTTTAGCATCTTCTGGTAATTCTTTTTCATCCCAATCAATGATTAGTTTTTTACGTTTTTCAGTTTTTATTAATAACGTTGCTACGTCTTGCTCACGCAATAATTCAAGTTGTATACGTTGTATATCTGCCTCATCAGCACCCAATGTAGTTAACAGTTGTTTTAATCTTAGTGTAATTTTACTTTGTGGACTCCAACCAGTTTTAAAATTACAATTAAAACAATTATACTGAAACTTATCACTATCAAAATGAAATCCACCTCTGCCTTTAGTATCTGGTCTTGCTTGCCCATTGCGTACACACATAGGACAATTACCATGTATCCAACCACTTGGAGTTGTTCGCCAATTACTAGGAACCAGAGTTCTGACGTATTCATTCATTATAGTCATGTGTATATATTACACTCTAACTACGATTTTGTCAAGTGTTCCTGCGGCTGTTGTGTGTTTTGTTCTAATAAAGTTTACGTTTGTACGGAATGTCCACGGATCTATTCCAGTATGCCCACTATATGGGAAGAATGTTTGTGTATAAGAACCTAGTGTGATATCAAACCAATCTGATTCTGTAGGATTTTCACTTAAAGCACCTTGTACTGTAAAGTTTCCAGTATAGCCTGTTCCATATACTGCAATTGTAATTAGTCCATTTGGTTTATTATAATAGCCTGTTGCTTTTAAGTCACTGCTATAATAGTATGTATCTGATCCAACTACTTGAGAAGTAAATGAGTCATTTATTTGTGTAGTTAGTGGTAATGCATCGCCTTCTTCTGAACATTCTACTGTAAAGTTAGGACGCATATTTAAGTCACAAAATAGAGGTAATACTAATCCTTTGTCGTTTGTGTAACTAAACACAAGATCGTATAAGCCTTGCGAGAATAACGCACTCTCACCTACTGTTAATACAACTTTAATACCACCTGCTTCGTAATCACTTACTATAGCTTTTTTACTTACAACTGTTGATCTATCTGTCCTGTCAATAAAAGATGCATTAACTGTAACGCCTTGTAGCATTATTGGTTTTCTATCTTGATTTTTTACAAAGAAGAAAAACTGTGAATCAAAACCACGAAATAATTTTAAAAACCTGTAATTTAATGGACTGTTTACTGACGTACCTTTAGCACTAGCATATTTGCCTAGTCCTGGTGCTGATCCATGATCTTCTAATGTGTAGAGATCCCCTACTTGATTTATATTATATGCTGATCCGTAATTTGACATGTGTTAGACTCCTGTAATGTATTTATCAAAATCTTCCAAATTTTTTCTGCATAAATAAAAGTAATGCAAACAAAACACCAGAAGCTTTTAGACGAGTATCCGTTCTTAACCGTTATTGAATATGCAGGCAAAGAGTATCTTGGCATAGTCCAAAATATAGATAGTCATGTTGCTAGTGTATATATCTACGAACGACTTAATGATAAGAAAGAAAGAGTTAATTTTTTAGCACTAGGCGAAGAATGGTGGTGGGAAACAAATAGAAAATTACCTATAAACATTGCATTACTTAATAGATGGAACTTTGCTCATTGTGTAATGAGTTTTAATGTTAAGCAATTAGAAATAGTAGCAGGGCCTGAAGTTAGATTAAGTAACAGTATCACTAAACGTATCAAACGTAGAAGTATTAATCTTGTAAAGAAAAACCCATAGCAAGCATATTTAACTGTAATACAATAGCCATTGCATATGCGTGGGCGTGTGCTTTTTTAAAGAAGTAATCATCGTTAGTTGGTCTTACCCATACATCTTTATTAATTGTATCCCAATCCTTACCTATTAAATGTCTTTTAGCAGGACGTATAACTGCTAGTACAGCCGCTAGTTGAGAAATACTAGTTGGTTTCATTTGACTTACAATACCAAAATGCTTGTGAATATGAAAGCATTGTTCTACAACTTCTTTATGCTCTAACAATTCCCACATAGGTTCTTTGTTTAATAATTCAACTAATTGTTGCTTAGTTTTAATATGTTTATACAAACTAACGTTAAGAACATCAATTTTAAAGTAGCCCATTTTTTCTGCTTCTTTGTGATCTATTGTACTAAGCCCACTAAATGGATTACTTGGAATATCATGAAAGTACACACCTGTATTATGTTTTACTTGTTTATTGTCTCTGGCAATCATTGCTGGTGTGCCTTTAATTATTTTTAACAACTGATCTCTGTCAGCAATATCAATATCAATATCTGTGTTTACTATCATATTCCTGCTTGCTCCAATATTCCTTCTACCCACCTAGTATCTTGTGGGTTAACGCTCATAGTACGTTGCCAGTAATCTATTTCTAAATAGTCTGTTATCATTTTTAACTGTTCGCCATTAAACCTATCAATTAGTCCTTGTGCTTCTGTGCTGTTAAACAATACCCACGGTGATATTTTTCCACTGCAAATATGAAACACTGCTAAACTTGGTGCAATGTCATTAAAATATCTATTGTACGTTGTATTGTTTTCTTCGGCCCAAGTTTGTAAAAATAATATTGTGCGTTCTACACCTCTATCAACTGATTCAGTTTTTAAACGCTCTTTCATCCATCTTGTAAATTGCTTATCCTTGCCCCATATATCAAGTCGCACACTGTTCTTTATTAACCAAGTGGTATAACCCGGTACATCATCGATCCCAATGTCGCGACAGTAATAACCAAACTTGCAAAAACTAATATAATATTGGCTTTTTGCAAAATCTTCGTAAGTTTTATCATTTTTTGAATTTGTTCCTATCTTATAAAATAATTGATATGCTCTAAATCCAAGTTGCACATGCTTCTCGTCTTTTTGCATAAACCTTCTTTTTTGTTCGCACAGATGTACTGCTAATGTGTTTTCTTTCTTAAAAGATTTACCACAGTATTGACATTTGTACATATTATTTTTTCAACAACTCTTTGATTTGTTTTTTATCCATACCGTGTTCTTCAAACAACTCAACAAAATCTTCTTTTGTTTTAGTACTGATAAAAATTTCTACTTCGTCATCATTTAAATGACTGTAATTCTCTATAACCCACTTTTGTACCTTGCTTTGCTTCATTGCCTTGCCAGGTGCTATCCAAGGATGAAATGTAGTTTTTCCTAGTCCTACTAATTGCATCAGTTGATACTGCAATTGTGGATGTTTACGCAATTTATTAAAGTGTACATTAACTACTTCGTTGGTCCATTCTAAGTAATGCTCGCTGAACATCTTATCGCCGCAACTACTAGTATAACGCATCAGCAACCATATGCCTACTTTTTTCTTTTCTTCTTCAGTTAAACTATCATACCAGCCTCTATCTTTAGTATCAATAGATCTCATTTCTTCTTTGATGTTTAATTTATTTGACAATGATTACTTCTCCTTCCGTTTCTATCCAAACCTTTGCACCACATGATAATGGCTTGTCTGGACTATATACTACTTTTGAGTCACCCTTAATAACAACTTCGTGTGCGTAGTTATTATTCTTAGATGTTTTACATGTTAACACAGGTTCTCTTTCGCCTGTTTTACTATTGCGTTTTATAACGTGTTGATTAACATGTATTCTAGTTTTCATTGTACTACCAAAGCTCACTAATGTCAAGTACTTCTGGTAGCTTGTTTGCTTCTTTTACAAATAATACACAAGGCGGATTCTCACCATCATGCAATGGAACATTTAATAAATGTCCAAACTTTAATTTAGGTGCATACCATTTTACATCTGTATAGATATTAGTAATATTAACATCTAAATACTTTGGAGTATATCCGGTTAATGGATTAAATGCGAACACACTAAACCCTCTGTCATTTAGGCTCATTAAACTAAGTACTTCTGGATTACCACATTCGGGATCACAAATTACTATGCTCCAGTCTAATGGCATTGTTATTGAATATTGTCCAATTTGAATAACTGCCGCAGGCGCATAAAAACTTTCTAAGAATACCAATGGAATAAAATAATAATCAATATGTCCTGGATTGCTGTAATCTAGTATGCTGTATCGTAAATCTTCTATCGTATCTGGTATGTCATCTAGCTCATACGTCTTGTTTTCTACTGTTAATATTTTCATATTTTTTCCTTATTGCCAATCCACTTTTTCTATAGTAAATGGATAGTTCGCTTCTTTATAAAATTTCTTACGTTGTGTTAAGTGTCTTTTACTAAATTTTGCTGAACTTGTAATGTCCCATATTTGAACATTGTCTTTGTCTTCTGCTTTACGTATTCCACGACCAATACTTTGAATTACTCTAACAAAACTTTTACCTGGTTCTATGAGTACCAAATTAAAGATGCGTGGTATATTGATTCCTACTGCCGCAACACCATATGTTGCTACTACAATTTGATTAGTGCCTTCGTTAATATCATCATAATGATCTTTACGATCTGTTGACTTCATTGAGCCACTAACAAAGTTAGCATGTGGTAAATTATCACAAATTAATCCACCTGCTTTAATTCTGTCTACTAATACAAGTGTGTTACCCGATTCTGCAATCTTATCAATTAATCCACTTATATGTTTCATACGATCTGTATTTGTTGTAAGATAAGTTAGCTCACTTTGATAATTATTATACTCTGCAAACTCTTTTAACTGAACAACATTAACATGACACTGACTAAGTACATCCATGTCTTGTAATTCACTTGCACTAAGTCTGTTAGTTACTTCGCCTAAGCATGCTTGTAAACTAACTTTTTCGTGATCTGCTTTTGGTATAGTTCCTGTTAGTCCCCAACGAAGTGGAATGTGTGCAAACTCTTTTGTTAACAAATCTTTAAGTACATCTGCTTTTGCTTGATGTACTTCGTCTACAATAACACAAGTTACATTTTCAGTGAAGTCATGTAAACTAAGCTCAGCAAGCCCATCACGAAAACGTTTCCTTATACTATTTAAACTTTGCCATGTACATATAGTATGGGTATGTCCTAATTCTTTTTTATCGCCAAAGTAAACTCCAACGTCTAGTCCTAAGTTTGCATAATCATCAGCAGTTTGCCTTACCAAATCTTTGTTTGGTACAATAACTATTGACCTTCCATATTTTTCTACACGTTCACTAAGTGCAGCAGTAATTAATGTTTTACCGGCGCCAGTTGCAATTTCTTGTAAACAATGAGGTGTTTCTAAAAACTTATTTACAATCTCAATTTGATAGTCACGTAATGTAATGGGCTCTCCTGCCATTTGGTGTTTTTCTGGCCAGAGCTTATGTTGAAATGTTGTCTCATCTACAGTTGGAAAGTCAAACTCATACTTGCTTCTTAGATCATCAATATCAATTTGATAACCTTGTTCCATTATGATAGGTAATACTTTGTCTAGTAAGTTAGTATATGTAACACCGCCTACTGTAAAGTAACTTTGACATCCATCCCATCTGCCTAACTTGTATGCTGGCACATGAAATGCATATGGTAAAAAGAACTTTAATTCTTTTTCACATTTCCTACGAGTGTTAACATCAAGTCCTTCAACTTTACAGTTAACTTCGTCTTTTAAGATAATTTTACATTTCATATTAGTATAATACACTATTGTATAGGATAAGTCAAGCTCGAACGCTTGATTATGTCAGATATTTTAAAAGTAAATAAAGACAGAATAATGTAAATGAAATTGATACAGCTAATGATATCCAAAAACCATTCTGTAATACCATGTATGCAAAGATAGGAAAGAAAACTAAACTTACGACTACGAAGTAAACTGTTTCCTTTGCCAGTTGAGCGAACACTTCTGGTTGTACTCCACTAAGATGCATAAAGATAACACTTATTACACTACCCAATGGTATTCCTAATATTAATGCACCCATTGTTGGATTACCACGCTCGGCAGCAGTTACTACACCTGCGATAACTAGCCCGCCTATAATTGCTTTAATTACGAATTCCATCTTGTATTTATGTCATAAAAAAAGCCCCGAAGGGCTTTTTCTTTTTAAATTTTATTATGCGGCTCTTCGCATACAAGTGACTTCAGCAGTTCGTTTCCACTTTTCATCACCAAAACTCTTTTTAAGATCTGCAAGTTTAGTTACCATTCTCAAACTAATCTCACGCATCTTTTCTTTGTTCTCAAACATGAAATTCATTAAGTCGTTTTGTTCTTCTGCTGTAAACTGATATTCATTAAGCATACCGTCTGCAACAATCTGCTTACAACGTAATACTTTTTCACGCATTGTATCCATTGTAAGATCTAAGTAGTGACATCTTGACATAATAGCCGCTAAGTGATCTTTAATCTTACCACGTACATTATCAAATTTAAGGTTAGTAATAAATATAACACTACCTTGGAATTCAAAAGTATCTGGAATTCCTTCACGTCTTAGTAATGCACTATCTGTATTCCAACTTAGTTTACGTTTCTTACAAGAATCAAGTGCCGCTTTAAGTAAGTTAAGACTTGTCTCATCATACAATACTGTATCACAATCATCTAATACTAGTACATTATTTTTATCTGCATTTTCAAACAAAACTTTATACAAACCAATTGCACTTGAGGCACCTTTGATAACTTCAAAACGTAATTTGTTACCTGCTAGTGTATCAAACAAACTATTCTTTTCTAATACTTGTTCAACACCAAATGATTTACCAACGCCTGGAGGTCCTGTAACAACCATACCACGCACAACACCATCAATTGACGCTTGCGTCATGTCATCTAAAATTTGAAAACGTTCACGCATACGTTCAATAATTTGTGCATCTGTTTCATTTGGATTATCCTTCACATTATTAGGAAGAACTTCTACAATTGTTTCGCCTTTTTTACTTTTACGAACTTTTTTTAGTTGCATTTGTGCCATTTATTAAACTCCTGTTTTTTATTAACTATACTTACAGTATACAGTAAGACATCTTACTTGTCAACCTTTTATTTCAATCTTTTTTTGATGTTTTATTCATAGAATTGGGCCCAATGTGAAAAAGGGCCCAATTATGTAGTTTGGTGGGTATTATACTAATACTCTTTTTTTAGAAATAGTGTATTCGTTAGCTGCTCTACCAACATCACCAGTTTCAACTGCTGTTGCTCTTACGTTAAAACCTTCATCTCTTAATTCAGAAAGTCTTGCACCCGGAGATGCGATGTCTAATTTGTCTCTTAGATCATCCATAGTAAAAGATTTACCTGTACCCCAGAATTTAGCTAGGATTCTTTGGTTTTGAGTACCTTCTTTGAAAAATTTAGTACCCACTGCTTTTGTTTTTTTAGTTTTTGGCATTTTAACTCCTTTTTATTATTAATTATAATAACTTAATGTTATTGTTAAATATAATATATACTAAGAACGTAATTCTGTCAACCTTTTAAAAAACCCTTATATTTGTAGGATTTTTACCCTATTTACAAGGGTTTCTTTGGCATTTGAGTACTTTGATAGCTCATGTTTGTTGACTGTGCCACGAATTTTAATGGTTTTATCCGAAATAATATCACTAATATCCGGTTGATCTCGCCACCAAAACTTAATAATATCCTTTTCAGCGTAAATTGTAGTGATCATATAAACATCACTAGTTTGAATAAACTTAACATCTAGTACTTTTACATTAATATCGTATCTTTTGCCACGATTACCAAAATACATACTGCTATGCTTTAGTGCAGACATTTTATCTTCAACTGCTTCACGTTTTTTATCAATTACTACACTATGTGGCAAACTAGCAATAATACTTACTGCAAATTTATTAACTTCTGGGTCTGCTAATGCTTTAGCAACATTTTGCTCAAAATTATTGAGGTTATTAGTCATCTTTTTAATCATTAACTTACCGTTAATAGTATCCATAAGATTGTTAGCATATGTAATCTCTTCTTCTGAGAATGACATTTTTGGATCTTCTAGAATATCAACAATACAAGTTTTATTATCTTGTATTTCAATAGGATTGCCAGTTTGTGTATCAGTATCTGTGTAACCTTGTCCACTACGAACAAATCCTTGATCTTTATAAACTAGGACTGCAGCACACATTACATCAACAACTGTAATACTTGGCCATGGTGTTTTTTTCATTTGTGACTCCAGTGGTAAAGTTGAATGATTGAACATTTTTTAATTATAAGTATAGTATATAGCAAGAAGTCTTGCTTGTCAACCAAAAAAGCGATATTTTTTGTCAATTTCTGCCATTTGTTCTACTAACTGCTTAATTGATTGATTTTGCCAATTAGAAAAGTATTTGTCAAGAAGTTTTTCATCACGTTCATAATATTGTGTAACTTCGTCTTTCATTGTTTGCGTATATTCTATTCCTAAAAAGTCTTCTACTTTTTCCAAATTTTTATTATGTAGCCAGTCTTTAATATCAACAAACATATAACTATCAGTTGAATGTTTAAAGTCAACTGGCCAAGTTTTAAAAGTAATTTCATCTGGTGCAGGATCAGGTATTCCATTTATATGATTATACCCTTTATCAAGGGTCTTAATACATTTTAATAATATTGCACGTTTGGAATATATTGGGTCTTTTGAAAATAATCTAATTACAGGAAAATCAAACGTTTTTCGATGATTGTGTGTTCTTGTTATAATTGGCTTATTATGTAATTTACTATAATGATTTAAATCATCAGCAGTTTGTTTTTCTGCTATTAAAAACATCCCATTGTTATCTATAATAGAATCATACCTATATGCATTAAGTTCTTTGTTACGACATTCAAAAGAATGATAGTGAAACTTATCTGTATTAGATACAATATTTCCTATAAAAAATTCTCCATGATATCCAGCAGGATATACTAATACTATATTTTTCATAAAAATGCATGCCTTTTATGGAGTTCTGCTATTTCTTTAATTAATTCGTTGGGTTTTTTATGTGTCCAGTTATTATAGTATTCATTAAGCAATTCTTCATCACGTAAATAGTACTCCGCAACTTCGTCTTTCATTGTTTGCGTATATTCTATTCCTAAAAACCATTCTATTTTTCCTATTACATCATGGTCATTATGCAACCAATCTTTAATATCAATATGTACTATACGATCACTTGGAACATGTGCTGTCCATCCAAAATCTTTTTTATGGACTATAAAACTAGTCGGTACGCTATCTAAAATTCCATTTTCATGATTATACGCTTTGTCAAGTTGCTTAATAGAAAAAAGTAATTTTGCACGTATTCTATAAAGATGGTCATCTGAATGTAAATGAATTATATTCAGAGATTTTTTAGTTTTAGTAATTGGATTTGTGAGATGATGATCGCATGATCTTGCTATAATTGGCTTATTATGTAGTTCGCTACAACGCTTTAAATCTTCTGCTGATTGTTCATGTGCTATTTCATTACCTGTAGACTCGTAATTATATGCATTAAATTCTTTGCTACGACATTCAAAAGAATGATAGTGAAATTTATCTGTATTAGATACAATATTTCCTATAAAAAATTCTCCGTGATATCCACCAGGGTATATTACAAGCACGTTTTTCATATAATATGTCCTATAATGAAATATCTTCTAAACCTGCTGCCCTTAATTTAACAACATTATTAATCTGAAATTGCTTGGCTTCTAATGCCTTAATAATTCCTATGTATTTGTTTCTTACCAAACTAAAGTCGTTGATAAGATATTGTAAATCTACTACATCTTGCTCGCCGTCAACAAACTTGTCTGCATCACGTGAGCTAAGTGCTTTATTGTAGTTTTCTAAAAACTTACGAAATGTTTTGGATCGTAATGTACGCATTTCAGTATGTAAAAACTCAAGTATTGCTTCTACTTCCTGTAATTGATTAAATCTGTGTTCTACAATACCAGGCATGTCTCTACTTTGCTTTTCTAACACACCTTTCATACTACACTCAAACCGTGCTTCATCAATTTGCTTTTCATAGTGAGAGATAGCCGCAACTATCTCTCCTAAATTTGCTGTAACTTTACGATACCATACACTCATTAGTATTCTAACTCCTCGTCATCTTCATTGTATTCATCAAATACATCTTCATCTTCTTCTTCTTGCTCTAAGTGTTCATCAAGTGCTTCACCTAAGTATTCGCAATGATCAGCTATTTCTTTATATGCTGGTTTTAGTTCGAACCCGAAGTCGAGAAGCTGGTATACTGTTCTGCGAGCAAACTCTAACTTATTTTTATCATCAATAAAGTTTGATGCTTCGTCATATAAGTTAAATATAAACTCAAAATCTCCTTCACTAAGATTCATTCACCACCTCCGTTGTAGTTTCTTCAATATTATCCATAATTTCTTCTTCTGCATCAGCTACTTCGTTGTCATATTCTGACATGATGATATCTAATGCGCCGTCCTTATTTGCATTCCAAGGTTTACGGAACATTTTAATTACTTCACCTGTTACCGGGCTAATGTATTCTAAACTGTTTCCACTTTTCTTTAACAAACCTTTTGCTTCAAAGAAGTCGGTCAAGCCACTGTATGGACTCATACCTGTTTCATATGGGATTTCAACTTGTACACTTTCAAATGGTTTAGCGTAACGAGATTTCATTACCTTACACGCCGCTCTAATACCAAATACTTGTGATGTTTTGTTGCCATCTGCATCAACTTTTAGTTTAAGTTTACGCATTGCAATAACAATACTACTTGCATAGATAAAGCCCTGTCCGCCTGAGATCTTATCATCTGGATCAAACATATCTTGTGATGCATATGTATGGTTAGTTGCTAGTAGTCCTACATTATATTGCCCAAACATATTAACTGTATTACGAACCAATGAAGTTAATGCTTTAGGCTTACGACCCATATCACCTTTCATATCACCTTTGTTAAACTGATCAACATCAGTAGGTGTTAATAACATACCTAACGAGTCAACTACAAACAACACCTTAGGTCTGTCTTCGTCTTCTGCTTCGGCGTATTCTGCCTTGTAATCCTTCATAAAGTCACTAATTGTTTTAGCAACATCATCAATCATACTCATGTTAAGTTTTAATAGTTTTTCTGGTGTAGTATCTACATTCAGTGCGTGTAGCCATTTCTCATCTAATGCGTTTTCACTGTCAATTAGAATAACAAATATGCCTTGTTCTTGTGCTGATCTAACTACATTACCTGCCGCGATAAACGATTTACCTGCGCCTGATTCTCCTGCTAGAACAGTTACCTTACCTAGTGGAATTCCTTTGTTGAATTCATTACTGATAAGTTTGTTTAATGTGTAATTTCCTGTACTAATCCAAGTGTCAGGGTCGTTAAAGCCTACGCTTAACCCAGGAACACTTTTAGTAATAGCTTTTCGGAATTTACTTACGTCAAATGGTCTTGCCATAATGTTTTTTCTCCTATGTTAAAGTGAGGGCACTAAGGACCCTCACTCAATTTATATTACTTATTGCTTACGATTTCTAATCTGTGCTAGAATATCTTGAGCACTCGGCTGATCACCTGCTGGTGCTGCCGCTGGCGCCACTTCAGCTGTTGCCATTGCTGGCTCTGGAGCTGGTGCTGGTGCTACTGCTTCAGCAACTGGTGCCGCTGGTGCAGGTGCAGGTGCTGGTGTTGGTGGTGGAGTAGTTGCCGCCGCCTCAGGTTTTGCTCCTGTAGTAGCTGGTGCATCTACACCATATGGACGATAGTACTGACCAAAACGTGCTGGATCATACAGTTGTCCATCAACACTTGCTTCGAACATTTCGAAGATAGCATTTAGATGTTCTGCATCAGGCTTCTTAGGTAAGAAGTCATTTAGATTATGCAGATTATGTGTTGCAATTGCATCACGTTCTGTTTGATCTAAACTACGTTCTCTACGAGCCCAATTAGATGTTGAATAGTCAGCATATTGACCTTTGGTAGATTTCTTAATTACGAAATCTGTACCAGCTTCATAGTCTGTAGGAATTTCCTGGAATTCAGGATCCATTAATGCTGAACTAATGATTTTATAAATTTGAGGTGAAATAACAAAACGTCTAATAGGATTCTCAGGTACTGAGTCTTCCTGTAGATCACTTTGTGTTACAAAGCCTTGGAAAATGTAACTACGTTTTTTCCAATACTTACGACCCATGTCTTCCATTGTAGGGTCTTTAAACCAAGGACGAATTTCTGCATGTACTGGACATGTATCTCCCCACATTTCAACACAAGGTACTTGTATTGTAACTGGTTTGTTTTCGTCTCCGCCTTTTACACCTGGAAATGATAGACGGATCATTTGACGTTCTTTCCAAAAGAAAGTGTTGTCGGGATCTGCGTCTGGTAGGAATCGTAGTGTTGCACTACTGCCTTCTGGAATATTCCAGTGTGTGAAGATAGCGTTATCGCCGCCACCTTGTGATGAGCCTGAGCTCTTAGTTTCCTGTGCTTGTAATTTTGCACGGATTTCTGCTAAAGATGCCATTATTAGTTTCTCCTATATTAGCCTTTATTTGTAGCAAAACTTATAGTTCTGCTTTGTCTGTGTAGCTATTGCTACTTTGCCTTTGTGTAGCTCTTAACTACTTTTGCCTTTAGTTGCCATTACAGTATATAACAAATTGTGCCTACTGTCAAGCACTTTTTAAAGAAAAATTATGCAATCTTTCTTCTTAGACCACGTAACGTAGCTTCAGCAAGATCTTCCATTGCTGGTTCCTTTGCTGGAGCCTTGTTATTTTTGTCTAAATATGCTGCAATCTTGGCCAATAATATAACATGCTCTTTTGGCAAGCTATACATTTCGCCTGAAACTTGACTTAGTAAGTTAAATACTTCGTCATTTTTACTGTTCATTGCTAGATAAGATAAGTGTGATACTAACTTAGCCATTGCACCGTTACCACCTGAATATTTAATTGGATCTTCGTTATCCGGATGTTCTGGGTCATTTGGATCAATGTTAAGTTTAAAATCTTCCTTGTTTTTAATCATGTCGTATAAACGATTCATGTTAGTTTTTGTTAGATCTGTCATACTATCTCTCTCCTTTACAATACGGGCTACTGTTTCTAAAACTGCATCCATGTTCGCAGTTTCAAATGTATTGTACATGAACTTGTCAGTTATGTCAACCGCTTCTTTATCTTTTTCTTCTACAATCGCAGTAGTAGGAACTTGATAGTTGTTATAACCTTTTGAAGTCTGTAGACTCTTAACTGTATTCTTAAATTCTTTTAATTTTTGTTTAACTGTTTCAACAATGTTTTCATTGCCTTCGTTTGTTAATTTGTTTGTACGCACATGTCTCAAAAACTGTGTACATTGTGCTACTTCTGTACATAAATTAACTATTGATTCACCAATTGCATCATATGGCGTTCCGCCATTGCTTACATGGTTGGCCATAGCTTTAGCGCCTTGTAAATATTTGTGTGGGAATCTAAATCTCTCTCCGGCACTGTTTTCAATAAACAATGCTTTGATGTTACGTGATCTGCTACCACGCACTTCTTCATTAACACCTTTTGTATGCTTAATAATAAGTTTAGTGTTTTCTGGTAATTGAATATAACTTGTTTTCATACTACCTGTTGCAGGTGTATAACCTTCGCCTAAATTATCTGGGCGTAATTTTGGTGTTCCAGTTGGAAACTGTTTTTTGCCAAGATTTTTTGGACGCAACTTTGGCTTAGTTTTAATTCCTGGACCTGTGCCCATTTGATTTTCTGGGTGTGCCATTTGGTCTCTGTGACCTGCTCTAGGATTTACTTCAAAATCTTTAGTATCGTATGTATTTTCATAAAATTCTTCATCAGTTTCACCGGCTGCCATATCGTGACAATCGCTACATCTACCATGTCCATCATCATAATCATACATAGGAGCACCACAGCAATTACTTACCATGCCTTCTGAATCAGCATACTCATCACCTGGTGAATATGATTCAGTTTCTGCTTCAAGTAATTCGCCTGATGCTAAAACATCAATTGCATGTTTAATATCTGTGTTTTCCATATCCACATGTGGTATTGCTTTTAATATAGCTTGCACTTGTGGCATACTCATAAATTCTTCATCATCTGTATCTATTTCATCTGTGAATTCGTAATATGAACTATCAGTCATTCTATAGTTATCTGCTTGAATTTCTTTAGCATGATCAACTACATGTGCCATAAATGCCTCTACTGAATTTCCGCCTTCGTTCATTGATTCAAACATGTCTTTGTATTCGCTTTGGTCCCACTTAATATCTTCACCTGGGAATAACATGTTATATAATGTAGGATCTTGTGATATTGAAACTTTAAAATACCCTATTAGGCTATCTCTTGCTTCAGTATCCATATAGTCTGGTTGCATCATGTCTACAACCTCTACATCGCCAACCTGCATCATATCATCAAGATGTTCAATAAATTCATTTGCTTCGCTAGGATCTTCTTGAGCGTGTCTTATCATTGCTGCTTTAACGTTTTTAATGTGAGGTAAAAGTTGAGCATGTGTAACATCACTTCTATCTGCTTCTTTAATTCCAGATAGTTCTTTTAATCTGCGTATTTCTTCATTTTTTGATTCCAACTGAGCAATCATATCATCAAATGTCATATCGTCTTTTTTGTTCCTCAATGCGTCAACTACTATTGCTAATGTACGTTTTGCTAATTCATCTCTGTCTCGAGTGGCTGTTGTCATTTCAATCCAAGTCCACTCATAAATCATTTGCATCACTTCGTCGACACTTTTGTCCCACATCTGCGTGTGTTCTTTCCAGAAGTCTGTGATCTCGTAATAGCCTGTAACGGCGCTTGGTTGCATGTCTTTCATTGCCTTTTCAGTACGCTCATCTTCTTTTACTACATCGTGAGCGAAGTCTTTTAATTCAATATTCTTATCAAATTTTCTAATGTTATATTCTGCCATAGCGTTGTGTCCTGCTTTTTTAATACTATTCAATAAATCTTTGTGTTCATTAAAATTGAAACTAGCTCCTGCTTGTACAACTAGTTCAACTCCATCTTCTTCTTCTCTAATAGTGACAAGAAAATCATTATCATATGCGTAAAATCTCGCTGATATTTCAGGATCTAATGTTTTATTTCCCATTGGATCAAACAATTTTAATTTAATGTTTGCACCCTTTAGGATGTTAAAAATCTCTTGTGATAGTTGCATTGTATAGTATTCCTTTAATGTATTTATCAATAAACATTCAAAATGTTATTATTTAAAGTAGTTTTGCATGTCGCCTTCTCGATATAAGTCCAAAGAAACACAATGCAATCCACCGTCCCAAAAAAATCTATGCCTAAACGGAACAATAATTGGTTCTATATCATGTTTCTTTAAAAAATCAAATACAGTCTTATTATAGCCATTTACACATACATGCTTATCATCTAGCATCAGTACATTAACGTCAAATACACTTTCTTCACAATATCCTACCCAATCTGTTAACCATGTTTCTACAAAGTCAGTAAAATTATTATTTTTTTCTTCTCCTGCTAGCCACCATTTTCCACTATTTTTCTTCTTTAGATCTGTAAAGTCACGTACTAGCGACCAAGACTGATTAGGAAGATAACATACATCCCACCCAGGAAATGTTTCTTCATATTGTGTATATCTTTCTAAAGATAATATTGCTCCAGGTTTTAATGTATGAAAGCACCCATCATTGTGTCCACCTATTTTTACAAATATAAATTCTCTTTCTGGATATCTTTCTGTTAATATATCAATAACGTCTGTTGGTACTTCTTTTTTATCAACGTAAACTCTATTTCCAACACATGTTACTCCAGGTGCATCAAAAAAGTGGCTTCTCATTTCGCCAGGTTTTGTAATTGCTTCTGTTAAATCAAACGAATCAACTGAATTATAATTATCTAAAGCTGCCTTTATGCTAGGATGATCTCTCATTGAGTAAAGCATTTCTTCGCCCATAACCTGTTGTCCATCTCTTGGTTGAGCTGGTGGTCTCGTAAACTTTTTATGCTGTCTTTCATGTTGTTCAATATATTCTGCTAAATTTTCATCTATATCTAGTTCTGGTCTAATAACTTCGCAACCAAATTGTTTTAAAACTTTTTCATAATTTTTAAAATCTTCTTCAGTTTCTTCTGCTATTCTAACTAAGCAGTCTTTTACTTTAGCATTTTTTATATCTCTATAATATTCTGGATAATATGATCTTCCAATCATAACTGTTTTTAATGGATCCCATTTACACCAAGATTTATATTTATTGTTCATTTTATTTTTCTCTTATATTAGACTAAACGGCATTGGCTCCATGCCATCACCATCTTCAAAATCATCGTTTAAATAGTCAAAAGCGTCTTCTTCATACTTAGATACTTCTAAACTCATACGCACTATTAAATTGACTGCCATTACAAGGTCATCGTGTTCGCCGTCTTTGGCTGCATAACTATTACCACGTGCAATAAATGTTTTTAATTCTCTTAGCAATGGCTTACTTGCTATTTCTAGTTTCTCTGTTTCTACCCAGTATTTTAGTTTACTACATGCACTAATTTTACTTTTGTGTGTAGTTGTAAAGCCTCGTCTATAACGTTTAGCATTACCATGTTGTCTTGTTTCACTTAAAAATGTACCTGGAAAGTTTTCTTCGCCTGTTTCTTCTACAACAACTAGTGCTGCTTCACCTAATGTATTGTTTTCCATACTGTAATATATTTCACAATCACCATTTGTTTCGCTTTCTATAAACTGTGCTATTTCTCGCAAAATTTTTATCTGCCCTTGAACTGTTGTTCTATTGTGCATCCATTCTGCTACTTGTTTCATTCCTGGCATACTATACACTTGTATAGCACTATTGTCTCCTCCTGTACCTAAACTAGGATCTAATGCTATCATATATAATTTGCCCTTGGCAACTGGTGCATACCAGCGTACTTGTCCTGATATAGCGTATGGATCACGTGCTTCCATATTACTAAGTTTAATACTATCAATTAGTGTTTCATCAAATGCAATAAACTCACATTTGTGTTCACGTCTAAATCGTTCTTCACCAATTTTACCTTGTTCTATATCTGCCCATTCTTGATCTCTGTCTGGGTGTACTTCCCATGTAGCAAGATAATGTGCAAATCCATTAATACCCTCGTTTGTTGCATTACCAAATTCGTCTTGATTCTTTTGTGCATCTCTCCAAATTTGTGCAAATTGGTCATCGTCCATATTTGGTGTTGATGTAATAATACACTTACCACCTGTTGCTAGTGTAGGGGACAGTGAAGTCCAAAATTCTTTAGCTATGTTTGGACGCACAAATGCAAACTCGTCTAAGTATGCTAATGATATACTCAAACCACGTCCAGTATTTTCTGTTGTTGACTGTGCTACAATACGTGAACCGTTATCAAATTCCAACGATCCTTTGTTATATGCAGTAACACCAGCTCTTATATAATCCGGTAATGTTTCGTACGCAAAACGTATACGTTGCATAATTTCACTAGCACCACTATACTTGTGTGCCGCTATAAGAATAGTTTGGTCTGGATTAAACATTGCATACCATAACAAGTATCCTGCCGCACAAGTACTTTTACCTGTTTGTCGTGCAAGCATACTAATACTGTATCTATTATTGTGATATACATCTACTAGTTCTTCTTGGAAATCATATAATGCAAATTTCATACGACCTTGTGTAGGATGCTGAATAAAACAGTGTTCCTTCATAAAGTGTTTAGGGTCTTGTGTACATAAAGCAAGTTCTAATAACTGCTCTTCTGTATATTTTTCTTTTCTATATGGGGTTTTAGTTAATTTTGTATCTACTGCCATTAGTGTCTCCCAAATGCCCAGTGACGTTCTTTACACCACCAGCATTCGCCACAGTGTGTTATCATCCAGTCTGGTTCATCTTTGTTGTGTCGTGCCTCTTGTTCACAACTTCTAGTATATGGAAATAAAATTTCCATCATATCAAAATGTTTATACAAATATGCTACCATACGTTTATCTACTTCCATTAATGGTGTCCAACGTGTTATTCCTGGTACATATTCTCTAATTATCATTCTACCATGTCCTGCATCACGTGGTTCATAACGACCTTCTAATAATTCAACTATTTCCATTGGAGGATTTTGTGTAGTTCCATGTAAAGTAAATGTTATTCCATGTAAATCTTGTTGCATTTTTTCTACCTCATCTAGTTCTGATCTAATTTGATCTGTACTATAAAATGTATAATGGCTTTTAATTAATTTAGTTCCTGTGAGATGGAGTACTTTATCGAGTACACTAGTACTCCATTTAGCATTGTACCAGCCCTTAATAGGATTAGCTGATGTTATAACATGTAGTTCAGCATCTGGTATATGTTTTTCACAGTATTGTATTAACATCCATAACAGTATAGCACTATCGGCTCCACCTGAGATGTTAATGCAAATCTGTTTATGTGGTTCTGGTACAGTAAAATGTATAGTTTGACCAAAACTATCTGTATATGTTTCAATAGGTCTTTTCATATTACTATTTATAAAGAAAAAACGGCGTAGTTAATTAACTACACCGCTTTAATTTTCACCTGGGAGGAAACGTGAACTTTTTAAATTTTTTAAAATGGAACAAGATCGCTTACTTCAAAATCTTCTGGTTTTATTGTTGCTTCTGGCTTTACATTGCCATCTGCATCTAAATGCCACTCGTTAATTTCTGGCCAATCAACTTCACCATTATTCATTGGAGCACCTCTATAATCATAGTCTGCATCGCCATCTGTGAATGTCATACCATCAAGTAATCCATAAGGCATATCGTCTACAAAATTCTCTTTGATTGGAGCTTCTTTAATTCCAGATAGTTCTTTTAATCTGCGTAATTCTGATTCAGTAGGATTTAAAGCGTCTTCCTCAGCATCAGCTTTTTCTACTTCACCTGAATTATATGCTGAATTTGGATTAGGTTTTGCATTTGGTGACAGAACGTCATTGTCTACTCCATATATAGAAGTCTTTTCGCCTTTTAACTTGTCAACAACGTTTTTCATTAAATATCTGTAATCATCGTTTACTGCTGTATCAAAATAAGGTTCATGTTCGCCCTGATCAACAGCGTCAATCATATTGTTAACATCACGTAATTCTGATGAAACCATGTTTGGATCCATTTCTTCATTCTCAAGATACCACTTGTGTCTTAATAATGATTTTTTCATTATTTGGAAGACTTCTGAACTTTTAGCTTCTTCTTTAATACCTGAAAGTTCTTTTAATCTGCGTATTTCTTCGTTATGCATTACTTTTCCCCTTTAGATTTCTTATATGCTTCTTTGATATCTTCAACTTTATGTTCTTTTAAGCCTACTTTCATATCTTCTGCATCTAAATATCTTTTTAAACTTAGGTTAACGCTTTGTGCAAAGTTTTCGTATGGTTCACCATGTGATGTAGCTTCTTCTTCTGCTGCACCGGCTGGTGTGTTTGCCCATTCGTCTAATTTTGTTTTAATTTTCTCTTCGCTTAAACCTGAATTTTTCATTAAGTTAATTAATTGTGTTGTATCCATAGTTGGAGACTCCTCTAATTCTTCTTTGTTAGTTTCTTCAACTTCATCAGCTTTGTCATCTTTTTTAGCACCTTTTTTAGAAGCTAACATTTTTGCAAATGCGTCTTTTTGTGCTTGACTTTGTGCTTCTCTAATTCCAGATAGTTCTTTTAATCTGTTCGTATCAGATTCCATTGATGCAATTTTTGTCCAACCTTCTTGGTCAGCCATTTCGTCATCCATGCCTTGGAAGTTATTATCTTGTGGTTCAAAATATGTAAATTCACTTGATGGCATCATGTGTGTAAAGTTGTGAAGTTCGTCTTTGTCACAATATCCAAAAGCACCTGTTTCAGTGTTAATACATGCATATTCAGGAACATCGCCTTCAGTTACTGCTTCTTCAGATTCTACTTTGTATTTTTTGCCGTCAACTTCAAATTCTTTTTTACCAGATGCTTTAGCTTTTGCTAATTCGCCTGAGAATTCATTGCCTTCATTTGGAGCTTCTTCTAATGAATCTGGAACACCATTGCCGTCTTTGTCAACCCACCAACTACCTGTTTCATCATGTGGATCATTTGAACAATCTGTAGTTGGTTTATGCATTGTGTCACCACAGTCACTACAATGATAGTCTGATGCGTTTAATTGCTGTGCTTCATCCATGTCACCATTCATATCGTTGTGTCTACGGAAGTCTGCTACAAAATCTTTAATTGTATCGCCATCTAAATAACGAATTAATTCGCCAAGTACTGGATGATCTGAATCACATTCTAATTCATCACATAAATCTAAAATTGGATCTGCAAATTCACCAACTGCTTCTTGTGTTGTTTCCATACATGCATTTTTAACAATATCATAAACACCTTGCATTGTTGATTCGTCATCGTTGCCCATAATAGCTATAAATTCATCTTGCATTTTATTTGTAATTGGCAAGTGCTTTTGAATTTCATAATCACCCCAATCAACATCATGTGCATGAGAATCACCGTCGTTCATGTCGCTTTTCATTTCAGCGCCTTTGCCTGGATATATAATTTCCATTGCTTTATCGGCTTCGCCTGCTTCAATTCCGTCTGTTGTAATACCTGCATCTACTTTAGCTAGTACCATTCCCATTGGTAATGGATCACCATTCATTCCTTTGTACTTGGACCATCTTTTACACCAATCTTCTAATGCCAATTTGGCATGTGGTTTTAATTCTCTACCTGGTGCTTCTTTTAATTCTCTTTCTGCTGGAGCCTGGCTTTGAGCATCTGCTGTGCCGTGGCTAGCAAGTTTTAATATTCTGTCTAAATCACTCATTGCCTTTTTCCTTTTCTTTTTTTACTTTCATTAATTCTTTAATGAAACTGGAGTTATACTCGTCACCGTAATGATCTGATGCATTTACTTTTTCTGCATCTTTGTAATCTTTATCAGCTAGAACGCTTTCAACACGTTCGCTCATAGGTGGAATTAAATCATCTGGTTCATGTTCGCCTATTACTTTAAGTACGCCGTCTGCTAAACCAAGCATATTACGAATGTCATTTTGTACTTGCCAACCGCTAGCAATTCTATCACATTCAAATTCATGTATAAAAACTTCGTATCCTTTATGATTTGGAAAATCACGTGGTGCACTTTGTAGTATTGTTTTCTTTGCAGCACCGAGTCCTTTAGAGTCGTATTTTCCGAGGTGCTTCTCTATGCGATCACATTGATCATCAGTTAAATCGTGTATTGTTTTAATACTAAACTTCCACGATTTTTTTGATTCGTTTAAGTATTGTGAAAATAGTTTTTTCATTGCGGTTATCTCCTATTAATACTATTTATCTTTTTCAGGCAAGTTTTTCATTATTTCGGCAAGCATAGCAGTTCTATCACCAACTATACGCCCTTCTGTCTCTTCTTCTTCGCCCAATTCGTGTTTTTTACCGGCTACATACGCATCTATCTTCTCACTGTCTTTTTCAAGTCTAGCTTGACGCATTTGTAACTCAATCATTTTCATTTTCTTGTCCATTTTGGCTTGTTTTGCCTGTAGAGCTGCTGATATCATTTTGCTTGCACTATCAAATATAGGAGCAGCATGTCTATCTTCTACATTTTTACCAAGATCTACTAAATCTTCAAATGTTTCCATGGCCTTCTTTGCATATTCGTCCATTTCTCTATCTAACTGTTCTAAACCTTCAACTGTAGGCAATGCAATGTTGGCACGTTCTACCATACTCATTTCGCCTTCAATGTTTGCTATTTCTGTTTTAAGTTCTTCAGTAGTAGGCGCTTCCTGTTCTGTTTCATCAGGAAGTAATTCATCTAAATCTGGTAAATTTAATTCTTCTTCTAATTTTTTTGTCATTTTCTTTTCTTTTTAGAGTTTTGAGGTTTATTAAAAATTTGATGTTCGGTAATAACCCTAAACGCCATTCCTTGTTGTTTACACCAGGCATGTGCGGCTGCCCATTTTGAGTGATTAACCACTGCTGCTGCCTTTTGAGCTTGTGTTCTTGCTTCGCTCAATGTCTGACTAGCTGGTTTAATCTCAACCATCTCAGCATGATTTTGTCCTTTCTTGTCTTTGTATACTAATAACAAGTCAGGTACATAAGTACTCATTTTTCCAGTAAGTGGGTTTTTATATGGGATTCTGTGTGTTTCGCTGCCCCAACCTAGTATTGCTGGGTGATTATCACACATACGAAATACTGCTAATTCCCATCCACTTCTGTAATGTGGTGTTCTTTTACCTAAGTATTTATCTGGGTTAGAAGGTACGAATTTTCCATTTTGGAATTTCGGCATTAGTGTTACTCCATATATTTAAAATCTGTTTTTCATATCGGCAACAAGAGCAGGGTTATCAGCTAACGCTCTAGCAAATGCTTCGTGATCAATTTCAGCTTCTTTAAATTTTTCTAGTTGTTTAGCCTGGGTTTGAGCTGATTCAGTGTTTACTTCGTCGAGAGCTCTTAATAATGCTGGATCAACTTCATTTGGTGCATCTTCTAGAGCTTTCAATAAACCTGGGTCTACTGTATTGCTTCCTTCTATAACAGCATTTGAAATGTCTGGATGTCTATCAGCAACTGCTTTTAGCGTTTCCGATGAAGTATCGTTTGTAGGAGTTTTAATTCTATAACCTTCGTATGCAAGTGTTACTCTAAAAGTAGTAGGGCTACTATCTGAATAATCTAGCGTATCAGCATCTGCATTTTGTATAAATGGATGAAATATTTCAATTACATTTTCTTGTTCACTAGTATCAAGTCTAGTAATAGTCATCATTTTAATGTAATGATTTGTTGTTTTTAAATCAAATCCTTTTGGACTGTTTAGCCACTCTACGTAACTATCATCGTTCATTGGTCCTGTAAAATAATGATTAGCGTACTTCTTAAGGAAATTTTCAAATACAGCATCTTTGGTATCGTATGCTGTCAGTGTTATAGGAGTATAATCTATTCCTGTTTGTACTATGCTTTTATTATTATAATTATTAAGTGTTTGTGTTCTATATACAAACGATGGCATTGACACATTAGCTATACGTGTAAGATTAAGGTTACTACCGTCATGCATAGTTAATCTAACTGCGAAGAGATACTTGTTCCTTGGTATCGCTGTCATCTTAAGGTCTGGTCTATGCGGTAGCGTTTGACCATACAATAGATGTGCGTCATTGCCTATTGCCATTGTTACTAGTCCTTAATTTACTATTGTGTAGCGCCTGAGCCGTCTTTCATGTCAGCTCCAGATAATAGATCAACACTATTTACTGTATGCTCTGCATGATCATAACGTATTGTTAGTGTAACTTGAACCATACTTGAATCTGCATAATTTAAATCACCATATTGTATATTACTAATAAAGCAACCTTGTAGTTGCCATTTATCAAAAGTTTCTGGTTTAGTTGTTCCGTTAGCACCATCTAATGTTTCAATAATAGTTTCAAATTTATACGAACTTCCTGCTTTAGCACTTTGCTGATCTGCATGATCAACTTGTTTGTTTAATTGTGCACCTAGCTCTTTAATAACATGTGAATTCATATCATCACGTAACACTACTGTTACTGGTTCCCAAGTATGCTTACCTGCTAGATACATTTTTGAGTTGTATGAATCAACGACAACTTCTTCATGTGTTAAATTAGGTCTTGAAGCACTAATAACGTTTTGTGTTGTTGTATCGCTAGTTGCAGATACACCTAAATTGTTAAATGATACTCTAAATCTATATTGTAGTTTAGGCATCAATGTTGTACCAGGTGTTGCATCAGTTGGTACACCAAAATTTGTAATTACAGCCATTTGTTTTCTCCTATATACTAATACTGTAGTATTTCTGTTATATTGTATTTATCAAATCATTGCTGAAAAATTACAATATTTAAAATTTGTCATATTAAAGGCTACTATATTTCTATAGTAGCCCTTATTTTTAATTAAATTAAACTTTTAACTTAAATTTCGCCAGTATTTACGATTCTAATTGGAATATAAATAAATTCTGCTGATTTTGTAGGCTCAATTGCTACATCAACATAAAATTCATTTGCATCAATTCTTGCAGGCGTATTGTTTGTTGTATCACAAACTACCGCAAAGTCATAAACACCACGTTGTTGCATAATGTTTGATAAGAACCCATCAAATGTTGCTTTAGCATTTGAACGAGTACTTGCATCATTTGGCTCAAACAAGAAAGGTCTTGCTATTACGGCAAAACGTTCTCTTAAATAAGCTGTAAGTCTTGCTACGTTAACTCTATCTAATGCAGAAGCACTTGCATGCATTGATTTCTGTCCAAATACTACAACACCCTCTGTAGGGAATTTTGCAATTGGATTCATCTTCTGCTCATACATTGCATCTCTAGAACCTTGAGTTAATGATAATTTAACAAACTCATCTTCTGAATTTAAGTAACCAACGTTAGTTGCATTTTGTACAACACCACGTGTTAAACCTGCTGGTGCAAACCATTGAAAGCTCACGTTATCACTGTATGCATATGTGTATAATGCAATGTGTGATGCTGGAGCAACAACGTTATCACCTGTAGAAGGGTTAGTTGTTAATGCGTGTGGATAATAAACCGCACTATAAGTGTTTGATGTTACTAATCCATCTTCGCCATTTTCTGTAGCAGTTGTACCTTGTTTCCAAGCTACTGCCTCGGTTGCATTTAAACGGAATGGAGCGTCAACAATAATAAATGCTGTTTCGTCTCTGTCTGCGTTTAATGTTACCATTTCATCATATAACTCTGTATAACCTGGAGCTGCAATTAAACGGAACGCTACTGTATCTTCACGTAGTTCTGATCCGCCTGCTGCTGCCTGCATAGCTGTTGTAACAACTTTACGCTGAGCTAATCTACCAAACGAACCTTTGCCGCTTGCTTGATTGCTTGCTTTGTTACGCCATTTCCAAGGTGTGTTTAATGAAGTATCATATTCTCTAACTGTGTTAGCTGAACGACACATATTAATACCAGTCATTCCAACTGGGTGTACTAATGGATCTGGAGCGCCTGCTAATAGAGTTGCTTCAAAACCACCTGCAGTTGTGTCTAACGCTGTAATATCGCCAAATACAACACCTGCACTTGTGCTTTGATCTGTAGCATCTTTTACTGCCCATGCTGTACCGTTATGTCTGTAAATTACAGGATAACCGCTTGCGTCTGTATCAACCCAATAGTCACCGTCAACTAGTGCGTTACCGCCTGTGTCTGTTGTTGGTGCAGTTGTAGTGTATTGTACGTCTGCTGCACGTTCCCATTTTTGTGTTCCTGAGTCTGATTTAACTTCATAAACTGCTAATTCGTTTACATCTGGATCAAACCAAAGTTGACCATTTACTGGATTACCAGTTGGTTCTGTAGTTGATACTGATACTGGATATGATCCTGTTGAACCAATACTGGCCCATGATGATCCATCATAACGTTTAAGTTCAATACTTGAACTTGCGTCAGTGAAATCAAGCCAAAGATCGCCATCTAATAACGTTCTAGCTGAGTATGTAGATCCATCTGCAAATATACCAGCAGTATTAGTTGGTGCTGTGTCTCCAGCGTATTCAATTGCTTGTCCAACAAACGAACCTGATGCTGTTGTGTACAAACTTGGTACAAATTTTATACCACCTGCTTGAGTTGTTTTAATCCATACATCAGCTGCCGATGGGCTAGATGGTGCTGAATAATGTGGAGCAAATGTAGTGTCGCCATCTACTAATGCCACCCATGCCGTACCGTTACTTTTAAAGTAACTAATAGTTGTACTTGATGTATCATTCGTAATTAATACTAAGTATTCACCTGCAGTTGTTGTTACAGTTGTAGGTGCACCTGAATTAACAATTTCTACTGTTGGAGTTTGTTCAGTCCACGATGTACCATCGCTTTCAAAAATACCCCAGCTTGCACCTGTTGGACTGACCCAATAAGTGTTATTTGCTGCTGCACCGCCTGGTGCTGATGAACTTGGTCTAAGTTCTGTTAGGTTAACATCAGCACGTACTACATACGCCGCCGAAGCTTGTCCTAAAAATGAATATGCTGCCAAAAGTCCGTATTCGTTAGTTTCGTCACCTTGTTGAACTGTACCACTTACTTTACGGAAATCAATGTTTCCAAAGTACTGTGTAAGTTCTCTTTGTGAAGTAACTAGAATAGGTTTTTTTGATTGTGCAGACTTTGTGTATTTTGCAATGCCATCTGTTTCAGTTGAGGTAGGGTCTGCCTTATCCTCACCAGTAGCAATAAATAACATAGGAACAGTTCCGGCTCCTGCTGGGCCGTATACTGATTCGTCTGTTACTGAAACCTGTACGCCAGGTGAAGTAAGATTTGCCATGTTAAGCTCCTTTTTCTAATAGGCTAAATGCCTAAATTTACTATACATGTATTTATTTGATTTTGCTTAAATCGGGGGTTTACAGAGTTAACTTAGTTGTTATTTAAGGCTATATTTATCAAAAGGGCCTCAAAACTTTCGCAAATGCACCTTTCAAAGTTATCTGCCCATTTTCCATGAACAATCATATGGATTCTATTTTCTGTTCCTGTATGCAATACACTATGCTGTCTTCCAATATCAATAGCACGAGCTTCGCCTGGTTGCCATGGTATTAGTCCTGCTTCTTCCTGTGCAAAATGCACTCCGTCTGGATTACTTAAAGATATATTAAATGCTGCCATTCTTCTTTCATCAAAATCACTATGTGGTTGAATAAAACCGCCAGGTTCTAATAACATAAATCTAACTCTTTGAAATTCTTTTATTGGAAAAGAATTCGTTAGCCATTCTACTGTTACTGGACAATCTTTTGCAATTTCTGTCCAATCATAGGGTGCTATATTATCTTCAGTATCAATGCCTTCTTCTACATAATAATTTGCAGGTTGTGTTCTTTCAGCTGATTGGCCATGTACTGCAATACTGCTCCATCCTGGATTCCAACCGCCTCTATGTTTAACAAACCTATCAAGAAACTGTTCAGCTTCAGCAGTCATTTCTTTATAAGGTACTGGTATATTTAAAAGTAAACTAGGACAATTGCTATGTCTTATAATCCATTTTGCATATTCATTTTCAATACGTTTATCAGTTTTCCAATTGTCATATTCATTGCCAGGTATTTTTAAATCCTGATAGTGTTCTTTTTGTTCACATTCAGTAATAAATCTTTTTACCTGTGTTAAGTTACTAAAGTATTCTTTATCTTTTTTTATTTGTTCCATTTTAATAACCTCATTATACTGTCTTTTGGAATATCATAAAAATCATATGGATCCCAATCATCTATCCAATTTATAATTGGATTATCAGTGCCAGGTCCTCTTGCGGCATATAACAATATATTATTATTATTAGATCGTTTCTTTAGTTTAATTAATAAATCATTAAACAACTGCCATCTTTGTTGTAGACTGTAATAGAAGGCTGTAGGAGTGTAATGAAATATATTAGTTAAATGCAAGTAAGTAATCTCATCGCTTGTTATCAGATTTACTAACTCCTGTTGTTTATGCTCATTTAGGATATCAACTTTATAATCGTCAATCTCAATACGGCTAAATTCATTTTTAATCCAATCACTAAATCCTATCCAATTTAATTTTTCTATAGCTTGTTCAATATCCTTGAGTTGAGCATGGCCTCTGAATTCTGTATTTATATTTTGTTTTATCAACTTTTTAGCAAATTTAGTATATTCTGTACCATCCCACTGAAGCAGTATTCTACGTGTAAGCCTAAGAGCTGTTGCAGAGCAGTCGTATATAGTAATACGGTCTCCTGCTTTTAACCCAAGTTTAAATGCAAAAAAAAGTGTACTAAGTCCAGCGGCTGGAGTAATTACGTGCTGAAATTTTTCATTCCAATTTTTATCTGTGACCATTTTTCTATGAGTAAATAGTTCTTTTAAATGGCGGTCAGATGGTAAACTTTCTGTATTAGCAATAAAAAATACTTCGTGTCCAGTAGCCTCTAGCAATGTGTCAGCTCTATGTCTAGGTCCATCTTCTTTTACTTCTTCGTACGTATAGTGTTTTGATACTCTACACTTATGTGACCATGATAATATCTTTTCACCTGATTCTATTAATGATTTTACTATATTCCAACCTTCACGTTTTCCTGAATATGTTTTTAATTGGTTACTTGGTGCTATCCAATGTGGAGTATATTGATCATGATGGTTTTCTTCACTACGTATTGGTTCTATAGTTTCAAATGGTGAATTTTGTTTTTGCTCGCCCCATTCAGGAAATCCAGCGTCAGCCCACCAATTAAGATCTATAAAAAATGCTTGTGGATGAACCCTATAATAACTTTCATTATTATCTAATATGTGTCCAATAAATTTAGTATCTTTATTTTCTGTATAGAATTTTCTAAATTCATTATAAAAGTTATCACCTTTGAGAATAGAACCTTGTTTAAAAACAATCATTTGTGCAAACCCGCTATCGTATGCTTGTTTTAATAAGTCGTCTATTGTTTCACCTGCGAACTGATTTGGCACAAACAACCCCATTTCAACTGTCCAATAGTCAGTTAAATTTTTTGTATAACCTTTTGCAAAGTCATCTTTAATGTTGTTATTATATAACCAACCTATTGTTAATTCTTTTGATTTATTTTTTTTATTCCACCATGTTTCATTAAACATACGTTATTCCTTATATCAATTATTTAATATATTTATGTTAAACAATTGTGATGTTTTATGCTAGCTTTTCTATAGTATGCTGTTTAAGTTCTTCAAGAGTAGATGAATTTAGAAGTTCTACATCAAACTCCCAACCTGCCCAACTCCATTCACTTTTATGTACATCTGAATATTTACCAGCCATACCATCTACGAGGTGTGTTCGTTTACCTGATGCATGTGCTATGTTTGTTGTAGAAGCGATGTTCCACCAATCTGGTTTATCACCTCTCCATACAACTACAGTATCTCCACCTAAGTTTTTGATTGCTTGTAGTTCATTAAAAAATCTACAATCACTTATAACTACATTTTTTTCTGAATTGATAATTTGTCTTTCGCACGCCGCAACCCATATATCTGGATGAAAGTGTGTTCTTAGTGCATCAGTGCCTACATGTTGTAATGCAAGGCGAGGTGTGAAATTTGGAATGTTTAAACGTGTAGCCCACCATTCATCAACAGTTTCTCTCCAAACTCTGCTTTCTGGTGTGTTACCTTCTAGTAGTATTCTATCCCATCCAAAAATATTAGCACATGCATCTTTTAGCACACCAGCAAAACTGACTCGCTCAAATCCTTGTTCAATTAAGAATCCGGCTGCAGTGTCTTTGCCGTGTCCAATAAGTCCACATATACCAATTATTTTTTTCTTCATGTGTATATTATACTAACTTTCTATAAAAATGTCAAGTTATCTTTTACTTAAATCACGCATGTGTTTTAATAATTGCTTCCAAGTAACTATTGGTTTTTTGGGTATGAGATATGTTTTAGGAATAGTAGGTATGCATTGATTACATCTGCAATGATCACAAATTTTAATTTGTCTATATTCTCCGCCGTCTATTGCATAGTCTTGTGCTTCTGCATATCTGGCTGTTCCACAATGTGATCCCCAACCACAATTCTGACATGAGCCGCCATTGTGATCATGGATTGTGTTGAGATGCATTTAACCTATAACAAATCCGAGACCAGTACTTCCATCATTAAACAATGTAAGTTCTGTCTCTAGCTTATCAATTTCTGTTAAAGAATCTGTACGTAATTGGTCTGCGTTCATTGTAGTACCACCCTGTGGTCCTGCTATCTGTGTAAATTTACCACGTGCTTCTGCAAGCATTAATCTTGCGTGTGCAAATGCGTAATCCTTTATCCAAGGACCAGCATATGTATCTTCTAGTAAACTTTCTGTAGGTCTGTAGTTATAACAATGTAATACTGCATTGTCATCTGCTTTAATTTTTCTTTGTAGAATTAATTTTTTATCTTGTGGGCGCCAAGTAAACAATAGCTCTGCACCAAACAGTCTACCCATTGTTTCTCTGTTTTGTTGTAGGAAATCAAAACTTGATAGTCCACCGTTTCTGCTACTACCTAACAAGTATGTGTTAAGGTAAGCCGCTTGGAATGGTTCTATATCATTTCCTGTTCCACTGCTCACACCAGTTGTACGTCTGTAAATATCACGTACTTCCATTACTTCTGATGGAAGTGTATATTCACTTTGATCTTTTATTATTTCAAGAATGATAAAACTTTCTTCTACGGCATTTTCGGCACGTTGTCTGTATTTTGCTAATGCTTTTTCGGCGGCAAGTTCATAGTGTTCTGGATCGAGTTCAACATCGACCATTCCACCGCCTAAGCGTAGTTCTATTTCTTTTTGAAGTTTGTTTATAGCTGCCATTTAAATTCTCCTACTATGTATTTATCATAGTATCACTTATTAAAGGCGGCTAATAAGATAGTCTCTCCATTAATACGTCCATTTAACTTAGTTTCAGTTGTTTTTAGTGTTTCAAACAACTTTTCTGTTTTGGCTCTTGTGGCTTTTTTAAGTTCTGGTAGAAATTCTTGTGGCTTACGAATTGTGCGTTGTAAACTCTTTTCTTCATCATATCCTGTTATGGTAGTTCCTTTAACACTTAGCCCACTACCTTCTCGTTTTAATCCCATAGGGTCTACATTCTTAGCATAATACAATCCAACCTTACGGTTTTTAGTGTTAAAAACCACCAGTATACGGGCGTAAACGATTTCTGCTGGTGTTATGCTACCTAAACCGTATTCGGCGTCTGTTTGCTTAAATTTGAGCTTCTTAACAATGTCTTCTGGGCTCTTTATACGTGTTTTGCGTGGCTTACGACCTGCTTTGCTTTCTGCCTCTACAATATCACATGCATCTGTAATTTTACGATATAATTCTAATGCACCTTTTTGTTGTGCAGTGGACATGTGTTCATATCCTTCTTCCAACTGCAAACGCATATCGTCTTTGTTTTCTTTTTTAACTTTTTTAGCAAGCTCAGTAAACTCTACAACATTGTCTTTGTATATATTACGAATAATTCTTACATGTGCCTGTTTAGCCGATGCTCTACGCAATAATGCATCTGGCTTAAAATCTTTTACAAGTTTTGGATCATATCCGCTAACTACCCATTGTTCTAGAAAGTCTTCTATTTCATTAGTCATTTGCAATGCGGCTGCATGTAGTAGTTGTTGTATAGTTGGCTTTGGTCTAGCATTTCTTTTTGCTTCTGCTTCTGCTAAACGCTCTGCTTCTTCTACATGTTCTTTGCCATCTTCAATTGCTTGTTTAACTGTTTTATTAATAAATTCACTGATTGAAGTTGGAGTACCCATTGTGCCGGGTAGACTTTCCCAATATGCATTCCAGGCCAAATGCTGATCTGGGCAACCCATTGTAAGCATACGACAGTAATATCCTGTAGTTGCATTAATGGCTCCGGCTTTGGCTGCTTTGACGCATTTTATATCTTTTTTATTATAACCATTAGCAAGCATCCAATCCCAAGCATAATCAATAAGAACAGAAGTTTTATAATTTCTGTAATAATAATCAGTTGCGGCTTGTCGAGCATGATGATACTCTTTGCCAGACCATCCGTCTGCGCCTTCCCAACTAGGATCTTTTAGTTGATTAGCTCTAATTCTTTCAGATGGTCTTCTAGGTTGCTTACGCTTTGTTCTAGGCATTGCCATTGTTATCGTCTCCGTTATATTCGTCAAATAGCCTACGTTCCATGTCGTCGGCTATTTTTTGATACTTATCAATAACAGAAGAAATCTGTCGTTTAGAGGTTAAATCAGTGGTTTTAGAATATAAATCATTTAATTCGTCTATGAAAGATAAAATTTCTATCATTAGTTGTCACTCCTAGTTGATGTAAATTAAAACAAGTTTACGCTAAAACTTTAATTTCGTCAACCTTTTTAAATCCAAAGTCAGCAACTACCTGTTTTTCACCATCTGCATTTTCAACAATATCACCAACACTAAGACTGTGCATAGGTGCTAATCTTTCAATTAATTCTTCTGGACCCATGTTTCCTACATGAAACACACCTTCAAGATCTAGTGCAGTAATGTTACTAACATGTGTGTAATATCCTCTGTTGAATGCATCTGCGGCAAGTCTGCCTGTATCTTCTCTACCAAGATTCATATCTAATCTCAAAGAATTTTTATGAACTGCATCATGTCCTTCTTCATTAATAAGATCAATTTCAGCGTCTGTTAGTCTAATTTGATATACTTTAAATTTTTCCATTATTACACTCCTATGTTGTTAAATTCAGTTTTCATACTGTACGGTAATCCAAGACTATAACAAATATAGTCTGCATCTCTTTCATTGTCAAGTTCTTCTGCTTGCAATATCCAACGAATAGAATCTTTACGAGTTTGACCCATATCCATGTATTTTTTAATTGAAGTTTCAAACTTAGAAACTGCTTCAGCTTCCCATTTGGCTTCTAATTCCATTTGTTCATTAACTGCTACAGAAATTCTATCAGCTTCACTTTTAAGCTCTTGTGTAGTCATTGCTTCAAAATCATAATGACGACCTTTTGTACCATAAGCATCTTTATGACCTTCGTAAATATAAGTTGCTAACTCATCACGTTCAAGCTCTACAAGATTAGTAATACCACGTTCAATCCAATAAGCTTCATCTTCAGAATACATACCTGACCAACTACCTGGATTTTCTTCCATCCAAGCCTTAGCTTTAATGTTACGTGATTTAATTTCTGTAAGTAGTTCTTTCATTATGCTGACATCCTTGCTTCTGCTATAGCATGAATACAAATTTTATAATTTTCTTGTGTAGGTTTCATAAAGTTTTGTTTACACAATTTCTTTGCCTGAGGAGTCATAAATCCTTTTGACTCTAAAATTGCTAAAGGTGATTCACCTTCTTTGTAACGAGTAAAATACTCTTCAGGAGTAAAATTCTTAATTAGAAAGTTCTTGAAAGAACCTTGGTAAGTTACATATTTAAAACGAGCAACAAAGTTACCTTCGTAAGTTAAGTATCCACCGTAATAATCAAACATCTCTTTTTTAAACATATTTTAGCTCCTTTTTTATTAACTATACATATAGTATACGGTAAGATGTCTTACTTGTCAACCTTTTCAGTCATAAAAAAACCCTGCAATTTCAATAACTTACAGGGTTTTTATTTTTTTTTTGGCTTTTATTTTGTTATTTTTGCTATTTTTCGTTAATTTGACGCTCAAATTCTCTTAAACGTTTAAACACACTCATTAACTCAATAAGTGTTGGCCATGCTCTAAAGAGATATTGCATACTGCCTTCTACTCTTCCAAATGCACGAATAATCTGTTGCATTACACCCAGTGTTACAACGCCGGCTACAATAGCTGGTGCTAAGAACACATAAGCTGATAACACGTTTGCTTGTAAGTATGTAATACGTCCTACATTAAAGTACAAATAACGCAAATAAGACTTAAAGTGAATACTACGAACATCCTGGAAAAGTTCGTTAATAGTCTTTGGTCTTACAGTTTCATCATCTTCTGCAATAACAAGTATTTTTCTGTATGCGGCTTCTTTCTTTTGCAAGTCATATTCTACACCAACTAAGCGTAATATCCAACCTAATGCGATTAAGAATAATGTTCCACCTACTGACCATATAATGGCACCTGTTACAAGTCCATATTGCCAATCACCAAAGAAGAAGATTGGAATACCAACTGATAATCCTAATAGAATAGGAACAAACTGTACTAGAACCATAATTGATTCAATAAAACTTGTACCTAGACCTTCCATAATACGACTAAACTTAATCGTATCTTCTTGTACCCTTTGTGCGGCACCTTCTATAGTTCTAGCTTTGTCATATACTGAATGATACCATTCTACCATTGCCGTACGCCATCTAAATAGAAAGTGAGCTGTAAAATAACTTACTACAACTGCAATACCTACGTATATGGCGGCTAAGTATAAGAAACTTGCTAAACTACTCCAATACTCACCTATGGTGATTGCATTGGGTGTTGCTAGGGCTTTCTGGATCATATCATAAAACTGACCAAACCATTCGTTAATTTTAACATCAATTTCGACCTGAACCCAAAGTGATGATAAAATTATTGCAGATCCTAACCAGGACCACAATGCCCATTTCTTTTCTGTGAAAAATCTAAACATAGTCTTTTCCTTATATAAAATGCAGATTATTAACTGCATACATAACTATTTAGCCTTTCTGCAATATGTTATTATAAAAATGGATAAATACATTATAACAAGGAAAACCACATGCCAAGACTCAGTTTATACAAACCTTTTAAGGGAAATGATTACACTTTTATGGATCACAGTATCCGTGAACAATTTGATATAGGTGGAACAGGTATACATGTACACAAATACCTAGGACCAGATGTACAGAATAAAAGCAATGACCCAAGTGAGCCTAACTATGGCAGTGGATTAGAAATTGACAACATTACTGGTGAAGAAATTAATCCAGAAGGTCTAATTGACGAAACTAACATACAAGACTTGCTGTTTATGGAAAACAGAGATCGTAAATACGATCCTGATATTTTTGAACTACGAGGTGTATACAATGTTAGTGATAATGACTTTGATTTAACACAATTTGGTTTGTTTTTAACAAATGATACGTTGTTTATTAGTTTTCATATCAATGATATGGTAGAACGTATGGGGCGTAGACTTATGCCTGGTGATGTAATTGAGTTACCACATTTACGTGATGAATTATTACTTACTAACGATAGAGATGCTATTAATAAGTTTTATGTTGTACAAGATGCCGCAAGAGGAAGTGAAGGATTTTCACAAACTTGGTATCCACATATTTGGCGTGTTAAAGTAGCACCATTAACAGATACACAAGAATACGCAGATATACTTGGTACTGCAAATGATCCAAATAGCCTTAAAAATGATATCAGTTCTTACAAAACAGAACTTAATATTAGTAATGCTATTGTTAAGAGTGCCGAAGCAGCAAATCCAAATAATTTACCATTAGCTGATCATTTATTTGGTCAAGAAGATACTAATACAACATACGATCATGGTGAAGTATTACAACAAGGTGATCAATTTCCTGCTCAACCAAACGAAGGTGAGTATTTTGTAAGAACAGATTTTACTCCTAACAGACTTTTTGTTAGACGAGGAAGTAAATGGCATAGATTATATGATAATATTACTGCCCAAACTTGGAGTGATAAGACTTATAACGCTAGCCAATTTATTAACAATGATGCTACAACAATAGTTGATAATATCGAGACACCAGAGAAGCAACCTCTGTCTCAAGTAATTAAACCAAAGAGTGATTTTGAATAATGGCACAACAATACTTTTACGATAAACAAATTAGAAGATACATTCAACAGTTTATAAGACTGTTTAGTGGATTCAGTGTACAAATGGGCAAGAACGATAACGACTTACCTATCTATCAACAAGTACCTGTACGCTACGGTGATATTAATCGTATGGCAGCACACATAACAAGAGAAAACAGTGAAAACATTGTTAACACTGTTCCATTTATTAGTTGTTATGTAACATCATTAGATATGTTTGCTGAAAGACGTACATATCAAGATCACGTAGATAAAGTTCAAGTAAACGAAAAGAAATACGATCAAACAACTGGAGAATATGTAAACGAATTAGGTAACCAATATACAGTTGAAAGACATGCACCCGTTCCTTATATGTTAGTAATGAACTGCGATGTATGGACATCAAATACAGATCAAAAATTACAACTTATGGAACAGATACTAGTATTGTTTAATCCTACTCTTGATATAAGAACTAATGATAGCCCAGTTGACTGGACTTCATTAAGTCATGTAGAACTAACTAATACTACATGGAGTACTAGAAGTGTAGGATCGAGTATTGACGATATTATTGACGTTGCTACACTAACTTTTAATATTCCAGTTTATATTACTCCACCTGCAAAATTAAAACAACAAAAACTAATTCATACTATCATCAGTCAACTATATAGTTTAGACGATGATGATTTAGATAATTTTAAAGAACAAAAAGTGTTTGATAAAGACACATTAAAATATACTATCGTTACATACAAAGATAAAAAAGTCAAATACGAAAATGGTAATTTACAAATTTTAAACGACAAGGGTACAAATTTAGGTGACGATGGATTAGTAATGGAATGGGACAAAGAATTATTACCATTTGGCACATTAAGATCCGGTATAAGTCAATTACGACTTAAAAAAGGCTCGGATATAACTGATGATGATAATGATATTATTGGAAGATTAGAAGACCACCCAAGTGATCCAAATCTTTTAAGTGTTACTATAGATAATTCAACATTGCCAACTAATACACTGACAGCCGTAAATGCTATAGTAGATCCTACTAAAAATTATCCTGGAGATGGAAGTGTTCCTTCAGCAGTTACCGGACAACGTTACATTATATTAAATGATACTCCTATAAATGCAGTATGGACTAATGTAGTTGCACACAAAAATGATATTATAGAGTACAATGGTACTGCATGGACTATTAGTTTTGATAGTTCTACAAACAACTCAACACAATACGTAACAAATACTTCAAGCAACGATCAGTTAGAATGGAATGGAACTGAATGGATCAACAGTTATGAAGGAATTTATAATGCTGGATACTGGCGAATCTATTTATAGCACAGACGATCCTTGCGATGATGTTACACACTGGATAGGACATATATGATAACTGCAAGCGGATGTATATTTTTAAGTAAAGATACTGGCAGAGTAATGCTACAACAAAGAAGTGGCGAAGTTAATCATCCTAGAACATGGGGCTTTTTTGGTGGCAAATCTGAAGGTAATGAGAGACCTATTGAAACTTTATATAGAGAAATAGAAGAAGAAGTAGGAATAGTTCCATCTATTGAAAAGGTTATTCCTTTAAACAAATTTACAAGCCCTAATAAGAAATTTATATATCACAGTTTTGTTGTTACAGTAGAAGATGAATTCATTCCTGTACTAAACAACGAAAGTGATGGATATTGTTGGGTTAAAATTGGGAATTGGCCTAGACCTGTTCATCCTGGAGCAAAGATACAATTTAATTCAAAACAGTTTATTAAGAAACTTAAAACTGTATACACACATCAAACAAAACAAAAATAACTTATCGTTTTTTCATACTAGCAACAAACTGTTCACGTAACCATTCAAAATCATTAATTTTATTTAATGCTTCTGTATTGTCTTTGTTTTCAAGTCCATATGCTTTACCTTCGTTTGCGCCTTTAAGACAGTAGCGTCCAAAACGTCCACCGTTGTCTACAGTACACCAAGTTTCAAGTCTTGCATCTGTTTCTTCTTGTTTTTGATTTGGATTTACAGAACTTGCTAACTTAACACATTCACGGAATGCACTACGCCATGTTCTATATGGGTCTTTATTGAATCGTGTAATATTTGATATATCAGAGATTGGCTGATAAAATGCTACACCTGTTGTATAGTCTGGTAACTCATGTCCTAATGATAGTAACTGTTCGCGTGGGAATAATTTAACACCACCATAACCGTATTCTAAATCATTAATTGGATTTCTTGCACTCCATACAAATGTTGTATTTTTTCTACTACTCATTGGTGGAATATAATCAAAACTAAAATGTCCTGTTATGTCTGCATCAGCATCAACAATATAAACCATTTCTGTTTTTGCTAATTCTCCTACACGTCTATGTGCATTACCAATACCTTCAACATTTTTAACATGTTGTGCATCTTTAAACCTTTCTCTTAGTTTTTGAAAGTTTTCGTCTGCTTCTGCTTCATGGAAACTAATCATGAATATATCAAATTCTGCTACGTGATAACTTGATACAAGTTTGTTTTGCAGTACTCCATGTGATACTCCGTGTGTAGGAACTAAATGAATATCGCCCCAACTAACTGGTCTACTAGTTCTTTTGACTACTCTAGGAAATGTGTGAATAAAGCTCTTACCAATTTCTCCGTCAGGTCTATATTGCCATGTAAAATTTGGGTTTACTTCAATTTCATCAAAAACTACCCAAACCATATCGTGTGTATCTTTGTACTTAGATGCTAGATCAAGTAATGCACCTTCGTCTGTTACTTTAATGGGTGTCTTAATAACTGGGTATGAATCAAACATAAACCTTTTTAATCTATCCCAAGGTGTTACTACACTTTGTCCTTGAAATCCTTTTTTTGTGTTAACTAAATTAATCATTGCAATCGCCTTTAATTGTGTATGCACGAGTTCCTATATGTGCAATTCTATCACTTAAATCGTGACTAATATTTACTTCGTATCCATTTTCATTTGCTAGATTACAAAAGTAAATATCTTCTCCTACTAAACTAGTATAACCTTCGTTATACTCAATTTTATAATGAGGGCGAGAAATATTCTCGTATACTTCTCTTTTTACTAACATCATTCCACTTCCTACTGCCCATACTTTTTCAATTCCTTTTCCTGTAAAAACTCTACTGTCTAAATTAGTTTTGCTTTTAAAGGCAACCGGCCTGTGGGGCGGAACTCTTGTTGAATAATTTCCAGCTATAATATCTTTATCAGATGCTAATAATATATTTAGCGTATCTACTGGAAATTGCATATCTGCATCAATCCACATAATGTGGGTGCAATCTGTTTCTAGTGCTTGATCTACTAACTGTTGTCTTTGCATTGCTACTTCACTACCCATATTAAAATGTAATGAAGTTGCAAGTCCAGTCTCGCCACACTTTTTTTGAAGCATGGCTAAACTATAAGCAAAGACCGCCGTAGTTTGATTCTGCACAGGAACACAAATGGCTACATTTGCGGAATTGTCTTTTTTGTAATAATGGTTAGTTGTACTGACCATTAATTACTTTTCAGAAGCTAGTTCTGACTGAAGTTCAGCTTCAATTTGCTGTACTTCGTAATTCAATTGTTTAGCAATTGAAGTTGTTTCTTTAACACATGCTGCAAAGGCTTCATCTTCTAATGCTACCATATAATTCATATGTTCTGGTTGTACTTTACCAATTGTTAAAATATCAATTGCCGCTAGCTTGGCTAGTCGATGTACCCAATATTCTTCCTCTGAATCATTAATGCTAGACAATAATGCATCTACATCATGTTCTGCACTAAAGTTTGCATATATTTCTTCTAATACTGGAAGGTCTGGGTGTTGTTGTTCTCGAGCTTGCATAAGCTCTTGTGTTAATGCGTGTGCCTTACGTGCCGCTGTTGGGTGTGCACCAAGCACAAACGTTTCGATTTCGAAGCGTGTTCTAATACTCATTGTTTTCTCCTGTGTTGAGTTTACTTTTGTAATTTATTATATTTTACTATAAAAGAATAACGCTGTCAAGTAAAATAACAGCGTTATTACTAGTTTTATTTAGTTAATTAAATTAACCGTCCGCACCTGTTGAGTTTGGATTCTGCCATCCGCCAAACGTAGCTGAAAGCTGAATGTTTGTTGTTACTGATGGTGAAATGAAGTTACCAAGTGTACTCATTGAAATTGTTCCACTAAGTCCAAAGTAAGTTCGTACTTGACCCATTGTTATTGCGGCGCCTGTTGCTGGTAATGCCATGTGTTGACTCCTTGCTTGTAATTATCGATAATTGCATGCTTATTGCTTGCATTTATATTTATCCTAAACGCTTCATAGCATATAGTAGTATATTATTCTGTATTATTAAGAATTTTTATTTTGCAAATCTGTGATTTGTTTTTGTAGATGTTCTATAGTCTTTTGTTGTTCTTTGATTGCTTCGATTAACAATCCTGATATATTTCCATATGCTACAGACTTCATTCCTTCAGCATCTGTATGAACTACCTCAGGTAAAAACTCTTCTACTTCTTGTGCAATAACACCAGTGCTGTGTCTACCGTCTTTTTCAAAGTTTACACCTCTTAAACAGTTAACTAAATCTACTGGGTTACTAATAGTTTCTACGTTTCTTTTTAATCTTGCATCTGAATATGCAGTAATGTCACCAGTTGCTGTAAAGCTACCAGTATATGAACCACTCATTTCAAATTCTGTAGTGTTTAATGTTAATCCATTACCTGCTGTGTATGTTGTATTGGTATTACTTGTTTGTGCAACCCATGATAGATCTCCAGCACCATCTGTTTTTAAAACTTGATTAGCTGATCCATCAGCTGCAGGTAATTTGAATATTGTATTACCAGAACTATCAAGTTGATGAATTCTTGCGTCTGAGCTTGTGCCAACTGCTAATCCAACTTCATTCGCTGTTCCTATATTACCAAAAATAACAGAAGCACTATCTGATAATGTGCATCCGACCATTTGGTTTGTGCCATTTAATGTCACTAAAGCTAGTCCAACATTAGAAGATAAGCTAGTTGCATTATCAAATGCCCACATTCCTATAAGTTCACCAGTTACTAACCCACCACTTGTAAAGTCTAGATCGCCCAACAATACAACGTCTGAACCTGCATTTGTTGATGATGCAATTCCTATACCGCCACCTGTCATGCCAGTTCCACTTATGCCACCAATTCCTAAACTAGTTATATTTGCACCAGTGCCTACGTTAATCTCAAACTCAGTAGAAGTGTTTGTGATATTTTTGCCATTTAAATCTAAGTCGCCACCTAATTGCGGTGTTGTATCTTCTACAACATTGCCAATTTTTGTTGCAATGTTATTTGTTACTGTTGTTGCAAAAGCAGGATCATCGCCAAGTGCTGCAGCCAACTCGTTTAATGTGTCTAATGTTGCTGGTGCAG